>Ga0116230_10001628_pt1 | contig 21449 bp, 16 predicted proteins | sample S1TSphfallax_3_FD_88678 | JGI IMG/M metagenome (GOLD analysis project Ga0116230, IMG submission 88678) | Host-associated microbial communities from peat moss isolated from Minnesota, USA - S1T2_Fd - Sphagnum fallax MG | ecosystem: Host-associated > Plants > Peat moss > Unclassified | place... | reverse complement strand
TACTGGGGAGCTGTGTGGGTTACGGGGGGGCGGGGGGGGTTGTGGGGCTGTAAATTGTTATGTGTTAAATTTCAGCTATATTGGGTAAATTGGGCTTGGCTCTTGGGTGCCTCTTCATTATTGTTGTTCCGTCATTTCAACCCCTAATTTGCTGGTTAATGTTGTTGAGATTTTACAGCATATTATTCCATACATATTTTAGTTTCACTTAGGTTTGCTTGTTAGTGTATGGCAGAGACTATGGAACAGATGTAGTTCTCATTTGGTCCCACATTTTGATTTTGAGGAGTGTTCATCAGGTGTTACTCACTATGTCCCCATAATTCTGCCCTTGCCACTACCCTAGGCCAAAAATGGCGATGAACAGTTTGGGGAAGAGAAATTGCATGGGTTTAAAGTGGGGAGCTCTGCGTGGGCTCAAGGTGCCCTGATTTTATTCCTTTCGGGTTGGGGTAGGGGGTGGGGGTAAGTTTTTTTTCATTTTCCCTCATTCTCAAAGTATTCTCATCAGGTTCCCAATGGGTTCTCATCATGTTCCCAATTTGTTCCCCATGTTCTTTGCTATATTTCTCAACATGTTCCCAAGACCACCTCTTTTTTACACCATATGTTTTGGCAAATGTTGTCTTCCTCTCACCTCTATGGATGGGCCAAAGGGGGACTATTGCACATGTATAGCCTTGGTGATAATAAATCTTTTGTTTCAAATCACTCCCACTTCAAAGTGGAATGGAATTTTTAAAAAATGATTGTTCAAACTTTTGATTTCAAAAATGATTTTTTCCCTATTAAGCCAATCAATCAATGTATTACAAAATAAATTTGTACCTTGAGCCCCACCTTCGCCAATTAATTAATATGAACCACAATATTATTGTGTGTGAATTGTGAGTTCAAGTTTTTGGGAACTTAATGAGAACATTTCCTATTTTAGTTTTTGTTTGTTTGTTTCAAAAGCAAAGACATGATCAGGTGTTTATTACATTTTATTCTATGTGAATTTATGAGAGTTCAAGGTTTTGGGAACTTGATAAAACAATTCCTATTCTAACTTGTTGATAGTTAGATTTTGCCATTTAAAGGGGCAAAACCATGATGATCAAATGTTAGGTTGGTCACCAAACACATAAGGACTTCAAGATATATTGCACATTAGGAATGGTTTTTTGTGCCTATGAGGTTTAAAAAGAACTTGTGTTTCATCTTTGAGCACATCCATAGTTGTTTGAATAATTTGATTTGGTATAAGACATGAAATTTATCCCTCCCCAAAAAAATGGGGTCCATTGGTTTCAAAAATTCTTAAACACATTGTCCCTATGAACAAACATGTTGTTCCCTTTTAATGAACATTCAAAATTTGACAAGTAGACAACAATAAACCCTTCACAAAAATGGATGCATGTGAAAAATGTGAATTTTATGTAAAAACATTTATCCTCACCACAAAAATGTGTAATGAGATCTACGATCATGGGCAATGTGTTGTTTGTGTAACCTTAAAGTTTATGCCACATTTTTTGCACAATCTTCAAGGTTTGGTGGTGTGCTCATGTTAAGATGTTTAGGGAAAGTTTAGTTGTTTTCGTTCTCTTCTTGGTCTATTTGCACAATTAGTGGTGCGCATGCATTTTGGTTTTCCTTGTCATTGCCTTTTAAGTGATCTCCTCACCTTTTCATCGCCATTTTTTATTCTTGATTGTTGTTTCATGATTTCATCTTTTGTTGTTGATCATAACTTCCTCCTCATCGTAGTTTTTATTGGTGATCTTTGCCTCCTCCTAACTATCATCTATTATCGTTGATCATCACTTCCTTTTTATCGTCATCTTTTGTTGTTATCACATTTTCTTCCTCATAGTAACTTTTATTAATTAATTATGCTTCCTTTTTATTATCATCTATTGTTGTTGATTATCACCCCTCTTGATCATCCTCTTTTTTCAACAATGGCCACATCTTCTTAATTATCGTTTTCTATTATTGACCATTATCTTTTTCTCGATTGTAATTTTCTATTGTTGATCACCATAACCTCTTGATTGTTCTTTTCTTTTGTCGATTAATGCTTCTTCTTCATCTTTGCCTTTTATCAGTGATGGGCACCTCTTCTTAATTGTTGTCTTTGGTGATGTACACCTCCTCTCAATATCCGTCTTTTATTGATGAGTGTTACTTCTTTTTAATCTTCCTCTTTTGTTAGTGATTATCTTGATCCTCTTGATCATCATTTTTTGTTATCGATCCTTGTTTCCTTTTTATTATCATTTTATGTTGGTGATCATCACCTCTTCCTAATTGTCACATGTTGGTGGTGTCTGTTGCTTCCTCTTAATCATTGTCTTTCATTGTTGATAATCAACTTTTCATATTGTCCTCTTTTATTGGTGATTAATGCCTCCTCTTGAGATCACCCTCTTTTATTGGTGATCCCCACCTCCTAATCGTCATTTTTTTGGGGTGATTCATACCTACTTGTGATCTTCCTTTTTTTGTTGATGATTAATGCATTTTCATGATTATCTTATTTTGTTAGCAATCATTGTTTCTTCTAGATTGTCTTTTTTTTTTGGTGATCAATATTTCCTTCCAAGTTTTTTTTTAATCATCATTTTCCATTGTTGATCATTGCTTCCCCATGATTGTTGTTTTCTATTAGTGATTGACACATCTTTTTTATTGTCTTTTTTTTATGGTGATCCCCACCTCTTCCTATTGACTTTTTGTTGTTGGTGATGGATGTCTGCTAATGGTCCTTTCTTGTTGTCGCCAATGTTTTTTCTTGATTATCCTCTTTTATTAGTGACAGATGTTTCTTCTTAATCATCATTTTATGTTGTTAATCACCACCTTTTCTTGATCGAGTTGATATGTTGGCAATCATCACCTCCTTTTGATTGTCCTTTTTTGTTAATAATGGACCTTTTCCTCATCATCATTTTTTGTTATTGATGATTGCCATCTCTTTTTTATCACCTTTTTTTTGTTTGTGATCCTTGTTTATTCCTAATCATTGGCTTGTGTTGTTGATTGCCACCTCATTTTAATTGTTGCCTCTTCCTTATCATCTTCATGTTGTTGATCGTTGTTTTGTTCTTTTTGCATCATTATTTTATTCTTCTTTTATGTGTGTTGTCATGTTCTTCCTAATATTGGAACCCCCACCTTTCCCCCAACTTCATTCTCTCACAAATTAATGGTATGTTGCAACCTTGATGTAACACAACCCCTAGATTTTTGTCAAGCAATTGCTATTGCCCTAATTACTTTTTAAACTTCAAATGTAAACCCAAGATTTATTTGTCTAAACCCTATAATGTGGGCTTTGAAACTTGCAACAAATTTTTTATGAAATTTGCACTTTCATTTTTTTTATTACAATTGTAGATCAAACATTGTTAAAATTTGTTCTAGCACATTTTTCTACTAGCCTTTGAGTCATTATTTCAACCATAGTGAATGAAGCAACAATTTGTTTAACCTTTTCATATTCTTTTTTCTTGTTTTTTTCCCTTAGTTATTTATGTTGCTTCCTTGTCCAAGAATTTTTTGTTGTAAAGTTTATAAATATTCATTAGATGTGATTATGTGTGATTGGTTGTAGCCTATTAGTGGTTATTTTCCTTTTGTTTTCCTTGCATGTAAATGTGATAAGGACAATATATTGGCCAAATACAAAGGAACTTGAATTCCTTTCGTATAATTATGGACTTTGTAAGTGGGACTAGGTCGATCTAGGTCAACTAACATGTTAAAAGTACCTTCCATAGGTTTAGTTTCTTTTCTAAGGAATACATGGACTCAATGACATTTCCACATTGTTTTAAAAAAATCAACTTTTGGTCAACATATTGAAATTTTGTTCATGCATCATCGTGAATAATTGTTGTTTTCATTAATTATGTGGTAGTTCCATCTTCCCCCCATTGTTAACAAGTTCATCAGTAATTCCATTAAAAAAAACCATTGTTTTCACATGAAATGTCAATAGGTTCTATTCTGTATGCATCTTTTGGTCTTGTTTTATGATCCACATGGCCTTGGGATTGAATGGTCAAATACGTATTCTATAAATTCATTCACGATGTTTTTGGGGACAATGTTTGATTTAGAACGTTGTCCACCCAACCAACAAGTTTGCATTTGTTTGGTTCCAAATGATTGTTTTTAACCATGGCATTGTTTCTCTATTTTTTGAAAATATATTTGAAAGGCTTGAAACAACTCACATTTAAGGGCTATAAAACATGGGAAGTGTAAGAAGCTAAGGTGACCATATCCAACCCAAGTTGTTGTGCTTGTTTTGTGGCTTCCATATGTAACATGTGAACCATGCCCATCTAACATTAGTACATATTGATTTGATGGAAATATGCCCTCTAGACATTGATTTATTAAAAAATGAAAAGAATTCCTTGAATAGGAAAGTTGTCAATGCTTTTGTTTGCATTGCCATGTGTGACCTTGTTTGTAATATTTAATGTAATCTTTTTTAATCCTTTTCACCCATAAGTATATAAAATCTAGGCAAGGAACCCCTTGTTACATTCACAAGACAATTTAATGGCAACCAAATCTAAAACTAATATTATAAACTTGATGTGAACCCCTTCTTGCCAAGACCCTTGCCCGAAACTATCACATTACTTAAATCCCTATTTCATTTGAATTCCAAATGTGGTCAATTTTTTACTTGTGTTTGATGTAGTATGTTTACAAATTTTGGTAAAAGCTACTACATGATTAACTTGTCAAACCTTGTGCCTTATATAGATTTCAAATCCTATTCCAAGTTAAGTGTTAAACTTTAGATGTCAACACTTAAACTAATACCATTTGTATGTCTAAGCAATCATCTTTGAAGGGGGTAAGTTTAGTTTGAGTAAGTTTTACCACCTTTGTCTTCAACTATCATGAAGTAATTTAAAGTTCCAAATTTTGCATACCCAAAACCCAAGCCATGAATGTTTTATCTTCTTCATCTATTAACACACCTTGTGAGCCTACCTTTTTTGACTTTGTCTTGTTGTTCAAGTGATTTAAAAGAAAGGTGACTAGTATGTGCCAAAATTTGCTTGCTTGTCTTAAAGAAGCTTGACCTCTTTCCATTGCTTCTTCAAAAATTTTGATGGTCCATCTTCCTTGTTAGGTTAAGGCAAGAACCCTATTTGTTTTTGCCAATTTCTTTACTTGTGTTGCTTCTATTTGTGCTACTTTTACAAGTGGAATGTTTTCCTTATCTACTATTGTTGGCTTTTACAATCCAAATCATTTCTTATGAGGTATATTAAATGTCATGGTAGCCCTTTACCTTCTAGCTCTAATTTTCAACGACTTGATGATGTTCGATTAAAACCTATAAGAGGTATGAAGTTTAACCTCCTATAAGAATTCCAAGACTTAAAAAAATGTGTATAGATAATTAAAGAGTGCATGACTTTCCAATGCATCACTAGAAAAAATTATCAAACAAATCTTTGTGCAATCATTCCACATTAAATTGACATTTATGGTTGATGTGTAGGCCATCTAGGTGTGTGCTTCAAATTTTGATTGGTTGTGATATGCAAAAAATTAATTTGAACCATATCTACCTAAATCCTTACTATTCGTGGGATTGCATGTTCTTGTATCCAACAATAATGCAAATATTTACTATATTTCTCCTAGTAGAATTGATTTACATAAATTTTTAAAAAAATTTGCAATTGATGTTTGTGTAGGCTAATTTAGGTTACTACATTATACTTCACAACCTTATGAACTAACTCCTACATTGACATATCCTTCCCCTTTTCCTAATTGTAGATTTATTTTTCTTTTTTTTACGCATTCTTTCAACACTTTAACTTTAAAACATAAAAGTTTCAAAAAAATTGAAACTCATCTAAATGTTCTAACATTTTTTAAACAATTACAAGGGATCTTGAAAATGGTAAGAGATAATTTAAGTTCATGTAACATTAAAATTTTTAATTGAACTAATGATTCAAATGCATGCTTTGGTGGGAATCCAATGTGTTTGCAAGGGGGAAGCTACATGCTTTTAGGGTCATTAATATGTTTTGTGTTTTCATGAGAAAATGTTGTTTTACATTGAAATTTGAAATGCTATTTGTGCATTTAGAAGATTGTTTGTACCAAAAACCTTAAATATTGCAGTCCAATGTTACATCACCCCATTATCAAACAAATCTTAAATGTGAAATGGTTTGAAATTTTCCCCATAATGTGCTTTACACTTATGACCAAACACCTTCCATGTAAGATTGTGCAATATTTTTTTTAGAAATGCAAGGAATGACTCCCATCACCAAACACATTCCTATTTGAACTAGAATGCAAATAACACCAACATGATCTAAATTTATCCTATGGCCAAACACAAAACAATCTCCCTAGGCAGAAGTTATAAAACAACCAAACGTAAAATTTTCACACAACATGTTTGATCATGGGGTGCGAAATGCATGCTAGCCAGTATAACCGGGTTGCATTGAACTCTTGCTCCGATCGGACACCGGCATGTGTTCGGTGATAGGTGTTCTTACCCTACTTGCTTTACTGTGTGTGAAGTTAAGAGGGTTCGAATTTTTGGGAACTTTATGGAGTGGCCGGTTGGAACTTGCCATGGAAGGTGGCAAAGCCATGGTGATAGCAAAGCCTGTCTATCTGCTGTTTGCTTGCTTTCAGGTTGTTCTTCTAGAAACGTTTATGGATGTCGTGGATTTTGGCAAGGCTAGCTGTGACCTAGATTGAGGATAACTGCGGTTGTTCTTGCTGTTGTTGTTTTCGTTTTTGTTGTGAATTCTAACAGCACAAGAGTAAAGAAGAGTTTGCACTATTGTCGTTGTTGTTGTTTTGCAGCAGTGTTTCTCCTCGAACACTAAAAGAACTAAGAAAGTTGTGTGTAGCGCTTTGTTAAAGTTCCAGCTTCCTTGTACCCTCATTCTTCTCATTACCACCCTCTATAAGCTCTGGAGAAAGAAATGGAGCTTGAGTAGGTAGCTCGTTAAGGGAAATTTGGTTCTTTTTTTGGTCTACGGTGCCGCTCCCCAGCTGATGCTACCTCCCCCAAGAGAAATATGGCTGTGAAAGCCGAAAAGATGCAGGAATGTAATAGCGAGGTAAGACGAAATGGACAGCAGCAGCAGCTGATGGCGTCAGAAGAGATGTTAAAACCTGAGCGTGAGAAGCGAAAGCACCTGGTGGCCGCTTCCTTGCCCAGCTCCCAGCTCCCAGCTCATGTTGCTCATGCTGGTGGTAGCGGGTGCCAGAAATCAGAGCAATCCCAGAATCTCTTGCTAACCTGCATGATGGCTTTGAACATTCTCCTTTTCTCGGTCTTGCTCTTCCAGAAAAAACAACCCAATGAGCAGAACTTTGTACATATTGATATCTCTTCAAGTCCTGAGCAGCTGTATGCAGCGGGCAAACAAGGTCTTGAAGAATTACCGAAGTCTCTTCCATGCTCTGGTCACGGGCACTTGATTACCAGCCAGCAGCAGGCTGATGCAAGCAGGCCCGCTAGTGCAGCATGCAAGTGTCACGCATGCTATGGAGGTTCTGATTGCTCTCAAGCTGTTTCCGAATGCATCATCGACCTGGACCAGTGAGTGGCTGCTTACTATGCTTTTTTCCCGTTGCAGCAACTGAATTTTGCGGATTTTGTGCTGCTGAGGTTGCAGCTTGTTTTTTTCAAGCTATTTTATTGGTTGTTGTTGTGAGGAGTCTGGCGATCTGTTTCTGAGGAGAGAAAGAGCCCGGGCGTTGGTGAATTTTGCAGTGGTGACCCAACAATGTACGAGGCTTACTGGCTGGCCAATGGCGAAAGCAGCACTACCGTGATCCCGGGGTGGCAAAGAATGAGCTACTTTGCGCACAGCCAGCAGGTGTGGTTCATGGAGCATGAGCTGGAAGTGCAAATCAGAGCATTGCACGCAATTGTAGGGAATGCCATCACTGAAGGCCGCCACATTGTGGTGGGCACTGGCTCGACACAGCTGTATCAAGCAGCGTTGTACGCTCTGAGCTTGCCAGAGGAACAAACAAAACCTATCAGTGTCGTTTCTGCAGCTCCCTTTTACTCTGTAAGCAGGCCTCTTCAACGTCTTTACTGTAGTTTCAGCAGCGCAGCCAGGGATCATGAACAACTGTATCACTCTCAACACGTTGAATTTTGTCTCCACAAAAGACCACATCTGCAACAACGTATATCTGCTGTCCGCCTGTGTGATGCGGCCGGCAGCTCACTAAGCGCTTGCTTTAAACCGTCAACCTCCTTCATACGGACCAGTCATCCATCCTAGTAGTTCTGCAATTCGAAACTGCTCTGCGGAAGAAAAGCAACAGATTACACTACAAATAAACAACACCATCTTCTTCTTGGCAAAACTTGTCTCACTCACATTCTGTTGCTATGTATGTTGGGGGCGTGTGTGTGTGTTTGCAGTCGTATCCCGTGGTGACAGACTATTTGAGGTCAGCTTTGTTTCGCTGGGCTGGGGATGCCACAACGTTCAAGCAGAGATCAGGCAACGAAGAAGCATACATAGAGCTTGTGACTTCACCCAACAATCCAGACGGCAGAATTCAGCATGCTGTTGTGAATGGCACAGGTCCTGTGATCCACGACTTGGCATACTACTGGCCACACTACACGCCCATCACTGCTCCAGCTGACCATGATCTCATGCTCTTTACAGTCTCCAAATGCACTGGCCATGCTGGTACTCGCATTGGGTATGTATGGATTGGATTTTGTCTCTACAATTTTATTGTAGTTATCTTTCTCTCTTGTGTTCCAAACTTGTGCTCCTCCATGGATCATACATAGATGGCTCTGACAAAATCATGCCACCATCGAAGCTGCTGCATTTCACCTGCGAAAGGGCTTTTCTCCTCAATATACTGTCTTCCTCTTGTGTTCCAAAGACTTGGCTCCATAATTTGTTCTGGCAAAATCATGCCTGTGAGTGTTTTTTCATGGATTCAAAGCTCTTCTTCTTTGATCTTTCCTTTCAGAATTTTATCTTCTTCTGTAACCTGGACTCCTCTATTCCAGTGGTTCATCAAATGGCATCTCAACTGTGCTCTCAGTAATTGATTGTTGCTGAATTTCTGGATTTGAGTTTCTTTAGCACTTTTGCCTTGTGACATGAGTGGTGTGGTTTTGTATGCAGATGGGCTATAGTCAAAGATGCACTTGTGGCAAAGAAGATGGTGAAGTTTGTGGAGCTGAATACAATTGGGGTTTCTCAGGATTCACAGATGAGGGCAGTACAAATCCTGAGAGCAGTCATCCTGGGATATAACAACACTGGAAGAAGCAGGCTTCAAGAGTCTGCAAAAAAGAAGCCACTGCTGCCTCTTCTACTCACAGATTCCCACCACATCGACAACCAGGACCTGCTGTTCCACTATGGACATTCCATCATGAGCTACAGATGGAACCAGTTGCGTGCAGCTGTCGCCTCCTCAACAACTTTCAGTCTTTTGGATTTCTCACCAGATCATTGCACGTTTTTTGGCGAAAACCACACCCCCACTCCAGGTATGGTGATTATCCTGATCCAACAGGTCCCAAGGTTGGATTTTGAAGGGTTTGTTCAAACACAAAGAGGTTTGCAGCAGCTATGGCAGGCTCTCTGGTTTGGAGGATTAAACCTGAGGTTCAGGTTCTTATGACTAACCAAACACCCTTTTGCTGGGACTGATACAAGAATCAGAGCATGGAACTAGCTAGAACCAGGACCCATACCACAAAAGAAACCTCTTGATACAGGTTCAGGTACTTAGGTAGGTAAGTTGAACCAGTTCTTTTCATTGCTATGAGCAAAACTTGGAAGTCCTTGGGGAGCAAATGAATAAACTTTTCAAAAAGTGAGGATGAAGTACTGAAGCAGCAGTACTAATTGCACATGATTTGAAAAAAAATAATGTGAGTTACAGCAGCAGTGAATGTTGCAGTGTCCATACAAATTGAGAACTCAAGATGAAATTGCTTCTGCCACCAGCAGTGGTGGTAAAATCAGTTCAGCCCCACCTTCTAAGAAAGTGTACCTTTTTTGTCACTTATTTGCATTTCATGCTCAGTTTCAGTGAAACTGGTCATTCTGGCTGGTTTGGCTGACTTTGTGGATATTCACTTAACTTACAGTATCAATTTTTTAAATATTGGAACTGAACTGAATATTGATATTTGGGTATACAGCATTTGCATGGCTTCGATGCAACAGGGAGCCAGACTGTCGAGCCTTCTTGAAAGCAAGGGGGATCATCACTCGAAGTGGTCACCATTTTGGAGCTGGACCTGAGTTTGTAAGGGTTAGCATGTTGGAACGCAACCATAGCTTCGAACTAGTGGTGCAACGCCTGGCCTCCCTTCAAACGCCTGACTGAAATTTACCAATCCCCATGTGTCCCAAAAAATCACTAATCTTTCTGACTCAATCAAAAGATTTTTCCAGCTCAGAAACCACCCCAATTGTTGCCAGTTTTGCTTTTGTTCCCACTTATCACAAGCCTTTGCAGGATCTTTCTGATGACAACAGCTTGGCTACAACTGACCTTTGCAGCACTGGACTAGTTGCTGGCAATACATCATGATGAAATGATCAACCAAAGAGGTTGAACTAGGATCGTAAACAATTCTCTCTTATGTTGACATCCTGCTGATTTTGTTTTTAAAGTTAGCTAGATTTTTTATCTAACCAATTTTGACACAAAATCCACAAAACTTGGCTTGTGGGAGAGTTTACAGATAGCCCACTTCTACATGTTATGCAAAATATGTAATTTTGAAGAGATTTGCAAACATCTTTGGTCTGTTGTTTTCTGTTGAGCCCAGTTTTGGAGTTGTGGGTTTGGTCTTCATTTGCTGCTTACACTGGTTTTGCATTAGCATGATGCTTGAAACCTGTGGCACCAATTAGTAGAGAAGATTCATTCTCAGAATGCAACAGAAAAGCCTGGATTTTATCTGCAACTCTCTATCCATCTCCAGGAATCCCCACTAGTAGAAATCTTACAATTTGCTCACTTATCTATTTTCCTGGCTACCTAGATTAGAACTTAACAGTAATGACTGGTTGTGGAACCTGGGCTGGTTCTCATTCTAGTTTGTGGATAAGTTGGGTAACTGGGCTGGTTCTCATCCGGGTTGGCAGTCCGGTTCTGGGTTAACTGGAACTGCACCCAGTGCTGGACTGCACAGAATTTGTGTCCTCTTTTTTGAACTGAATTGCAGTTGTTGCAATCTTCCTTTACATAAGGGTTATCTGTAGCCTGCCAATTGTTTTAAAATGACAATACAATATGGTTTCCTGTTTAGTGATGTGGCGACTTTCAACTGAGGGTTAGATAACTTTATGATAAAAGTTTTGAAATATTGGGCTGTGTGTAAATAGGTGGAACTCTTTTGAAATTCTTTTGAGAAATACTTGAATTTGAAGGTTTTGTAATTCAAGTACCTGCTTTTTAATTAGCAATTTCCTTTAAATAACTGGAGCTAACCCATCGATCTTGACTTCTATTGCTCAACTAGATGGATGGATATAAATCCTTGAAACTGAAGGAGTGGCCTTTGCAACACGGTTTTACTGATGATTGAACAGGAAAAAGGGCATGTGGGATCGTTAGGAGGTTGTCTCTACTTTGAAAAGTTGTTTCACACTTTTGGCTGTTTGGAAAGTGCCAGTAGATGCAAGGTCCCCTAACATTAAAATGCGTTTGGGCTAAAAATATAAAAAGAATATGACTAAGTGTAAAAAATAAATAATACAACTTATGGACCTCAGCTTGAAAATGTATTGACTAGGAAACTTGTGAATTGTGTAATGAACTACTTTGGGTTATGTGTAATTGAAAGTCAAATCTGTCAACTTGACTAAAGCCACTTAAAAGGGGTCAATCAAAGGTCCAAATTGTAACGCACTAATTTGGGCTAATTTGAAGCAAAATGAATCCTTGAGTTGGATCAAGCGTTAGACTTTTATATCTTTGTTCTCCAAAGGAGACACTTGTTCTTTAAGCTTTTCTTTCTATGGTTTGAACCAATTAATTTTCCTTCCAAAATGACTATGCAGGTTTACCTTCAATTTGCCACTTTTTAGTATTGGACTAAATGTAATTAACTTGTGATAATTTTGATTTTGAAAATGTTCATGAAAGCAAATGTATTGTATTTTTTATAAATGTTCCTTGTAAAGCAAGATTTTAGGTGAATATGATAAACTCCCCATTATATGGGGGTCCATCTAAAAATCCAGCTTTAAATGTGTGATCATAGCCCAGAAAAATGTTAATTTTATCATTTATATTGTTAAAATGTTTTGTATATTGTGTATGTATGTAGGTGGGAATATTTTGCCATGTAGATAGAACATTTATGTGTGGCAAAAATATATTGCCAATGTGGCAAGTATCTTTTGTTTAGGTTTCATGAATATATTCTTGCCATGTGGTAAGAATATACCCAAAAGATTCATTCATGTTCATTATAATCAAGTTCACATGCTCATTGCTCATGTTCGCAAGCTCACCATTGACACTCATGCGCTCACCTAATAGCTATGCTAGTTGAGATCCAAGATCATCATTCTACAATTCCCTAATAGTATGGATAAAGGAATAACGCATTCATTCCTCTATTTGCCAATCAACTCTTGCTTTTGCTTTCACCAATTCTCATTCTCTTAGGACATGTTGCTATGGTATTTGATTACGTTTTGTGACAACAACAATTAGACTAACATGTATCATGTTTACCAGGTTTAGGAACTATTAGAGTAGTAGGATTTATCTTAGTGTGGAACATTTTTTGAACATCATGCTTTTTAAGATAATCTCCTAACCAATGTTTAACACTATAACAAATGATGTAGGGGTATTGTAAAGTTACTTTAGTTGGTTTAATAGGTTGTGTAATAACTTTAGTAACAAATTCAATTGTCTTGATTAATACAATAAATATTATTATTTCTTCCTTTTTTTTGTTATGACAAGTCTCCTTGGCATGACCTATTTTTCATAGTTTTAATAGGTTAGTTGTTATTTAATCGTAGTATAGCTAACTATTAGTTGCATAGTTGGTTTAACTTCCAATTATGTTAACAAAGCATTGTAATTTGCTATAACTAGTCCACTTCCTCACATATCATTGTAACCTCATTGTGTTTAATGAAAGTATCTCTTTCCATACATCTAGTTGCTAATCTTAACTTGCAAACTTGCTCTAAAAATAGTAGTAAAAAAAACATCAATGGTTTTGGCTTGAAAACAATTTGCAAGTCTCAATAAACATTCATGGTAAACTTCTACCCATTCACCAACTTGTTGTAGATTTCTCAATTACATGTAGACTTATTCGCCATTCTTCACAGTTTAGAAACCATTGTAAAACATTTGTTACACATCACAAATTTACATGCTTCATGGGTTCATTCCAAATCTATGTGAATTTTATTATTTCATAGGTCCATATTATTTAAACATGAATTTTGTGCATTATTTAAACACAAAAATCGTGTGCACAACTTTTGTGTGTAAACAACATGAATAAACATACAACGTTCATGTTTAAACAATATGAATAGGCATATGACATTCATGTTTAAATAATGCACACAACATTGATGTTCAAACAATGCAAATAAATGAATGACGTCCATGTTTATTCCATACAAACTTATGAAAAAAAAAAATCGTTTCCTATTATTGCCAAATCATGGCCCATGAAGTTTGTGATGCAACTTCTCAAAATGTAGATTTGCGATGATCTTGTACAAAGTTTTCACCCCACTTTAAAATATTGTCTTTTAAAGTAAAACCAAACATGTTGATGTCTATTTCCATAGTCTCCCCATTGGCTTTAATCGTTTTTTTGAAAAATTTAATGTGAGCATGAAGGTCAATATCCTTCACATATGTTGGATATTGTAACTTTATATATAACAATTTATTGGTTAGTTCAGGTATTATTACAACCGATGGGTACCCATATCTTAGGGTTAAGTGATGGCCATCAATATGCTCCATCAAATGGATTAAGCGGTGGTCCTTCAAATGGGTTTCTATTAGGTGATCCTCCTCCAAGCAATCTTCCACCAGGTGAATTTCCATTGGTTGTTGATGTGAAATTACCTTTCTTGTGGTTGGGGTGGCATCCCTCCACCATAGAAAGGTAGTTTGATGGTGACAAGTAAGTTTATAAATATGGATGTTTCCATTGACTATTGAAAAAATACTCCTCATGAATTCAAAACTGGTTATTCCAATCCAAAAATGTGAATTCTAGTAGGGTATTAACAGGGTTGCTCCACATGTGGCTTTGGTTTCGATTAATTAAGATCGACTACATATGTTGTTTTACTCCTAGGAATCAATAGATCAAATCCTTTGATCCAAAAATAATATGTTAAATACAAATTAAGATCCATAAATACAAAAGGTGGTAATTATGGGACCACATCGGGTATGGTGAATAAGGTACAACTATACATTGTCCTATTGTAAACGGTGTAACAAGTTTTTGCCAACTTAATTATTGACTAACCGGTACTATCCCATTGCCCAAACTCGATTGTGGTTGCAGTTGTTGCACAAGTACACCAACGTGTGTTGTTAGTGTGCTTGGAAAATAGGTTATAAAGTTGTCATGATCTCTCCTTTCATTAGTCGTTTGAGTTTATCATCCACATATAGACAATTAACTCATGTCCAACTTGTTGACAATATGCACATGCTACAATTTAATATTGGGATGTATGCATGGAATTGGTGTAATTCATTGATTTAACGATCGTTCAACAACCTCCCTAACATGTATAACTAACCAAACATGATGGTTTAATGGTTATTTTTATTGAATAATAATAGGTACTTCGACTAATTCCACTAGTTTTACATGTGGTTGAAAACTAGATCAATTAGAAGGTCTCATGTGAACCCCAACTTTAGTGATTAGGTTATATATATATGTGGTAGTTTTCTTGTGGGTGAATGATCATAAATTAGTGAATTTTCAACAAATAAGTGTGAAACAATTTGAATTAAGGGAAAAAGGTATTTAGTCGACTAAGATAATATTAGGATAGTGGTATGTTCATCTCGGTTATTTCATCCTAAGATTAAGTAAAATTGTTGATCAATTATGTGGAGATTGGTTAAGTGGATTAATTTGAAACAAAAATAGATTGAACACATTCGACACTACAAGTAAATTTTTTTTGGTAATAGGAAGGGAATGATGCCAATTTTATTGAAATTTTAGGCTATAGGAGCCACAAGTAGATGTAAATGTTAAAGGTCTTCAACTATGGTTTCATAAATGTTGTTACAAGCTTCAAAGGTGTTTTGGAAAAACATTTTATTCATTTATAAACCACTAGGCTTGAGCTCCATTACTTTAATTACAATAACTCTAAAATGTGATGCATAGTACAAGCAAAAAACTTTGCTTTACATTATGCTTCGATTTGAAACATCGAACCTTGCAACCACCAATAGTGTTCAATCCCGAGAACTGTTGACCAAATTAACATTGTGGCTTCATCACCTTCAAAGACACCTTCATACATGATTTTAGGTTCATTAATTATAATTAGTTCAACCTCCAACATCAACACCAAGGAACATGCATTGGCTCCCAATCAGCGATGGCAAGGTCGGGTGATGTAATCAAAGTCAAATCAACAACGCTAGTGAAAGGAACCACTTGTGGCACATCCAAGTGCAGAGGTTGCTCTTCGGCAACTCAAAACTTCACATAGACAAGGACAACAACATCAAGAAGGGAAGGGTTGTCTTCGTCAAAAAAATCACAAAGGTCAATAAATGATGACTTCGCCATTGAAATAGAAAGCTTCAAGTCAAGGCTTTTCTTTCATCACAACGCCTTTCGCAGCAATGTTTGCCACTAATGCAACTATGTTTAGTGTTATAACAATATCTGAAGAATTGTTGAATGCATGTTCATCAATGATCCAATACCTACCATTGGTGATAGTCCAAAACATCCTTTCAAAGTTCACATTAGGAACTTGACAAACAAAATTTAAAATAATGTTGTATTAAGCGTAAGAAACATTTTAAAAAACATATAGAGATCCTCACTAGAATGTAAACATTGCACAGAAGACATTCTTGGTCACTTGGACAACTTTAGAATCAAAGACCAAGATGGTAAGATTTGGCTTTCCTACAACATGGAAAGTAACCATTGAAATTAAAAAAGAAGTCGAACATTGAGATAAATCTCATAGCAATATCAAAAAATAGAAAGCACCATTGCATCAAGAACTCAAATTGAGAAATAAATAAGGAACATGAGCTAGAAAATTCAACATAGGATGTAGAAAAACATAAACATACTATTGGTAAAATGAAACGACAAGTAACAACAGTGCACAAAAGGTTATCTCACGTCATGAGGATGAATGTGAAAGGATTATAAAGAACTAAATTGGTGAAATAGATAGAATTTTCTTTTCACATAAAATTTCATTGATATAATTGACAATGCACAAAAATAGCATTGACGGCAAAAAGAGAATTAAAAATTACCCTACACAGTGCATTAGAAATTATTGACAATAATATCAACATTGGACACAATATGACATTGAAAAAACAATAGATGTGCAAAGGAAATAGTGAGCCCAACAACAATAATGGAACTAAAGTATTGGGGGTGATGTTCATTTAAGGAAAGACCTAATTTTGGAATGGAGAGTGAATATGCCATAGGGTTGCTTTAATAAACCCTAAACAATAACATTGGAATACTCCGTTGTTTTTCAATTTGTCTTGTGGTACTCTTAGTTATTGATTCCCAATTGGAGATATGGCAAAAAGTATGTTTGGAACAATAATTGGAATGATCAAAATAAAAGAAAATTATAATGTCCCTACCTGGAATAACTCAATATAGTGGGGCCAATTAAACAACCAAAGAGATGGCGACGGGTCTTCATTAACAGAAACCAGATGATGGCCACATTAAACTATTGTCCTAGCAACACCTTCCATTTGAATAGTGCAATCCCATTGGTGGAAGCATTGAAATGATTTCAAGGGGAAAAAATTCCAAGGGGACTATAGGGAACAAAAAAGAAGCACAAAGAAGGCAATAGCACATGGCTTGAATATAAATAACATAATTTAACATTTATTGCAAACTATTGAAGTAGAAAATCAATTGCATGGCTTTAAAAACATTAACAAAATCCTAGTCCAAACGATATGATAGTGTACATGAGCACCCAATTAGGCCAAAAATAATTGATTACCCATGGCCAAATTATTATATGTCCAATTTTCCCACAAATTAAATAAATATGCTCAAAGTTGTAAAATGAAGAAAAAACCATGAAACTTATGAGAAATCCCATTATATGAATCATATCCAATGACATCCTTAATTTTTTCACCATTTGTAAACAATGACCCCATTTAGGAAGCCCCAATTTTTAATAACCCAATGTTAATAAATTTGAACCTAAGAAAATATTGGTAGAAGCCTCAAAAAAGTTGTGCGTTGTAATCTATTTATTTTCTATAAAAATTTGTCAACATTAATGGTATGTTTTCTTGGGATCGAATCATTAATGGAACAAAATGAAATGATAAACAAATTTTTTATATTGCATGGACATGTGTGTAGGAAAAATAAAAATTGATATCGCAACACGAATCATAACCCACCCAAACACAAATTCTTATATATTATTAGGGTTTAGTTATATAGCCTAATTTACGAAAAATTAAAAACATGTTTGTCAAATCTTATAAACATTACAACATTATTAGGTTAGCCTTGATTGCCATTATTTTATAGTTGCGAGGTCACAAAGTGTGTAACATGGCAAAAAATACCGGTAGGAGCATTAGTAGGGTTGATAATTGATTTCATGCCAAAAGACCAAAACACCGGTCACTGTCAATTTACACTCCAACAAGTGTTTAATAATTACAAATTAAAATGCATGTACATAAAAAATGGCTAACAATTTTTTGTTGAACTTCAAAAAGTAATAAAATTAATTACAAATTAGTTAGCATGAACAAAAAGGTTAGAATTACGTCAACAAACTATCATGGTTTATTGGAAAATTCCAATCATTTACAATGCACGGTAACGATAGGTTGTTGAATTTGAGTGGTAACATGTGGCATTATAAGTACAAGTTGCTGAAATAGAACTAGATCTAAGTCATACAAAAGTATGTAAATGTTGAAAGAAAAACACATAATAGTGGGGTTGAGACCTAAAAGAAGGAGAGGGACATCTTTTTTATGGACGGGTCAAATCAATGTTTAAAAAAAAAAACAAATGGCAAAATCAAGGAAGAGAAACCTTTGATTGCAACACTAAGAAGTGATAGAGGAGGAGGTAAGTTTAAAGTACCCATTTTCTCATGAGAAATGAACATTTTCCAAGTTTTTTAGACTTGCAAAATAGTCTTTCAAAGTTGTGAAAATTCATAGATTTACTTGTTTCAATTTTCAAGTAGAGCCATCTCCAACTTAGACCAACACAACCCAAGAGGTAAGTTACTCTCCCATTTTCATTTTTAATTTCAAGCTTAGTTTTGACATTAAAAAGATTAAATTGTTTTCTAGATTTTGGAAGAGTTCTTGGATGAATGCTTGCACAATGGCCACTTGACAACAGTGCATGAACTCTAGATGTGTTCAAATAAAACTATTGTTCAAAGCTCTCACATGCATATTAGAGTTCTTCCGTGCTACCTAGAGCACCAAAGAGCTCAATGAAGTAATTTGGAATTATATTAAGTAGTAGTTTTTTCCAAGAAATCATGTTTGTACATGTATTTTTCTAGATTGATCTTTCAGAGCAATTCAAAATTGAAACCACCTCTAGGTTTTCAAGAGATTACATGGACCAAAAAACTTTGGGGGCATTCAATCGACGTCGACTCAAAGCTTCCAAGATGAACCAAGGCATATAAACTCACAAAGAAAATGCAACATTTGAGCTATGATTGGGTTATACATAATAGCTCAAGGGACTTTTTTGTAGTAGGGGAGGGTGTTGATTTCATTAAGGAAGAAAGTTTCTTTAAGCTTGGTTTTGGAGAGATCAAACAACCTTAAATTTAAAGCCGAGATTGAGTGTTCATCAAATGCAAAAGACTAACACAACTTCGAGGTTCTTAATTAACACCAACTAAGAGCTTTGAGAATGGGACATGAAATTTGGTTTTTTCAATTCCGAATTGAGCTTGTGTGCTCTACAAAGTGCATTACAGAGCTCAAGGATTTGTAGTTCCAATGTTGTGATTTCTTCCAAATTTTAGTTTCTTTTTAAGGTCATTGAGTGCATTTAGAGAGACATGCAAACATCAAATTGTCAATCTTTAGATGCTTTCCAAATTTCTATTACAACCACACCAATGTGGGTGCTTAATCAATAATGACTATGAAATCCAAGCAAAACATGGATTGATTTCTTGAAAATCCATGGAATTTTAATGATTATCGACATCTGGGGGGAGTTTTTTTAAATGTTTATGGTTTAGGGTAATAGAATTTAACAATTAGGGTTAGGGTTAAAGGATTTAGGGTTTAGAGTTGTAAGGTTTAGGGTACTAGGATTCAAGGTTCCAAGATTTAGGGTTTTAGTGTTCCAAGATTTAAAGTTTAGGGCACATGGATGTAGGGATTTTAGGTTCCATGATTTTGGGTTTAAGATTCTAGGATTTAATGTTTTAGGGTTCCAAGATTTAAGGTTTTGACACTAGGATGTAGGGTTTTAAGGTTCTAGAATTATGGGTTTTGGATTCCAAGATTTAGGGTTTTTGCATTAGGATTTAAGGTTCCATGGTTTAGGGTTTTGGATTTATCTTTACACCTTTTAACAACTTGCATATAAATTGGTGCATAGGGTTTGGAGATGTAGGATGCAAATTTAATGTTGAAAGAGGTATGCATTTTAAGCTTCGTTAATCGTTATGTGTGTAAATCATTTAGTCAGGTTGATTTTGCTAGCAATTTATTTATAAGAAAACCAACGAATTGGTTTTTGTAGAATGTGCATTTTGTTTCTTACATAACCACCAATTTGTTTTATATAACCTATTATTTATTTTTTGTACAACGAATGATTTGTTTTTTTGTAAAACTTATGATATGTTTATCATATAACTAATAAAAAATTTCACTTATAGCTTAAGATATAGATCTTGAGATTTTCATTTTGGCTATGACACGAAAAATTAACTCACCATCTATAACAATTTGAGCAACAGGAAGCAAACAAGGAAAAGGATCTAGATTTGACAATACAAGTTATAGACTATAGATAAGTAAGTCTTTTCAAGCAATGATATTTCCTAAACATCTATATTCAATTCTTTGTCTCAATTGTCAACGCTTAGTTTAAGGTTGTTTGAAAATATTATGTGTTATTTGTAATGCTTCCATTTTCTAGGTCGATTTACAACACCTCTCTATTATGGATACACCACCTATACCTAGGGTTTTTATATTCACAACTCAACAAGAGGTGGGTTTTAAACTTTCACGTCAAATTTTTTTCCTCAGTTTGTTTGCCAATGTGTTTAAATATGATGATTCGACTTCAGTTGGTGCCAACCAAAGGTAATTTCCATATATTGGCACTACTACAAAAGTGGGGTTCAATTTACTCTTAAATCATTATGGGTATTTAAAAATGAAATAACTTCATTGCATTTTAATGATTTCACCTTAGTGAAAGTTATTTCACTATAATATCATTATGCGAACATCATGTTTTGTTACTAGTTAACATAATTCATTATTATAATTTACTATAATAAATAGGTTTAATTATTTTTTTAAATATTATATATATGTTATTTTATAATATACCCTATATTATTTTAAACTACTTTAGTTATTATAGTTATTATAAATTAAATTATTCAACTAACTTTAAACTATACCTTAATTATTTTATTGTAAATTAATATATGTTATTTCAAGTTATACTTTAAGTTATTCAAGGTCATTCTCCTTTATGTTATTATAAATTATTTTATCCTAAGTATAACAACTTTAAAAATCTAAAATAAAATATAATGACCTAAAGTAAAAATAACTTAGAATAAAAAATAATAACCTATGAAAAATAATTTTAAATACCTTACAATATAATAATTACCAATAACCTATCATATTATAACACAGAATATCCAACAATAATTTATAATAAAATAACCACCAATAATTTTAATATAACATACAATAACCAACAACCACCAATAACCATTAATGAAATAACCATCAATAACCATCAATAAAATAACCATCAATAACCATTAATGAAATAACCATCAATAACCATCAATAAAATAACCACCAATAACCATTAATAAAGTAGCCATCAATAACCATTAATAAAATAACCACTAATAGCCATTAATAAAGTAGTCATCAATAACCAT
>Ga0116230_10001627_pt1 | contig 21457 bp, 16 predicted proteins | sample S1TSphfallax_3_FD_88678 | JGI IMG/M metagenome (GOLD analysis project Ga0116230, IMG submission 88678) | Host-associated microbial communities from peat moss isolated from Minnesota, USA - S1T2_Fd - Sphagnum fallax MG | ecosystem: Host-associated > Plants > Peat moss > Unclassified | place... | reverse complement strand
CAAAGTGGCCACCAAAAACTAAATTTATTTTTTTTAAAAAGGGGAAATTGCCTTTTGTAAAAAAAATTTAAAAAAGGAAACCAAAAATTAACCCCCCCCCCCCCCCCCCCCCTCCCCCAATTAAAAAACCAAAACCAAGTCCCATGTTTGACAGAAAAACCAAAACTTAACCAAAATCAATTCCTTAAAAAATTTAGGAACCAAAATCAAAACTTGCTCTTAAATCCTAGGAATTGTCAAACACTAGTAACAACCTACAAAACATTTTGAAAAATGGAATGTTCACATGATACAATATCACGTGAAAAAAAAATGAATCTTCAATTTTTATGGCATGTAACGCCTTCAGTGATTGGCATTAATGGGATTAAGTTTACCTCATTTCCAACATGTGCATGCCTTTATTTGAAAAATGTTCACCAAATTTACACAATAATAAGATCAAAAAATTGATACCATAAATGAAATTATATGAAATTAATCCATGACTATGCTATATTTATATTGATATACAAAGCCAAACAAAACATAAAATGATTGTTAATGTGTAATCATATCACATCTTAATCTCCAAGAATATAATTTTACACATAGATTAATATTGTTAATTTGCATTATGATGCAAAGTGGGCCAAATTTGTGCAAATAAGCTATCAAAACTCTTTAATTTCTCATTTATGATAGATTACCCCAATTGACAAGGATGTGACATTTAGATCCATAACACACAAGTCTTTTTAACAATTTACAAAATTGTATCCAATGGGTACCCCTCAACTTATAATGGGGGTTAGTCCAATGGTAATTGCAATCTAAGGTGGATCATTTTTGGCACATTTAGGAGTCCATTTTGACCAAATGTTAACACTAAAAAAATTGTCCCACAAACATCACCCTCTTACCATCACATTTGAAGAACCAAAATAAATTATTTTCAACTAAAACAAGATAGTTAAAAATTTATATAGAACACAATGGAAGCACAAGGTTGCAAAAATTGTTAAATTTTATTTTCTAAAAGGACCTTCTAAAATCAAGCAGTTTTGCAACCTTTAAAAGTCCATTTTTTTGTTTTTTTGCCAATAAAACTTTAAATCAAAATCTTAACTATATAATCATCCACATTAATTTTGAGGAAAAAATTCATATGATCTTGATAACAATGAAAATTAGGAGTCCATTTATGAATTTTATATGGATTGTGACATTTGACTTATGAAATTTTTCAGATACCTCATTTGCTTTATTGAAACAATTTGATTATGATTCAATGGGGGTCTATTAGAATAGTAGTTTACTCCATAAAAATGAATACCTTTTTAAAATATTACAGATTAAATAATGTTGGCAACAATTTGAATCCATTGCAGTATTGAAAAAATAATCTTGTGATGTACATTTAGGCACACCATAATCTACAACTACACCTGAGTTGAAAATAGTTATGAAATAAAAATTTCATGCATCAATAATTGACAAAGACCTTTATATTTTTAATAAAGGTAAAACAATTTGAGTGCCCATTACCAAATGAAAAACCCTTTCACATTTTGGTCCCACTTCACATTTGGTTTCATTTCACATGTGCCCTCCACCAATGCCTTTTGTGTTCAATCTACAAGAAATTTCCCATTGAAAAAAAATGGGAATCAATTGACACAAATTACATTAAATGGATATAAGGTTTACATATTGATAACTTATTTGGATGAAATTCTCAAATATCCATGTAAGCTATCAAAAAATTTAAGAGTTCAATAACCAACCCATAAAGGACTTGTTAGTTCTTTATATGCATCATACAAATCAAGTGGGTTCTTTACCCAATTAAAAAAAAGAAAAACTATCACACAGGAATTTTATAATGGGTTGATAATCATGTGTTTTTTTAGTAAATGCCCACCACTAGTTATGAATAATGTTGGGGTAGTTTTTTACTTTTGTGCTTGAACCTTTGATTTTGGTTTAAAAATAAAATAGAATTTTTTTTATTCCAATCCCACATAGAAATGGATTGGGAAATTAGTTTCAAGTTTGGTTTCTCAAAAAAAAATTGGGTTCCAATTTTAGTTCTAGTTTCAAATATCAAATTTGGTTTTGGTCTTGAAAAGACTTGATTTTGGGTAACCGAAACCGTAATTGGTGGTTAACTACATGTTAACCTTCAATTCCAATCTTGTTTTTCAATAATTTATTTTTTCAAACATTCTAAATTCAATTTTGGTTTTGGTTTTGCACAAAAATGGAACTAGGAACCCAATTTTATGTGTGGTTCTAAAAAAGTTTTAGATCTAGTTTTGGTTTTAAATAGGTTCCAAAAATCCAACCTAATTTTGGTTTGGTTTTCACTAGTGCAAGGTGGTTTCCTTTTTTTATTATTGAGAATCATCGGTTTTGATTCTTTCCAACATTTAAAAGAATCAATTTGATTTTTAAAATATATATTTTAAATTTGTGAAAACTAATCAAGGTATCACATTAAAGTTTTTTTAATAAATTCGGATTTTAGATAGGCGATTCTCACAAATGTGATAATAATTGATTTTCATATTTGGTTTTCACAATTCAAATTTCAAAATTTGATTCATTTAAAAAAATGTCAATTATTATTTTTCTATAATAAACAATATTTCCAAAATTTCATCCTTTTCAACTATTCCTTCAAATTCTTCTAACTCTTTCTTTTAATATGCATTAGCTTCAATTAGCTACACCAAAATTAAAAAATCATTACAACTAACCCTAGGGTCATTGGGCCAATTTTTGTTCATAGAAAGTTATTTATTTAAGTTATCCGCTTGCAAATAACATCTCTTAAGATAAGTAAGTGTTACTGTTTTAGAAAGTTCCTTTTATTTCAATTTGTGAATCAACAATGCATAAAAATTTTATAAGCAAGGAATTCAACTATAATAAACATAGATTCATGCTTCTCCCAAAATTGAATAGTTTGATATCTTTGCATCCATTTAAAACCTTCTAAAAATCAGAATTTTCTTGTTGACAAGTTTTTTTGCTAGTTCATTTGTGCTTGATGTCACTTCAAAAATGTCAAAATTGCAATATTCATCAACACTTTGGTCCACAATGACATTTTCAGACAAGGGGTCTAAATGATGATAACATTTGAACAACATGGGATACAAGGTTTTTTTTATCATATTCCTTAACAATGACCTTGCCTTGCTCAAGGCCAATAAATGAGGACACTCAACCTAGATTCTTGAACTTAGGATCCAACATCAAAAACATCATATGAACATTTTTTTTTTTTCATATTTTTTCAAAAAAATAAAAATGAAACACCAAAAAATAATAATTTGGATTTTAAAGGCCAAACAACCTAATTCAACATCAACAATAAATTCTTATTCCATAAAGTTATCTAAAAAAAATGTTTATTTCAATTTGAAACAAATGAAGATGGCATAATTTAAAACATCACTTAATAATCAATGACCTTTGGATTGATTAAAAACATAAACATATGTAATAAAGAAGAAAACATCAACAATGATTTGAGAGATGTGCCATGTTAAGTGACATTCATGTAGTCATCTTAACAATAGAAACGCCTATTATAACAGAGACCAACTGCTTTTCAAAATTGCAATTCTTCTTGGAAAAGGATAATTTTCATGGCAAATCTACAAAAGATTTTTTTTTTTGTGAGAACTTATTATTAATTGAAATTAATTACAAAAATTAGAATATATTTCAAATTGCAACAAGACATCAAATTAAGAGGTTGTCTTGTTTTCATTAGAGTATTCAATTTCCTTGGGGTTAAACTATATTTAACACATGCATTGTTCCATTCTTGCCAACCTTTTTCAAAAAAATTGGGCTAGGTTTTACACTTTTGCAAATTTCCTTTTGTAGTCTTAATATAAACATATGTCAAGTTTTTATAAACTTTTTCATTTGTTGCAACATATTAACAAGCCTTAGAAAATGCATCCCCAAGGCAAGTGCCTTGATAATTTTCCTCCAAATGTAGAATGTCATAACTAATAGCTATTTTTAATGCAACAATTATTATGTTTAAGTTAGACACTTCATCTTTCATGTGAGTAATAATTTTTTATGTTATATATTTTTAATAACTCAATCAAGTTTTTGGCCAAAATCTTCCCAAAAGTATCTTCAATTTAAAAAAGACCAAATGTAACATGTTTTTCTTGCCAATCAGTTCCCAAAAAATTAATCACAAGGCCCAATATCTCATGAACAATTTTTGACATCAAAAGATCAAAGCTTGGTGTTACAAAAATACATTATGCCAAAGTTGGCAAAACATATTTAGTTTTTTCCACCAACTTAGGGAACATGAAATATGCTTTTTGAAAGGAAAAACAAGTTTAAACACAAATGCAAATACAAATGTTTCATCCTAGACTTTCCACAAATTGCATGGGCGTACAATTTTTAACATTTAATAAAAGTCCATATTTTCAAGAAATAATTTCTACTGCATATGATTTTTCTAGAAAGGATCTTTGGCAAGAAAAAATTTGAAAATTAAAGTGCTACATGGATTTGGTCTTTTTTTTCCAAGTTGTTTTCCTTTTTTCCTCTCAAAGAATTGTTCACTTCCTCTTCAACATTTGAATGGTCTACATTCCCATGTTGTTTCAATGTTGTAACCGTTTATTGTATTGGATAAGATTATATATTTTCTTGCTTGAGTTTTAAGGTTACATATGAAGACTATATTATTGTAACAAAGAATAAATTTCATAGTTTAAGGACGTTTCATGTCAACATCTTTGTTATCATTTACATAAAAAAATCTAACATTATTTGTTTTACCATGCAACTTCTAGAAATTGTTCTTTGAACATGCAATAGTTTAATTTTTTTCATTGTTCATTTTTACTTTCAAGATTTTCACTGTTTTTTATTTGAAGATTGGAGTTTATTTGACATTCTTACAAACATTTGGTCAGTGCCATTTTGGACAAGTCGATTTGGACCCGACCATTTTGATTAGGTTTTTTTGGTTGGTTTTTATTTATTGGGTTTTTAAAAATTAAACCATTATGAATAATAACATTTGGGCAATGACCAAAAAAAATAAAATAATAATATGATGAAAAAATAATTAATTAACAAATAATTACCTACTTAAGCACATTCATCATGTGTGATATTATTTTGGGTTCACATTTTGTTATTTTTGTTCTTCTATTATATGGTCTTTTGGTTAGTTTTGTTGCAATTTTGTGTTATTATATTTTTCTTAGGTATAAATCGAGGTTATAATATAAATTGGAAGTTCAACGATAAATGATTGTGGAACAAATAATCATCATTAACATGTGAATTTCCATACATTCTTGATGTTGTTGAAACTTTCAAAACTTTGATGTTTTAGTAACCTTGATGAATAGAAGCTCATTCTTGGGCCTCTTTTAACATTGAAGAATGATATTTTGAACAAGCATGATCAAATGTGGTATTTGAATATGCCTATAAAAAAGAATACACTATGTGACTTGAGCAAAAGCTTAATTTGAAAATAGTAGGAAAAATATCACTAACAAAACATGGTGGGGTATAACAATCACTTGCATGGAAAATGTTTTAGTGCTTATCAAATATGGCATGAGATGTTTGGTCATTAGGGTTCAAAGTCATATGCCAAGTAAGTTATTTATTTATTTGGTTAAATTTCTTTTTTGCAAATATGATTTAATGTTGTGCAAGTATTGCAATTGACACATATTAGGTTGGTCATAGTACGACCAATATGATGGTTGGAAGAGATCAAGCTTGTCATACTATGTAATAAAACTCAAAAAACTGATATAGATTTTGTATTAAACATATTGATTTCAATATGGGTATGAATATGTTATGGTATTAGTTTTTTAAAAAGTTGTTACTAGGGGTATATGAATGTTGCTCTAATATGCCTTGATAACACTTATGAAAAACCTAAATATTCAAGCATTTAAGCAAAAATTAACATTTCATCTACCTTACACAACTCTCAAAGGACTCATACTTTGTAACTCCCCCCCCCCTCCCCCCTTTTTTTTCTATTCTCTCCTCATTATTCATTACAACAATCTTCCTTTCAAGCTATGAATAACAAGCACAATCTCACCCACATTAAGATTGAATTGATTTGTTATGAAGCCTTGACACTAAATAGAAAATACCTAAATCTTACAATATTTCTTGAATCTTGGCCACACTACATATCAAACATGTACGATCTAATACCTATACTCATACAATAATTCCTACTTAAAAACCTTGTATATTTACACAATACTAATGCAATCAAACTAATCATGATACTGGAATTGTGCAATGCAAATAATCATATTGAGTGAGTTAAAAGGTGATCATTGTCTAAGCTATGAGGAAGCTCTAGTTGAAGAGCAAGAAAATTTGAAGAAAGTGAAGGTATGTTTATTCTTCTAACTTTCTTTTGCATTTGCTATTCCTTTGATCTTCATTTACAATTAGTAGATTTTTTGGCATTTTCCATCATCTCATTTATGTTTATGTGTTGGTAGATATATATTTTTTGGCCCATGCAGATCCTTGTAAAATGAATGGACCCATGTGGCTTCAAGTGTGCAACCTCATGTTGTGAAGAAAAAACACCATGTTGGAGCCTTTACATTTATCATTTTCAATTTGTATGACAATCATAACATCACATTTGGGAACTTTGCTGAGGGATTAAGTGACTTATGAGATATCATAGCAAACATCTGACATGAGACCAATAATCATTAGCAACATTGGTGGGCCCTATAGATTGCACAACAAGCATGAGCAAACATGGCACTACAAAATTTATTCACAATTCCATTTATTTTACCATGCAACTTTCAGCTCTCTATTTCAATGCGTACTCTGATTAGTAACAATTAATTGCAGGCACAAAACACATTTCAATTTTCTTCATTATGATGACGGCCTTTCTTTTCAGCCCATTACTAGAAAATGTGATCAACTTGATATACTCTACAAAGCATTCACCATCCTTTCCCATCCTCTCCTTTCACATATCAAAAGATTTTGAGATCATAGTGAACAATAGAAAACTTTGTGAAACACCTTGGGAACCATGTTCAGGAACTGTATGGAACACATTGGGAACACCAAGACCCAAAAAATTCTCAAACCCTTTGGTCAATCTGTATCCACCAGAAGAACAGCAGTCAGACAAACTTTTTTCTCTAATTCAAAAGAGACCATTGCATCACAGGCTACTGGAAGATTTTTTTTTGAGTTGAGGATTGAGAAAGGTTTAACAAAGCATTTTGAGACTGAGTGTACAACTGCTAGATCCAGCAGCCCTCTCTGTGACTTGAATTCATGCAAAACAAAATTCGCAATGTGAGGTTAGATTAAGTGAAAGCATCTTTAAATATATATACCACCCTAACACAGTAACCCTCCATGTTTACTGCTTCACTTGCAACTAAAGTGATTCTTAAAACAACCAGCAAAAAAAGAATGGAAATTGGTAGCACATTTGAATGAAAAGCCCCTTTTGAAATGATGCAGAACAGTTGTGTAGATCATATATGCAGTGGCATTGCCATCCATCTGGACGTCAAAGAATCCATCATCATTTTACTTTCCACCCACTACTCGCACTTGATGGCCCGGTATATGTGACGCACAAACACAAGTGATGCCCGATAGCCAACTGAGCCAAGCATCAAAAAGAAACCGTAACAGACACAGCCCATATAGCCGAAGAAAAATGATGTCTGCATCAACCCTGTCATGTCTGATCGTACAAAGTAGTAGTAGTAGCAGTAACCATAGATGAAGAAGCCTGTTGATCCACCACAGAACACAGACCTGAACCCAGAAAATCACACATATCAACCTTAAATGCTGAAGAAGATGATGAAGAATTCAGGTCGTCTGTCCAAAATATGCCAGCAATGATTGTTAACTTAAGGGTAAGCAACTTAGCTATATAGTATGATAAAATAAACTTCCATGGACAGAAATAACAATATGGAATGGACAGAAGAAATTTATCCCAGTCAGCTATGACTTCATTATGTATTTTTGATTGCACCACTAAGATCTTACAACGAGATAATCTGCTGAAGCTGCACATTTGACTACAGCTCAATGTCACCCCAAGCCTAAAACTTCACATTAGGTTGTAATCAAAAGAGAGTTACCTCCACCACCAATCATGATCCTCGATAGCTAGCTGGAAGTAGGTGAGTGCAACTGTGATAAATGCAGTCACAATGATGAGGATGATGAAGACAATGAACAAAATGCTGTAGATGGTGTAGATTTTGTGACCCCACACACTTGCAAAGATGTAGTAGAGCTCAATGTAAATTGCACTGAATGGCAGAAAGCCTGCCATACACATCTGTAAACCCACAAAAAACATCATTCCTTCTCTCCACACGGTAGATTGCCTGAATTTCTCCATGATAAATGAGATCACAGAAAAGAAGTCACAAGCATGTAGAATATCAACCTTGAAAACATTAGCACATGAACATAGGCAAACAATCACATTGGAAATGTCTTGTCTCAACATTGTAAGGAAATAAGGCTTTCCTAGCCACCAAAACTACACTAGATTCTACCTCTAAAATAAGCCATTAAAAGCTATAAACAATGAACATGTTTGCATTTTACAAACAGATATCAAAAGAAGGAACCCAATCTCTTCCAGTTCTTAAAATCACAGCAGATGTTGTAGTACCTGTGGTATGGTATTGCGGTACCACGGAAGAGCAGGAATTTCACGGGGATATTTATTGGTTCGGCATGGGGCATAAAACTCTGACTTGTTATTCTTGCCTGCAATGCCACCCAACACCTGGATACAAACATGATGAATAAGATTAAGCCAGAGTCACTTAACAGCCTGAGTCCTTAAACCTGAAGATGCAGGGGTGTCACTTACAGTAAGAGGAAATGTAACAAGGGCCCAGATGATCGCAATAATGACAATGGTGCCAAATGGTAATGCAGCTGTTGATCGGTAGGCAATGGCCACAGTGTTGTTGAAGCAGAACACCAAGAATAGAGGCCCCGAAAACAGAGACCCCGTCAACAGCAAGTTCCTCACCTATCCACAACAACTCAAGTCAGTGCTTGACAAATAATTACATCCTTATCACAAAGTTCCTAGGAATGAATGCACACAAAGCCTCAAAACATTGATCACTTTTCAACTCAATTAGCTTGCTCCTTGTAATGTATTGGCTTCCAATACACCAACTGAGTGTTTTGAATCACTAAAACAAGAAATGATAACACTAGTGTTTTATCCAGAAATGGAAGTAACCATGAAAATCTTTCAGGAGATGGAGCTCTTGTTTACATTCAAGCCCTTTCAGAAAGAAGCCAACCACCTCACCTTTGATGCTGCTAAGACAAACCTGAGTTTTACAAGTCACATGGCATATCCCACTTATCTTTCAGAGCAGCCATAAATCTGGAATTCCTTTCATGACAAAGAAACTAAGAAGGAAGTCAGCTCTGTGCCTACACTTGCCAGTTTAGATCTCTTAACTTCAAGTAAATTCACCTCTGATGAACAATTACCAGGAAGTATCTGTGCATCAGTCTAGATTGACTGCATACAGACTAGTCAATTCTGAAAAGCAGAAATTTACCCATGATTCACCACCCATTTGACGGTACAGATGTGCTGACACATAGCCAGAAATGCCAGCCGTAAGGGCATATATGACAAGGCAGGCAGTGTTGAGTGCTCCTCGATTGTAAGGGTAAAATACTCCTACCAGTGATAGACCAAATATGAAGAACACCAAAACAAGCAGTTGTGTCCCACTCCCAATAACAGCAGAAAATATGCTGCATTCCCCACCCCATCCCTAGTTACATACTAATCTTTATAAGCTGAAAGAGCTGTAATGCAAACACTGGAATGGTTGCTAATAAATGAGCAAGAACACATGATGAACAAAATGACATGAAACTCCATCTCACTTGGGATAAGGGGGAAATCTGAAGACATCCCCATGAATGTACTTCCAGCCTGTTTCCTCAGGATCCTCTTCATCCTCATTGGTGTACCTGTAGAATGCGATACCATGTTGTCACTCCCAGATACCAACAGCTCAAATCTTGATCTAATACAAATGCTCGTGATTTTCATGACTGATCACAGTCACTAACAGTCAAGTGATGAGATGTAAGAAAAGACAGTTCCTTTTACTGATTTCCACCTGCTGAAAACAATCAAGCATAGAATAGGAAGCATAAGATTTAACTGTGGCTGGTAGGAAGATGAAAAGGAAAGTCCTAAGACCAGCTTACTTGATGAAGTCATTTTTAAGAACCCGCATGAGAATGGTGGCCAAGAAGCCAGTTAATAACAGCACTGTCACACATGAGTTGATGATGGAAAACCAGTGAATCTCAAGATGCTGTGGCAGGAATGAGTATTTTTGATACTTTTCCATGCGGTGCTCAAAGGCGGTCTCTGTTGACTCCCACTTAGTTGAGTATGTGAAGTCAACATCCAAGTCCTTTTCTGTTGTTATATCCACAGCCTGGTTTGGATCTGTGGACACGCTGATCTCAATCACACGATCCTCATTGTACTTCACATCAAAGTGCACATGTGTGAAGAGCAAATACCGCTTCTCTTCTGGAATTTTTCCAATGAAGCCCCATAGTGGAAGATCATCAAAGAACATCTGCAAGGAACAAGCAAATCACAAAGCAAATCCTGAGCTTTCACAACATCTGTGCACAACTTGCACTAACCTCTAATAAACCTGATGATTCCACCTAAAAGCAGGAAGACAAAAAGGAAGACTGCAAAACCTGAAAATAGTAGTCCTGTTCAACTGCTGTTTTGAACTTTGAGATGTCTTTTGGATTGAGTTTCTCAGAGCAAAGCTTCTCAGATGTCTTATTCGTCTTGAAGGTCACATTGTACAATGTGGTCACCATGCGGTCTCCTTCCAGCACTTCTCCTAGGTCCTCTGATTTGTGCTTCACATCGGTCGGTGAGCAAAATGGCATATCATAGTACTGATACGTCTCACTGCAACCAGAACAAATCATCAATGCATACTTCATCCTTACATAGCACAATAAAACCAATCACCAGTATGATCAATCAATCTTGCATGCCTAATCTTCTGCAACCTTGGAAATGGCTGCTCACTTGCTCCCAACACACAACCCAAAAAACATGGACTCGCTTCTGAGTCGACCAAGAAGAAGAAGAAGATGGAGACTGCCATGTCCACTGAAATGACTGGCATGATTCTCTCTCTCAGATCGAAGCATCCCTAGAACAGGTGATTTTTTTGTGTCTTGCAGTAATCATAGCAACACTTTCATTTGGTCTGCCAAATGTTTTTCCTACATGCAGAAAGCTCCTAGGTTCATGTACATTGTATGACTGTGCAACCTCGGTGACCCGGCCTACAATGCCTCCCTCCAATGTAGCTGGCTATGAAGTCCAGCATGCAAACCATGCGGGATGTGAAGCCACAAATGACTTTTGCAAGAGCAACGATCCCTAAACAGTATGCTAACTGACATGGTGCAACAGATCAAGATCCCTGGGCTACAAGATTACAAAGGCAAGAAGAGAGAAACCGGCAGAGAAGGAATGTGAGAGGAAAGGTTGTGTGTGATCAAGATCATCACCTGGGATTGTGAAAGGGCCCCACTTTGTTTGCGAACAAGGGCACATGGTCCCCGTCTTTGTAGCGATGATCCCTCGCTCCTAACAGCGTCCTACCGCCGCTCTCCACTCCCACCGCACAAAACAGCACAAGAAAGCAGAAAAGAAGCACCGGCATCACTATCCCGCCTCTCCTACTGTTGTTCCCCATTCCGTCTTTCCTTTTCTTGTTCTCCCCACACCCTTCTTCACCCTTTCTCCCTCCTACTCTCTCCGTCTACACTCCTAAACCAAAGTTTCCGAGCAGATCTGGAGTTTATCGGCCCCCCCGCGGCCCTCTCTCTTCTTCTCCCCTCTTTTCTCACCCCACCACCCCGTCCTTGCTTCCTCTTTCTTCGTTCTTTGTACAAGAAGCTTTTATCTGTCACAACCCTGTCCGCATTGCCACCAGGACCAGATCTTCGGCTGCAGAATCCAAAGCTCTACAATATCTTTCACGACACAACAGAAGAAGAACAAGAGAGCCGCCCGACCAGAGAAAGAGGGAGAGAGAGCCGCGATCGCAAAACCGCAGCCGCAAAAACGAGAGCGAGCAAGCAAGCAAGGAACCCCGAAAAGAAAGGGGTAGGCGCAGGGAAGGAGAGCGTGAAGGACGAAGATCTCCCTCGCCATTCCGGACGCCCAGAATGTGCTCGCGTTGGCGGGGGAAGCCCATTCCATCGTTGACCTCCAGTGACAGACATTGTATAATATCCCTCTCAGTTTTTTTCTGTAACGTCGTGAATATTTTGTTTTTCTTTCTCGTTTTCTTTTTTGCCCAATTTTGTGCTTCGGTTAGGCTACACATTGTTGTTCCGCCCTTTTACTTAAAATTAAATTAATTTTTTTTCTCCTCTTTATCATCTATTCTTTGAATATTTATCACTATTTTGCTTATGAGGGTCATGACTCCTGACCAGTGGTTTTAAATTTCCAATTTGTTTGATTTTGCACTCAAATTGGCGATCAGCCACAAGAGGATCTAGCTAAATTTGGCTACAAGACAAATAGAGAAGTAGAAAAATTAGGAATCCTTTTGTTTCTCTTCCTTTTCCCCCTATTTCATGGGAATTAACCACTCAATTTTTTTGGTAGGTTTATGTTTGCTCTACTCTTGGGTAGTTTTTGAAGTTCACAAATTCACACACACACAATGTGAAATTATTAGAAAAATTTGAAAAACAATTTCTTAGCAATGTGTTGGGCTTCTCAAATTAGAGGTAACTACCATATGGTTATACCTACTAGATATTAAGTTGTGTACCTATTGATGATTTGGATTTTCACTTAAAGATGTACCTAGTACCTTCCCCCCCCCCAATGGAGATATATCTTACAATGGGTATTGTGTGTTAAATTGTATATGATGGAATTATATTTCTATGGATATGGACTTAACTTTGCAATATTAGATCACTCACAATAATACAAATTCAGTGTTTTCAATAAAGTTCTTCTTATGCTTGAAAAAAATGAAAAATCCAAGAACCAATTTTTTATTTTAAATCCCTCTTTTGTTGAATGTAAATCTTTTGAAATTTGCAAATTCTGAATTTGTTTTTTTGTTTCTTTTTTGGGGGTATTGAATATCAAATTAATGTCAACATGGGGGTGGATGTGCAATTAACCATGTTCAAATATTAATTCCCATGTATGAATCCTGTGTAATGAATTTCAGGGTGTGTTGGTAGGGTATTTAGGGTATGGGCCCTCCTGGGTGGCATGTTGAGCCATCTCGTTGGATGCACGAAATTTTTTTATTCACACTTTCTAGGGAAAGCCCACCTGACAATGAGCTACAAATCATGCAAGGTGGCCATGAAATAATTGTTTTGATATTGTGATGGTGGCATGACAAAGTATGCCTCCTTTAAATTGTAATATGTAGTATGACTTTAGCTGCCTCGCCCTCTGTCGTCCCAGTGACTTTAGATTCGTGCCCATGTTTAAGTACATTTCATGTTTTCTGCATTCTTTTCTTTTTGTGGATGTTCCAATTTCTTGCCTTTTCCTGTTTCTGTATCCTCCTTTCTTCTTGGGTCTTTTTGCCCCCTTCACTCTATGACACGACTTCTCATTGGTTGCATGGAAATTCTATTCCTAAAATTGGCTGACACTATTTTTCGCCTGGACTAATAGCCTTTCCTATGAACACTCTACCTATTAAGTAAGGTCTTCTCTTCCAAGTTTTCTACACCTAAGGCCTTTTTTTTTTCCCAGCTCTTCGTTTTCCCGTTTTAGTTTGAGCAAGAGGTTGCCTTTAAGGTCTTCTTTCTTCTCTTTCAGGTTTTGTAAAGCTAAAGGGTTTTCAAGGTCTTCGTTCCTCCCTTTAGGATTGTTGAGCTAGGGGCCTTTTTAGTGTAGGGTAAAGCTTAGAGTGGGAATAAGGGCCCCGCAAGGCGAACCCACACATAAGCTCAATTCTTGTAAACCCTACCCGCAATGGCTTTACACAGTGTGAAAATCAAACCGCTTTTGTTAAAAAAAAAACACCATGATACCTAAATGGGTACTCATTAGATATTCACCCCATTAGGTATTCAATGGGTATTGTGGTAAATACAGGCTTTTTGAAAACCAAAACAAGTTTTTATGTCTTCTAGCAGTAATAAAAATTTCCAAGTGTATTTGGAGGGCACCTTCCATCTATGGATAATATCATCCCACATTAAATCCTAAACCCTAAAAACCCCCCACCTGTGGGCTTTTGGTAGAGTGATGAAAGCAAGAGGTGATCCTAAACATAGAGAAATCTTTGAACTGAAAATTGTAGAGTGCCCTCCACATATACTGGGAAATTCCTCCCCAGTAGTGCTTGGGTAACTCATGCACGTATGTGTATCTATCACACACGTCCTGTTGTTCTTAGTACACAATGTAGTGCAGCATGCACATTGGGGGAAGAAGCACAAGCATGATGACACTGGAACATAAAGCATGTATCACTTACTCTTCTTTCCTGGAAGTCAGAGAGTCAGTGATACATTCCCACAGCAGCAGGTCTGATACAAAAGGAAATGAAGAAGATGATAATCAAAAGGACCATTTCCATTTTCAAATACTTGTGTCCAATTAGACACAAAGCAAATTCAAGAAGAACTTGATGACATTGAAAGTTCATCCTTGAATTCCATGCAGCTCTTTTTGGACACTCCAAAGAAATGGTGTTATTGTTGCAAAGCACTTTCCGATTGCAATAATTTTGGTCTTCTGTTGCAGCAGCTACAATAACAAACATCCCATGTATGCAAATGCCATAAGAAAAAACAACACCTAAGAAACACACACACACACACTCTTTCTCTCTCTCTCATATGAATGGGCGTTTGTCCCCACGTGCAGTGCATCAGCTACCAAGAGTGTCTTTCATTGGAACTTACCTGAGATCTCAGAGATCAAGTGTAAAAGCCATCCTTTGCACTACTGCATTTGCAGTGGACCCCAATCCCTTCCCTCCGAAGAAATCCTCAACATCAGGACTGAGATCAGAATCCTTTAGGCAAACATACCTCTCTCCACCCCAACGAACCAGTTTCACAATTTCAAGCCTATATTCATTTGAAATTCTCAAACACCAAGAAACTAGAAAAGATTGGACTTGCATCCGACAGGGACATTCATTCTTACACAACACGCCATACTCAAAACATAAGCCTCTCTTGGCTGGTAGCCCTGAATGAAGCTCGGGAGTGCCAAAGCTTTGGTATGACCATACTAGGCACAACACGTTTTGAGTCAACAAAAGGAGATGGGAAGACGACGCACATGCTCCTTTTTTCTCAAGAGTGATGCCATGTTGGTAGAGTGATGAAAGCAAGAGGGAACAAAAAAACAACGTAAAACTCTCTCGCTCGTTCTGTATGTGTGTGTCTCTCTCACGGTCTTGTGCGCGCGCGCTCTGAGTCTCTGTTGCAAAGCCTGTTTGAAACCCTAACCAATAATCAGTGTCGGCCCATTTATGCAGTCACCGCATGAGCGCCAAACCCTAATTTCAGCTAAAACCCTAATTCCGATAAAGTGATAGGTAAAAACGTCGCCTTGTGCTCTACGTATATGGAAGGCCAGGCCCGCTCCCCATGGCCTCCCCTGATTTGAGGGTCTTAGCCTTGAGGGCAGTGGTCCATGCTGGGTGGTTAAATTTATTTCTTTCTTTTTTTAATTTTGTGGTTTTCAAAATTTGGCGAAATCGTTCCAAATTTTTTGCATTTTTTCCCCCAAAGTTAGACAAAAGGAAAAAAAGGAAATTCCAATTACTTTTGTCACCATGGTCCAAAAATTTGCAAAAATAGAAAATTCAATAAGCCCATGAGAGGCCTGAGGGACCAGCCCTTCCCCAACATCAAGCACAAAAGATTTTGAAATTCAAATGGCAGATGGTCCACATGTATGAGTCGAAGGCTCCTTCAACTAATGAACAAATCTTTTCAGCAGCGTTTGTTTTGGTTTTTTTTTGGGGGGCAATGTTTCGCCAAATTTCAACTTGAAAAATATGATTTCAACCTATACAAAGGATTTTTAATGAGAAGTATAGCCCAAATTCGCCAGATTTTGAAAGAAAAAAAAATTCCAAATCATTAGATTTTTATGATGAGTTCCAGTCCGTAGCCAAAAATATAGAAGGATTATTATTATTTTTTCTTCTTTCAGATCTAGTATGAAGCCAAATTTGACTAAAGCTTCTTATGGGCGATTGCCACTTCAGCTGCATCACAAAATTGGAAAAGACAAACCCTGATCTTCATTGGGAGGAGGTCCTGGCATGCAAGGTCCCCCTCTTGACAAGTGGATGTTTCACAAAACAACATAAGTGCTTTTAGAAGTACTTGATAATAATGCATCTATCAACTTCTTTGATCATTGATGCAAAATTTGTTACATCAACAAATGAACATTGTTGTACACTATCATTAAAAAAATTGAATGGCATTGCATGCAACTTGAATTGAATTTAATTCAAATTCTTGAAATTAATTTGAACACATGAACTTCTATTTAGATTGCATCAAAATAATTTAGTCAATATAATTGGATTCAAATTCAATTGAAAAAAAAAATAGGGTGCAAATTGGTGTAGAAAGTATTGAAAATCTACTTGTAACTATCTATCTCTATGAAGGAAGTCAATTTTTTTGTTTTGTTTTGTAGTTATGAGATCCACCGAACCAGGATGCTTCAGATTGTGTTCTTGATGTCTTTGGAAAGCTCTCAACGAAGAGGGGTGAACAGGCTCAGTTCCATGGCGTTTGGACTTGCGGTGCAAAAGTTCTTGAATATTGAATGATTTCTTCACTGAAAATTAAATTAAATATTAGCTAAAAATTTCAGAGGAATTGGAATGTGCCTTTGGTGTTCATGGAAAGATCTTGATGAGCAGGATTTAATGGAATTCATTTGGTAAAAATTTGGATTTAAAATGTTGAAGATATTGTTTTTTAAGTGGTTTCTGCTGCTGAAAATTCAAATAAATTCCAAAAAACCAGGTCTTGGAAGGAAAAATCAGTTGAGTATATGGTAACACTTGAATGTTTACCATTCAATTCAAGTAGAAGAAATTGTGATGTGCCTTTGGTGTTGTTGGAAAGATCTTGCAATGGGATATAAGTATATCTTTCAAAATAATGTCATATGTTGTGTTCACCCTACATTATAAAGAGTTTACACTTTGGCCAACCGCACATGCCACACCAGTGATATTGAAAAAACACCATGAGAAAACATAGATTCAAAATCACACCTTTTCATTCCTTTTTACTTGAGATTCGACTAAATATATTTCAATTTGAAATTATCATCCAACATGATGGCTTATGAAATCAAAAAGTTGCTCTACATAAACCAATGCCAATGAATCATTGTCATTGAAAATTTACAAAGTTAACACTAATTTTTAATAATTTGTTTGGACATTAACCTTTCCTCAATTTAATGAAGGCATTGACAAATGAACATTTCCTTTGAATGCTTTGAGAAACCATGAAAAGAAAAAACCATTTTACTCTCTAGAAACATGTCTTGCTGCTCAATTTGAATATTCTATTCAACCATGCCATGAAGTAAATTACAAATTAAAACAATATTGTGAAGTACCTTCCAAATTGACATGATTTAGTTTTTAGTGTGAATTGCACCACACAATCATTGATTGTTAATTAGACACTACCCTAGTACCTAGGCTAGTTAGACATTAATTAAATATTTTGGGTTTTATGAATTTTTTTTAAAAAAATACTTGCCATCCTGAAAATTTGGAAAAGACTTTGAAGCATGTTAGCTTCATTATTTAGTATAGTGCTTAATTTTATATTATTAACATTTTTATTGTTGGAAGTAAATGACAAAAAAAATTTATTATTAAGCACCTTGCTATCAAACCATCATATAGCTATTATGCTATCATGTATCCAATTGAAAGAAGATAGTTTGTATGTTTTGTCTAAACGTTAACAACTATGGCTGCACTCTTTGTACCACAATTGGAAAGTTTGTAGTGAGTAGGGATGCATTCAAATGGTTTCATAATGTTTAGACTTATGGTGCAAGAGTTATTGAAAATTGAACAATTCTATCATTGAAAATTGAATACAATTAGAATTAAGACTTTAAAAAAATAAAGGCATGCTTTGGTATTATTGGAAAACCTTTGATGGGCAATATTTTAATAAGCCAAAAGTTCACAATTTTTAAACCTAAGGTGCAGGAGATATTTGAATTTTGAGTTAAAAAATCATTAAAAATTCAAAATCAAAACTTTAATATGTGCCACACTAATGATCAATGTTACAAATATGTGCCACACTCATGATCAATGTTTTTTTTTGTGACAAAATTCTGCAACTTGGCAATTTTTTCTTCAAAAAATGAAAAATAATAATTTAAAAGATTTATTTTGCCATTTTGAAAATAAAAACAATTAAATTAGTTACCTCTAGACTAGGCATTTCCCACATCACCACTTGTAAGGGCAAACATTAAATAGTAACAACAAATTAAATGTGGCATTGGGTTTGACACAATTATAGTACAATACAATGCTCAACAAGAAAAAATATATATTTAAAAAATTTTACCCACACAATGATTAATGGTTTAAATAAAAAATTTAAATATTATTTTTAAAGGTAAAAAAATAATGTAATGGCTAAATCCGTTTTATACCCCAAAGGTTTTGGGTTTGAAACTTTTCTTGAATTATTTTTTTCATCCATGAATGAAATGGATGAAAACAAATTCCCAAAGTATAAAGGGGTTTAAGTTGCTCCCTAGGGAAGAACCATGTTCCCAAAAGAGCAAGGTTTAAGTTGCCCCAAAGAACAACCATGTTCTCGAATGAAAAATAACTTCTTCTCCTAAAGGACATGATTGTTCCTTAAGAGAAAAAAATTTAAGTTGTTCTTCGAAACAACTTAAGCTCCTTCTCCCTTGGGACATGATTATTCTTAGGGAATTTTCTTTTAAAGTTGTTCCTTAAGGCAATTTAAGCTGCTTTTCCTCGGGGTCATGATTGCTCCAAAAAAAAACATGTTTAAATTGCTCCCCAAGGCAACTTAAGCTCCTCCCTAGGGACATGATTGTTCCTCAGGGAAAAAAAAACTTAAATCGTTCCCTAAGGCAACTCAAGTTCCATTTCCATCATGTTTTTGGGAAACAAATTTAAATTTCTCCTCAGGGCAATTGGATCTCCTTCTCCTTAAAAACATGATTGTTCCTTGGAGAAAAAAATGTTTAAGATGCTCCCAAGGGCAATTTAAACTCCTTCTCCTTGTGGACATGAAAAATGCAACTTCCCTAAGGAAAGGCACAAGTTCTAGGTTTTGAATTTTTTTGCAATCATAGTCATCTCATATTTATTTTTATATATGCTTGCAACTTATCATTGGAAAGGATTTAAGGAAAGCTACAACTTTGTGGTTATAAATATTTCAATTAGAAACTTGCATGCAAAAATTACGTTCATACAAAGTTTTGAACACATTTGTTCCTTAAGGGAACATAGTTGTTCCTTGGGGCAACTTAGCCCCCTTTCTCCCCAAAGGCTAATCATGTGTTTGGGGGAGCAACCTAAATCATGCTCTCCGCAGAGCAACCATGTTCCCTTGGGGAGTAAAAATGTCTAAAAATTTTGTGTGATCATAATTTTTATATATAACTTTTAATTGAAGTGTTTTCAACTACAAAATTATATTTCTTCTTGAGACATAGAAAATTGTAAACCTGTCGCGACCTTAGTTTTGGGTTCGTGACAAAGGCAAGGGCTTGCAAAGGTGTGGGCCAAAAGTGAAGTTCGAAAATCACATTTTATGTTCCCCAAAATGGTATGAAGCATAAAAAGATATATATATTTTTGTTTGCTCTTCAAAATAATTAACCAAATAGCTATAAATCAAATTAATTGAAATGTTAAATTTATTATTAAATAATTTTCTTTTTGCTTTATTTCAATCCTTCTTTAAAGCAAATCTTTCAAGGACTATGATTACATAGACGTAAAGTAGTTTTATTTTGTTTTAAAATAAAAAGTTAATTTGTTTCGTAACGAAAATGACAATCGAATATAGGAAGAAATAAAAGAATTAACAGTGTTTTTTAATATGCATAGCCAAATATGGCTATAAACTAGAATAAAACTTTATTTAGTTCATTTAAGAATTGTCATTTTCTAAATTAGTTATTTCGCCAAAAAATTAGTTTTGCCAAAAAAAATATCTTTCCTCCCTTTTTCTTCTTCTCTTCTCCTTCCTCTTCTCATTTCTTTTGCCAAGATGAAAAAAAAAATTAAAAAAAATCTAAAAGAAATAAGATGTATTGTTCCTTCAAAGAATTTCAAAAGGTAATATACAATCTATACTATTCTTTTTGAAATTCAGAAGGAACAATCAACATAGTTTGATTTATACCTAACAAATTTTGAAAGACACAATGACAAATTTATCCTAGGGAACGACCTAAAAATACACTATGCAAAAGTTAGAGGAACTTTATGTTTATGAAAAGATCTCATTGCATGAGAAATACATCATAATTCTTGATTCAAATAAGTTAAGTAAGTGAGTAATTTCATGTATTGGACTTGATGTTAAACATAGGTACATAAACAACTTAGAAATCACTTAAATACACAAAAAAATAAAAAATAAAAAGACATTAAATAGGTACAACTTTCACAACTATGAATAATAATAATTAATATATATTTTTTGTCAATATTATTTTCAAAATTATTGTCAACTATAGTATGACATTTTGATATTTGAAAAAGAAAGAACATGACAAATCACATTGCACCCATAGATTTATTTTTTTCTTTGGGTGACAAAATTTTCACCGTTATTGATGCATTGTATTGAAACGCCGGAGCTGCAACGCTGCAGCTCGTGTGGAGCTCGCGTGTTGTGATATGTTGGAGCTGCAACGCCCCACCCCGCATTTCAATTGGTACCCCTCCCTTGCCTTCTCTTTTGTTAGGCTAGGTAACCTACGTTTGCTTAGTAGGCCTACCGTTCCAGTCCGCCCTCCCTTTTTTTTTATTTGCATTCCTTTTCTTTCTCTTTTTCAATTTCTCTCTCATTTCTTTCCTTTTTAAAATAGGTTTTTAAATAAAAATCAGAAAACGAAAATTCATCTCCTAAAGACGAAAAAGGTTTTTTTTTTTTTTTTCTTTGCATTCCTCTTCTTTCCTTTTTGAAATAGGTTTTTAAATAATAATCAGAAAACGAAAATTCATCTCCTAAAAACGAAAAAGGTTTTTTTTTTTTTTTTTTTTTTTTTTTTTTTTTTTTTTTTTTTTTTTTT
>Ga0116230_10001624_pt1 | contig 21469 bp, 12 predicted proteins | sample S1TSphfallax_3_FD_88678 | JGI IMG/M metagenome (GOLD analysis project Ga0116230, IMG submission 88678) | Host-associated microbial communities from peat moss isolated from Minnesota, USA - S1T2_Fd - Sphagnum fallax MG | ecosystem: Host-associated > Plants > Peat moss > Unclassified | place... | reverse complement strand
TGGGAACGGCGGGGGATACGCGGCGGTTGCTGCGGATCAGGGCGGCGGCGGCGGTGGTCGCGGTGGTGGGCTTTTTGTCACTGGCGCGGTTCGGGCCGGCACACGCCGCGTGGGCGCAGGCCGCGACCTATCTGTTGCTTGCCGCGGTGACGATCAGGGTGGGGTTGAAGCGGACCCATGCGCGCTTTGGGGCGTTGTTGGTCACGTTGTTGCCGGGATTGGCGACCACCGCGCTCACCATGATCGCGGCTGCGGCGGCGGAGACCGTCACCAGCCGCACGGGTTTGCCGTCGATCGGGAAATTCGCCTGCGATGTCGGGGCCGGGGGCGTGGTCTGGGCGTTCATGGCGGGCATTGTGTTCCGAAGGCGGGCGCTGTCGGCCATTTTGAAGCTGAAAGAGCAGAGTTCGGTGCCGGCGATGACGTGAACGCGATTGCGGCGGACCAACGATCTGTGGACCCGCGTGCGATTATGGACTACCGTTAATGCATGATTAATGATTTTGATCCGGTTGCTTAAGGGGTTTACGTGGACGATCGCTGTTCGAGCCGAAACCTTTGGGTTTGGCGTGCCGCCGGATCAAAAGCGTACGTGATTAAGCGGTCCCGGCTGTATCCTCACCACGCCTGATGCGCGTCGCCCTTCTTAACCTCCGGTACAGCCCGAACCTGGGCGACGTTCTGCTGTGCGAGTGCCTGGAATACGGCGTCAGACAGGCGGTCCCGGGGGTGGATGTTCTGCAACTGGATATCACGGGCCGCCGGGATTTTGCGCAAGGTAGTGCGCGGCGGCTGGCGGCGCTGGCGGTGTTGCAGCGATTGCCGCGGCCGGTGCGGCACCGGATTGCGCGGGTTCTGCTGGGGCGGTCGTTGCGGCGCACGGCACCCTACTGGAATGCGGAACTGGCGACGGTTGACGGCGCGGTTCTGGGCGGCGGGCATTTGCTGGCGGATGCCGATTTGAATTTTCCGCTGAAGGTGGCGGCAATTTTCGGCGCCGTGGCGAGCGCCGGCGTGCCGGCCGCCGTTTATGCCGTGGGCGTATCGGATAATTGGAGCCGGGCGGGGGAGGCGCTGTTTCGGGGCGCGTTGGCGGGCGTGCGGCTGACGCACGCCGCGGTGCGCGACGAGCGATCCCGCGCGGTGTGGATGCGCCGGCTGGGGGGTGCTGGCATAAGGCCGGCGGTGGTGGCGCGCGATCCGGGGCTGCTGGCCGCCGCATGCTATGGGGCGCTGGAGCGGCCGGGACCGCCCGCCACGCGCGTTGGCATCTGCCTGTCCCATCCGGTGGCGCTGCGCTACCACGCCGACGAGGAGATGCCCGGCGGCGCCACGATGACGCAGTGGTTCGTGGCGTTGGTCCGCGCCTTCTCTGAGAAGGGGTATGCGGCGTTTGTGTTCGCGACCGGCAGTCCGGAGGACGAGGCGTATCTGGATACGGTGATGCCGCTGCTTGTTTCTGCGCCGGGCGGAACGGTGGAGCGGGTGCCGCGCTTTGCGAGCGCGGGTGCGATAGCCGGATTCATTTCCACGCTCGATCTGGTGGTAGGCCACCGGCTTCATGCCTGCGTGGCCGCGTATTCTTATGGGGTTCCGCATATCGGGTTCACCTGGGACATCAAGATGCGGAGCTTTTTCGAATCGGTCGGCCGCGCGCGATTTTTGTGCGAAGCGGTGGTGGTTTCAGTGCCGGAGGTCGTGGCGCTTGGCGAGGAGACGATGCGGGCGGGTATTGATACGGCCGCGCGTGATGCCGTGATTGCCGACACGCATGGCGATATCGCGGCGATGCTGCGCGATCTGCTGGCGGCGCCCGGCGCATGAGCGCGCGGCATACGATCGCGCGAGGCCCTTGGCCGAAGACGAGTCCGGCTTTAGCGGGAATGACGGTCGGTTCGAGAGACACATCCTGCCTGACTTCGGATCAGTGATCGAGCGCGTCGTTGTTTTGAACGACGTTTGCATTGCCCGCGGCGGCGCGACGGGGTTGGCGCTGGACTCCGTGCGGGCGTTGCGGGGGCGTGGCGTGAGTGTCTCGATGATCGTCGGGGATCACGGCGACAATGCGGAATTGCGGTCGCTGGGGGTCGAGATCGTCGCACTCGGGCAGGATTTGCTGCTCGACGCGGGGATGCGCAAAGCGCTGTTCCGGGGGCTATATAATCGCCGAACGGTGGCGGTGGTGGGGGACTGGATCAGGCAGCACGATACCGCCGGGACCGTCTATCATGTGCATACCTGGACGAAGATTCTTTCGCCGTCGCTGTTCCGGGCGTTGTTGCCGGTCGCGGACCGGCTGGTCGTTTCGGCGCATGATTTCTTTCTGGTCTGCCCGAATGGCGGGTATGTGCACTATGATAGCGGCCGGCCGTGCCAGCTTCGGCCGATGAGCATGTCTTGCGTTCGCGCGTCATGCGACCGGCGCGGTTACGGGCAGAAATTATGGCGGGTGGCGCGGCAGGCGGTGCGGGATGCGGTGTTCGACCTGCGGCGCACGCCGCCGATGGTGTTGGCGATCCATGACGGGATGCGGCAGGGCCTGGAGCGCGGCGGGATTCCGGGCGGCGCGATCAGGATTTTGCGCAATCCGATCAGCGCGTTTTCGGCGACGCGGATTGCGGCGGAGGGCAATCGCGAGTTGGTCTTTATTGGGCGGCTGCATCCGGAGAAGGGGCCCGATCTGGCGGCGCGGGCGGCGCGGCGGGCGGGGGTGAAGCTGCGGGTGATCGGAGACGGGCCGATGATCGAGGCGCTGCGGCGGGAATTTCCGGAGGTGGTGTTCGCGGGGCAGTGCTCGCGGGCGGAGATCGGCGGGATGGTGGCGTCCGCCCGCGCGTTGCTGATGACGAGCCGGTATCCGGAGCCGTTCGGGCTGGTGGCGGGCGAGGCGCTGTGGAGCGGCCTGCCGGTGGTGCTGGGCGATACCGCGCTGATGGCGGGCGAGATCGTCGCGCGCGGGGCGGGAGTTGCCTCCAACGTCAATGACGAGGTGGCGCTGGCGGGCGTGCTGCGGCGGATGCTGGATGATGATGAAGGGACGCGGCGGATGAGCGTCAATGCGTTTGGATTGACGCGGGATTTGGGAACGGTTCCGGCGGACTGGGTCGAGGCGCTGATGGGGGCGTATCAGGGGCTGTTATAGCGCGATGTCCGATCAATCGGAATCGCGGGCGTTCTGAGATTGCTAGAGCATGATTGCTTTACATCAATCATGCTCTAGCCTTGTTTTGGCGAGCAAGTTGGCCGCTTTAGATCGAATCAAGTGATTCGATCTAAAGCTACCTTGCTCTATTGTTTGCGGCCGAAGAGGCGTTCGAGGTCGGTGCGGGTGAGTTTCAGGAAGGTGGGACGGCCGTGGCTGCAGGTGGCGGCGCGCGGGGTGGTTTCCATCTGGCGGAGCAATGCGGACATTTCCTCCTGGGTAAGGCGGCGGCCGGCGCGGATCGAGCGATGGCAGGCGAGACGGGCGAGGGCGGCATCCAGCTTGGACTCGAGGGCGACAGGCGTGTCGGATTCGGCGAATTCGTCGGCGAGGTCGCGGAGCAGGGTGGCGGCGTCGGCGTCGCGCAGGGCGGCGGGGATGGCGCGGACCAGGATGGCGCCGGGGCCGAAGGCCTCGATGTCCAGGCCGAGGCGGTGCAGGGTCGGGGCTTCGGCGAGCAGGCGGGCGGCGTCGCTGTGCGGGAGATCGACGACGACCGGGACCAAGAGCGGCTGGGCGGCGACGCGGCCGGCCTGGAACTCGCCGCGCAGGCGCTCCTCGGTCAGGCGCTCATGGGCGGCGTGCTGGTCGATCACGACGAGGGCGCCGTCCGCCGCGACGGCGAGGATGTAGGTGTCGAGAATTTGCGCGACCGGTGCGCCGAGCGGGTGGTCCGGCGCCGGCGGGGCGGGGGTGAAGCCGCGGGCGGCGGGCGGGCTGAGCAACGCCAGCTCGGCCTCCGCGAAGCCGCGGGCGGCGGGGGTGAAGGTTGGGGTGCCGTAGGGGCTGGCTGGCGGGCGCAGGTTCAGGGTGGGGCGGTAGGCCGGCGGGGCGGTGGCGAGGCTGACCGGGCGTTCCAGCAGGCGGGAGATGGCGCCGATGACCAGGCTGCGGATGCCATTGGCGTCGGCGAAGCGGAGCTCGGTCTTGGCGGGGTGGACGTTGACGTCGAGTGCCTCGGCCGGGAGGGTTAGGCGCAGGGCGGCGACCGGGTGGCGGCCGGCGGCGATTACGTCTCGGTAAGCGAGGCGGAGCGCCATGCGCAGCAGCGGGTCGGCGACCGGGCGGTGGTTGACGACGAAGCTCTGCAGGGCGGTTGTGGCGCGGGTGCAACTGGCCGGGCCGGCGAGGCCAGTCAAGGTGACTCCGTCGCGCTCCGCGGCGAGGGGGAGCATGGCGCGGGCGGTGTCCCGGCCGAACAGGGCGGCGATGCGGGCGGGTTCGTCCTGGGCCGGCAGGTCGAAGACGATGCGCTGGTCGGCGACCAGGCGGAAGGCGATGGCGGGGGCGGCGAGGGCGAGACGCCAGACCGCGCGTTCCGCGGCGTCCGATTCGGCGCGCGGGCTGCGGAGGAATTTGCGGCGGGCGGGGGTGGCGTAGAATAGATCCTCGACGATCGCGCGGGTGCCGGCCGATCCAGGGGCGGGGTGGGTGGCGGAGACGTCGCCGCCGGCGACGGTGATGGCGAAGGCGAAGTCCTGGCCGGGGGGACGGCTGATCAAAGTGAGGCGGGCGGCGGCGCCGATCGAGGGCAGGGCTTCGCCGCGGAAGCCGAGGGTGGCGATCTCGACCAGGGCTTCGTCCGTGAGCTTGGATGTGGCGTGGCGCTCGATCGCGAGGGCGAGCTGGTCGCGCGGGATGCCGGCGCCGTCGTCGCTGACCTCGATGCGGTCGATGCCGCCGCCGGCGAGGATGATTTCGATGCGGGTGGCGCCGGCGTCGAGTGCGTTTTCCACCAACTCCTTGACCGCGGCGGCAGGGCGCTCGATCACCTCGCCGGCGGCGATCCGGTTGACGGTGTGGGCGGAGAGCCGGCGGATGGTGCGGGACGGGTTCATGTCCCGACGAGGTTAGGGCGGGGCGGCGAGTCCGTGAAGGTCAGGCGCGGGCGGTGGCGTGGCTGCGGTCCGGTTCGATGACCGGCAACGGCAGGGCCTGGGCGCGCGGCAGAGCAAGCTGCGGCATGACCGCGCGCGCGGTTGGCTGGCCGAGCAGGAAGCCCTGCAATTGGTGGCAGCCGTTCTTGCGGAGGTAGGCGAGCTGCGCGTCCGTCTCCACGCCCTTGGCGGTGACTTCAAGCTGCAGGTTGCGGGCGAGCGCGATGATGGCGGCGACGATCGCGTCCGCGTTGGCGTCCCGGCCGAGGGCGGCGATGAAGCGCTTGTCGATTTTCAGGCGGGCGAACGGGAAGTCGCAGAGATTGCTGAGCGAGGCGTAGCCGGTGCCGAAATCGTCGAGCGCGAGGCTGACGCCGGTGGCGCGCAGCGCCTGCAGGGATGCGGCGGCGGCGGCGGCGTTTTCGGTGACCAGGCGCTCGGTCACCTCGAGTTCGAGTTGCTCGGGCGGCAGGCCGGTTTTGTTGAGGATTTTGTTGATGCGGCTGGGCAGGCTGGTGTCGCGGAACTGCAGCGGGGACAGGTTGATCGACATTTTCAGATCGTCGGCGCGGGATTTTGCTTCACGGCACGCGGCCTCGATCACGTAGCTGCCGATTTCGTGGATGAGGCCGGATTGCTCGGCGAGCGGGATGAATACGCCGGGCGGGATCACGCCGTCCTTGGCGTGGGTCCAGCGGGCCAGCGCCTCGAACCCGGCCAGCGCCAGGTCCGCGGCGTGGAAGACCGGTTGGTAGACCAAGCTGATCTCGCCGGCAGCCAGCGCGTTGCGCAGATCGGCGGCGAGGCGCTGCGGGTCGGTGATGCCGGCGCGGAACAGGTCCGGCTTGATGCCGGCGTGAAAGCCGTGCGCCTCGTCATGGCTGAACATGTGGCAGAAGCCGCCGCCGGCGCGGCCGGCCTGTTTCAGGGCGAAGTCGCTCGCCTTCATCAGGCCGTCGGCGTCGGCGGCGTGGTCCGGGCAGATCGCGCCGCCGATCGAGACGCTGGTCTTGATCAACTGGCCGTCGACGATGAAGGGCTCGTTGAAGGCGGCCTCCAGCTGACCGGCGAGGGTGATCGCGCGGTTGGGCGCGCCGGAGCTGGTCACCATGATGGCGAATTTGTCCCCGCCGATGCGGGCGACCACATCGTCGCGCGCGGTCAGCGTGGTGATGCGGGCGGCGACCTGTTTCAGCATCTGGTCGCCGCCGCCGCGGCCGACCTGTTCGTTGACCGCCTTGAATTGGTCGAGATCGAGCTGGAAGACCGCCGTGGTGCCGCCCTCCCGGTCGTTTCTCGCGACCGCCTCTGCGACACGCTCGCAGAAATGTTTGCGGTTCGGCAGGTTGGTCAGGGCGTCGTAGTTGAGGAGGCGGGCGATCTGCGCTTCGTCGGCGCGGCGCTGGGTGATGTCGCGGACGGCGGTGATGGTGGCGGGCGCGCCGTCGAAGGCGATCGCCTGGCTGCTGAGCTCGACCAGAAGTCTGGTTTTGTCAGCGCGCAGCAGGGGGATCTCGACGATTTGCGGCTGCGGGGCTTCAAGCTCCGTGCGCAAGGCGGCAACCTGCTCCGGCGGCGCCAGCGAGGCGAAATTCTGGCCGATCCATTCGCGTTCGCGGCAGCCGAGCAGGCGTACGAGGGCGCGGTTCATTTGCAGGATCATGCCGGCGCGGTGGATGACCAGACCGTCGAACGCCGCGTCCGCGAGCTGGCGGGTCCAGAGGCGGCGGGCGGTCTCATCCGCGGTCAGCCGGGCGCGGTGCCAGGCCTGGTCGATGCGCCAGCCGATGACGCTGAGCGCGAACACCAGGAGCGCGAGCAGAATGGGAAGGTTGCTGTCCATATTGCGACCGCTTAAGGGGGCGGTGGTTATCAAAACGTAAATCGCTTGGTTAAACTTTGATCAAGATTTCGACATTTTGGGGCGGGCGCGCGACCGGCGCCCGTCTTCACAATACGAGTCCTTGATGTAGGTTTGCCGGCGCAGGAGTGACCCTATGGCAGATGTGACCGCCGAGTATTTTCAACACACCGACGCGACCGCCAAGGCGCTGGCCGACTCGTTGCGCGAGAACAGCGTGGAGTTCGTGCGGTTCGAGCTGCCGGACCTGGCCGGTCTGTCGCGCGGCAAGACGGTGCCGATCGACCATGTCGAGTCCTATGCGCGGGACGGGTTGAACCTGTATGGCGGAACGGTGACGCTGGACAGCGCGTCGATCCCGATTGCCGGGACAGGATATAACGAGGATGCCAATTTTGCCGATTGCCTGATGGTGCCGGACCCGGCGGCGGTGAGCAATGTGCCGTGGCTGGCGAACACCGCGCGGGTGATCTGCGACACCAAATGGTATGACGGGCGCGCACAGGGGGCGGCGCCGCGGACGTTGCTGAAGCGGATGCTGAGCGCTGCGGCGGCGATGGGCTACGGCGTCAAGATGGGTCACGAATACGAGTTCTACGTGGTCGACCTTGCGACCCGGCTGCCGCTTTACAGCGGCCAGCCGATCTTCGTGACGTCGCTGATCCATCAGCATCCGGCGATGGAGAAATTGCTGCGGGTGCTGGCGGCGAGCGGCGTGGATATGATCACCGCCAACGGCGAGTACGGGCCGGGACAGTGGGAGCTGAATTTCGCGGCGCTGGATGGGATCGCGGCGGCGGACCGGGCGTTCGTGTTCAAGAACACCGTGAAGGAGTTTTTGCGAACGGAGGGGCTGCTCGCGACGTTCATGACCAAGCCTTATAAGGGGCTGTCGGGGTCGTGCTCGCATTTTCATTTGTCCTTGTTCGATCTGGCGAGCGGGGAGAATTTGTTTCTCGACGCCGGCGATCCGGATGGGATGAGCGCGTTGATGAAGAGTTTCGTGCAGGGGATTCTGGACCACGCGCCGGCGGCGCAGGCGCTGTGGAACCCGACGACGAATTGCTACCGGCGGATCCGGCCGCATACGTTTGCGCCGTCGAACATATCCTGGGGTGTCGAGGATCGGTCCGCGTCGGTGCGGATCAAGGCGAGCAAGGATAAGCGGCAGCATCTGGAGGTGCGGGTGCCGTCCGCGCTGTCGAACCCTTATATCACCGCGGCGGTGACGATCGCGGCGGGGCTGCTGGGGGTGAAGGCGGGGGCGGAACTGGCGCCGGAGCGGGCCGGGCTGAAGGAGAACGATCCGTCCTTCGCGAAGCTGCCGACGGAGTTGCATGAGGCGCTGGCGGCGTTGGTGGCGGATGAGGGTTTGAGCGAGATGTTGGGCGGCGAATTCGTCAATGTGTACCGTACGGTGAAGACGGCCGAGATGCTGCGGCTGCGGGATGACATCCCGGCGGCGGAGACGAATGAGTATTTTGAGATGTATTAAAGCATGATGAGTTTTCACTCATCATGCTCTACGAGCGAGGAAGGCGTGGATGGCCGGGTCAAGCCCGGCCATGACGGCGTGGGGTTAGGTTGGGAAGATGGATCCGTGCGGGGCGTGCCAGGGGGATAGCGCCTGGGTGCCGCCGCGGGGGATGATGGCGAACAGGTCCGCGGCGGCCCCGCCGTAATGGGCGGACGCGGTGTGCGGTGCGGTGGCTCCGCGGCCGGCAAGAGCAAGGGTGGCCAGGAATTTGCCGCCGGCGGCGTCGGTCAAGGCGGGGATGGCGGCAGCGGCGGGTTTGGTGGCGGCGGTTGTGGGGGCGAGGAAGGTCATCCGTGGGGCGATGGCGGCGGTTGATTCGGTAAGCGCCGTGCCGGAACCGGCGGCGCCGAGGACGAGGTTGGTTTCGCCGACCGTGGTGCCGGCGACGTGCAGTAGGTAGTTATGCGCGCCGGCGGAGATGGTGACGATCCCGGCGGTATTGACGACCGCCTTGTAGCCCGAGTTGTAGGTCAGGGCGGCCAGGGTGATGGTCTCGCCGGTGGTGAAGCCGGAGATCGTCGCGGTCGGCATGACCAGCGAACTGATGACGAGGTTGCCGCCGGTGGCGGTGAAGGTGATGGCGCCGTCGGTGACGCCGCCGGAGGCGATGCCGAGCGTGCCGCCGGCGATGACGGCGTTGCTGGTGATGCCGCCGGAGAGGATGGTTTCGGTGCCGCCGCTGGAGGTGGTGGTGGCGGAGGCCTTGCCGCCGGAACTGACGATTTCGATGGCGCCGCTGAGAATTTTCGTGCCGATCGCGGCGCCGCCGGTGAAGATTTGCTGGAGGCCGCCGGAGAGTGTGGTGTTGCTGGCGGTGCCGGAGGTTAGCACCCATTCATAGCCGCCATTGGTGAGGATTGTGCCGCTGGCGATTGTGGCGTCGTCGGTGAAGGCGCCGCTGCCGCCGGCGTCGATCAGCACGCCCTTCGAGACGACCGTGCCGCCGGTGGAGATTGTCGGCGTCGTGTCGGTGGCGCCGGGCAGGACGAGCAGATAGCCGCCGCTGCCGACCTTGGCGTCGATCGCGGTGCCGCCGGCGGAGAGGATTTCCAGGCCGCCGCTGCTGATCGTGGTGTTGTTGGCGGTGCCGGCGGCCTGCACGACGGCGATGCCGCCGCTGCTGACGACGGTATCCAGCGACTGGCCGCCGCTCAAGGTTTCTTCGCCGAACAGCCGGACGATGGTGCCGCTGGTGCTGCCGCCGGCGAACACCAGGACGTTGCCGTGGCCGCTGACGACGCTGGAGTCGGCGGTGCCGCTGGAGACGATGTCCAGCGTGCCGCCGCTGCCGATGGTGGCACCGCTGGCGAGGCCGCCGGAGGAGACGACCTCGACGCCGCCGGCGGAGATGGTGCCGCCGGAGGCTTTGCCGCCGGACAGCACGGCTTCCTGGCCGCCGCTGATCACCAGGCTGGCGGTGGTGGTGCCGCCGGCTTCGATGTTTTGGACGCCGCTGCTGATATGGGCGGAGATGGCGGCGCCGGAGACGATCTGCACACCACCGTTGATGATGGTGGCGGCGGTGTCCTTGCCGCCAAGCAGGATCGTTTCGGTGCCGCCATTGATGATGATTGCGCTGCCGATGCCGCCGGACAGGATTTCGATATTGCCGCCGGCGAGGTCGTTGCTGGCGCTGGCGGTGCCGGCCGCGTAGATGTCTTGGACGCCGCCGCTGGCGATGGTGGTGGCGACCGCCTTGGCGTTGCCGTAGGCGACTTGCTGCAAACCGCCGCTGTCGATCTCGGTGTTGCTGCTGACAGCGCCGGAAATCACGACTTCGTAGCTGCCGCTGCTGATCGTGGTGCTGACCGCGCTGCCGCCATAGGCGATTTCGTCGATCCCGCCGCTGGTGAGGGTCGTGCCGGAGATCTTGCCGCCCTCGACGAAGATCACGCCGGCTTCGGCGTCCGTGCCGACCGCGGCGCCGCCGGCGAAGACGTACAGGTCGCCGGCGGAGACGGTGGCGTTGCTGGTGGTACCGGAGGACAGGACGTAGGCGACTGAACCGCTGCTGACGGTCAGGCTGGTGACGGAATGGGCGTAGGTGGTGATTTTGCCGCCGGGCTGGTTGTCCAGCAGGATGCCGGAGGTGACGATGGTGCCGCCGGAGTTGGTGGTGGCGCCGAGATGGGCGCCGGGCAGGGCGAGCAGATAGCCGCCGCTTAAGACGGTGGTGGCGCTGACGGTGCTGCCGGAGAAGGCGATCTCCAGGCCGCCTTTCGAGATCACGACGCCGCTGGTCTTGCCGCCGGAATCGACGTAGATCAGTCCGCCCTTGCTGATGACGGCGCCGTTGGCGGTGCCGCTGGCGAACACGGTCTCGGTGCCGCCGCTGCGTACGGTGCTGGCGCTGGCAAGGCCGCCGGATTCGACAAATTCGCTACCGCCGCTGCTGATGACGTCGTAGTAGGACGTACCGGATAGATATTCTTTGCCGGCGCTTTGCAGGACGGCGCTGAAGGTGAAGGCGGAAACGGCGACATAGACGCCGCCGTCATTGACCGTGTCGAAGTAGGCGCCGGCGCCGGATGACACGAATTGATACGCGCCGCTGGTCAGCCTGGTGACGTCGGTTTCGCCGCCGCTATGAACATCCTGCGTGCCGCCGTCGATCTGGGTATTGTTGGCGTAGCCGCCGCTCTCGACATTCAGCACCCCGTATTCGCCGATGACCGCGCCCGTGTCGTTGCCATAGAGAGTTTCCGACCCTGACGCGATGGTGGTGGCGAACGCTTCGGCGCCCTGATCGATGTAGAGCTGTCCGTTGCTAAAGACGTAGGTGCCGGCGACGTCGCTGCCGGAGGCGACGGTCTCCGCGCCGCCATAGAGAAAGCTGTCGTCGGTGCTACCGCCGTCCGTGACGAAGACATCACCGCCCGAGGACACCGTGGTGTCGTACGCCGTGCCGCCATAGATGTAGGCGCCGGCGCCGCTCAGAACCGTCGTGTCATAGGCGGCACCGCCGTAGCCGTCGAGTTCACTGCTGGCGTTCAGGACGTCGTCGTAGACCCGGCCCGCGGAGAGGACTTGCACGCCGCCGCTGTCGACGGTGGTGGCGCTGGCGACTCCGCCGTTGACGATTTGCTCGCCGCCTTGATAGACATCTGTACCGCTGGCGAGTCCGGAGCTGACGTATTGATAGCCGTTGGAGCCGATGCCGACATCCGTGGCGGTTCCGCCCAAGATGAATTGATACCCGTTATACTCGATGGTTGTGGCGTAGTCGTTGCCGTAGACATATTGCGAGGCGCCGGAATAGACGTAGCCGTAATCGACGCGGCCACCGCCTTCGATGACTTCGACGCCGCGGGAGATGTAGTCGCCGTAGCCGACGCCGCCGGGATCGATTTGTTCTTCGCCGCTGACGGTGGAAAATTCCGATTCGCCGCCGGACTGGACGACGAGAACGCCACCGTAGTCGACCAGAATACTGGACTGTACGCTGCCGGCGCCGATATAGTAGGTCTGGCCGCTGCTGACGACGGTCATTGTTGTCCTCCCGGATTGTTCCGGGAGAGCGTATACGCTGACGGGACACGGATTGTCGCGGGAAAAGTTGTTTAGGCGTTCTTAATTTTGGTGAGTGAGGGGAGGTTCGTCGGTGGGTTAGCGCTTCGCGCCAACCCACCCGACCGCGTGCCGAGCGAGCGTTATTCGGATTTGAGGTGCGCGATCAGGCGCTCGGTGGCGGTGGCTTTGTCGACTTGTTCGAGCGCGCCGTATTCGGCGGCCAGGCGGTCGAGGGCAGATTCGTAGATCTGCCGTTCGGAGAAGCTCTGGTCGGGCTGGCCGGCGTTGCGGTGCAGGTCGCGGACGACCTCGGCGATCGCGGAGGGGTCGCCGGAGTTGATTTTCGCCTCGTATTCCTGGGCGCGGCGTGACCACATGGTGCGCTTGATGCGGGCGCGGCCCTTCAGGGTTGCCAGCACTTCGTCGAACTGCCTGCGGGAGGCGAGCTTGCGCAGGCCGGCGGTGCGCGCCTTGTTGGTGGGCACGCGCAGGGTCATGCGGTTTTCGTCGAAGGTGATGTGAATCAGCTCGAGCGTGTGGCCGGCGATCTCCTCCGTTGCGATTCGCTCGACCTTGCCGACGCCGTGGGTGGGGTAGACGACGAAATCGCCGTCCACGAAGATCTCGGCCTTGGCCATGGCGCGCGGCGGGGTTTGCGGGCGCATCGGCCCGGCCGGGACGCCGGAGTGGGTCATCGGCGCGGCGGCGGTTTTTGGGGGCTCGGGCGCCGGTTCCGGGGCGGGCGGGGGCGGTTCGGGCGCCGGCGGAGGGGCTGCCTGGACGGCGGGTGCGGGTGGTTTGGTCGCCTTGGCCGGCGCCGCGGGGGCCGGGCGCTCGGCTTTGGTCGCAGCGGCGGGAGCGGCCTTAGCGGCCGGCTTGGCGGCGGACTTCGGTTCCGATTTTTGGGGTTCGGGTTTTGGGGTCGGCTTCGGTTTGGAGGCAGATGTCACTTTTTTGCCCATCGCTGGTTTGGGTTTGGCGCGGCTGGCCGGCGATTTTCCGACCAGACCGCGTTTAGATGGCGCGGCCGGCGCCGCCTTTTTAGACTTTGCCCGGGAATTCGCCGGCTCCGCTTTGCGCTTTTCGACCATAACCTGTGACCCGCCGTGACCTTCGACCGGGCGCGATGCCCGGTTCACCAAATGGACATTTAGCAAAATCCATTGGTTTCGTCACGGGAGTAACAATCGGGTTGGCGGCGGGCGGGTCAGGGGGTCCCGGGATTGCTGGACAGCAGGGCTTCCTTGCCCGGCTTATCCTTCCATTCGTCGGCGTCTTCCGGGGGCGTGCCTTTGCGGGTGATGTTGGGCCATTCCTTGGCGAACACGCGGTTGCGCTCCGCCCAGGCGGTGGCGCGGTCGTCGCTGTCGGGCAGGATCGCCTCGGCCGGGCATTCCGGTTCGCAGACGCCGCAGTCGATGCATTCGTCCGGGTGGATGACCAGCATGTTCTCGCCGACGTAGAAACAATCGACGGGGCAGACTTCGACGCAGTCCATGAATTTACATTTGATACAGTTTTCGGTGACCACGTAGGTCATCGGGCACTCCTGATAAGCGGGCGGATCAGCGCCGGATATGCCCGGCGCTGACGTTTTAGGCAAGGTCGCGGGGGCGCAGGGTCAGATGATCTCTTTATAGAGGGTCTGGGCCTGGGTGGCGGTTTCGCGGCGTTTGGCGAGGGCGGTGACCTGCACGACGATGACGCCGCGCGGCAAGGGGAGCGTGAGGATGTCGCCGGGGCGGAGCCGGGCGTGGGGCTTTTCGGTGGGCTGGCGGTTGATGCGGACCAGGCCCTTTTCGATCAGGGCGGCGGCGGTCGCGCGGGTTTTGCAGAAGCGGGCGAAGAACAGGAATTTGTCGAGCCGTTGCCAGCCGGTGTCCTCTTCGAGAGCCAGCATTCAGGAGGCGGCGCGGTTGAAGGCACCGGTTTTCAGGACGGCGAGAGCGGCGAAGGGGTTGTCCGGACGAGGCGACGGGGCGGGAGGTGCTGGCGCGGGTTTGGCGGCGGCAACGCGGGCGCGGGCGAGGCGCGGCGGCGCCGGCGGGCCGTACACATCCGGCGGGAGGGTGGCGGCGGGGATAATCCGGAGCCCGAGTGCGTGCAGCGCGGCGGGCAGGTGCTCGGGCTTCAGGGACAGGCGCGAGCCGATGGTGGCGGGCAGGGCGACCGGGTGGCGGCGGATGGCGTAGTGCAGTTCGGCGGCGAGTTTTTCCGCGATGTCGAGGCGTAGCATGACCGGGCCGGCGGACAGCCAGCCCAAGGTGAGGGCGAGGTCATTGGTCCAGCCGGCGGGGGGCTCGGCGGAGACGAGGCCGGCGGCGGGAAGATCCGGCGTGGGCGCGCCGTGCCAGATGGCCCATAGCAGGGCGCGCAAGGCGGCGGGGCGCGGCTTTTGCAGGAGGGGCACGAACAGGGCGAAGCGGCCGGCGGTGACGCCGCGCTGCTTCAGGGCGGCGCGGGTCGGCGGGTCGATGGGCTCGGGATTGAGCAGGCCGGCGGCTTCGCCGAGCCGGTGCAGAACGCCGCGCAGCGCCGGTGGCGGCGATTGGAGTGCCAGATAGAGCGGCGCGAGCGTGGTTTCGATCTGGGTGGTGAGGAAGCCGGTGAGGCGCAGGCGCAGGCGTTCGCGGGCGGCGCCGTCCAGGAATTCGCTGGGACTGATCTCGACGGTGGGGCGCAGCATGGTGGCGCCGCGGCGCAGGCGGGCGATATCCGCACCCTCCCAGACGATGCGCTGGCGAGGCGAGAGGGTGAAGGCCGAATCGGGGGCGGTTTCGGCGCGCAGGATGCGGCGCGGCATTTCCTGGCCCAGGGCGCGTCGGGCGGCGCGGAGCAGGAATTTCTTGTCCTGGCCCTGGGTTGCCGGGTCGGGATGAAAGGCGAAGCCCTCGACATGGCCGACCTCGTGGCCTTCCACGAAGACGGCGCCGCGCGGAGAGACGGCGGCGAGGAGTTCCTCGGTCTCGTTGGCTTCGAGGCGGCGGGTCAGATGGGCGGCGCGACGGTCCACGAAGCGGGCCATCAGCTTCTGGTGCAGGGTGTCGGAGATCTTGTCCTCGATCTCGCGCGATTTGGCCGCCCACGGAGCGGCGTCCTTCATCCAGTCGGCGCGGGCGGTGATGTAGGCCCAGACGCGGACGTCCGCGAGGCGCTGCATCAGCGTGTCGATGTCGCCTTCGGTCTTGTCCAGGCCGGCGAATTCGCGGGCGATCCAGTCGACCGGCAGCACCGAGTCGTGGCGCAGGAAGGTGAAGATGCGGGCGCAGAGTTTGGCGTGGGTGTCGGTTGCGAGTTTGCGGAAATCCGGAATCTGGCAAGCCTCCCAGAGCAGGCGGGTGGCGGGCCGGCCGGCGGCTGCGCGGCGGATCTCCGCGTCCGCGATCAGGACGGCGAGGGTCTGGACGTCCGTTGCGTCCTGGCCGCGGACCAGGCCGGGTTTTTGCGGCGGGGCCATCAGACTGTCGAGCAGTTGATCGACCGAGGCGAAATCGAGATCGGCGTTGCGCCAGCAGAGCTGTTCGAGGGGTTCGAAGGCGTGGGATTCGACGGCGTTGACCAATTCGTCGGCGAGCGGGGGGCAGTCCGCGGTGACGCCGAAGGTGCCGTCCCGCATGCCGCGGCCGGCGCGGCCGGCGATTTGCGCGACCTCCGGGGCGGTGAGCGGGCGGGGGCGATGGCCGTCGAACTTCGAGAGGCCGGCGAAGGCGACGTGGTCGACGTCCATGTTCAGGCCCATGCCGATCGCGTCCGTCGCGACCAGGAAGTCGACCTCCTTGTCCTGATAGAGGGCGACCTGGGCGTTGCGGGTGCGGGGCGAGAGGCGGCCCATGACGACAGCGCAGCCGCCGCGGCGGCGGCGGACGGCTTCGGCGATCGCGTAGACCTCGGCGCCGGAGAAGGCGACGATGGCGGAGCGGGGCGGCAGGCGGGAGAGTTTTGCTGGCCCGGCGTAGGTAAGCTCCGACAGGCGGGGCCGGGTTTCGATCTCGGCGTCCGGGATCAGGCGCTTCAGCAGGCGGCGGATGGTTTCGGCGCCGAGGAACATGGTTTCGACCAGGCCGCGGGCGTGCAAGAGGCGGTCCGTGAAGACGTGGCCGCGGTCTGGGTCAGCGCAGAGCTGGATTTCGTCGACGGCCAGGAATTCCACCCGGCGGTCGAGCGGCATGGCCTCTACGGTGCAGGAGAAATAGCGGGCGTCGGCCGGGACGATTTTTTCCTCGCCGGTGATCAGGGCGACGTTGCGGATGCCCTTGGCGGCGACCATGCGGTCGTAATTTTCGCGCGCCAGGAGGCGGAGCGGGAAGCCGATGATGCCGGATGAATGGCCGAGCATGCGCGTGATGGCGAGATGCGTCTTGCCGGTATTGGTGGGGCCGAGGACGGCCTTCACCCGGGGTTGGAATCCGGACATAGGTTCAGTGTTGGGGCAAAAAGCGGGTTTGGCAAGCGGCGGCGCGGGTTTCTCGGATTTGTCATGGATGGGAAGGCGAGGACGCCTATTTGCGCCGAGGGATGGGTAACGGGGAGTTTCAAGATGCGGAATGTGCTCGGATTGCTGGGCGGCGCGGCACTTTCATTGGCCATGGGGCGTGCGGCGGCGGCTGACGCGCCGGCGTTGCCGCCTTATGCCAGCCAAATCCTGCCGGACGGGCAGTTGCTGTCGCCGCTCGCGAGTCCCGGGGCCGTTTTTGCCCCGCTCAATCCGCACTTGCCGGGATATCCGGACTATACTGCCGGGCAGGCGGTGAGCACGGCGGTCAGCCCCGACGGCAAGACGCTGCTGATCCTGACCAGCGGGTTCAATCAACTGACCGATGCGCAGGATAATACGATCGCGGCGGCGTCCAATGAGTATGTGTTTGTCGAGGATATTGCCGGCGACAAGCCGGTGCAGGCGCAGGTGCTGCAGGTGCCGAACACGTATATGGGGATCGCGTTTGCGCCGGACGGGCGGCATTTTTATGTCTCCGGCGGCGTCGATGACGACGTGCATGTGTTCGGGTTGAGTCATGGCGGCTGGGCGGAGCAGGGCAAGCCGATTGCGTTGGGGCACTACGAGGGGATCGACCGGAATAGTGACATCAATGACGGCGGGGTGGGGCTGGGTGTGATGCCGGCGACCGCCGGGCTGGCGGTGACGGCGGATGGCAGCCGGCTGGTGGCGGCGAATTTTTACAGCGATACGATTTCGGTGATCGGGCTGGCGAGCGGGCGGATCGTCGAGGTGCCGTTGCGGCCCGGGGTGATCGACCGGCGGGATCGCGGCATGGCGGGGGGCGAGTATCCGTTCTGGGTGGCGATCAAGGGCAACGATACGGCGTATGTGTCGAGCTTGCGGGACCGCGAGGTGGATGTGCTGAGCCTGGCCGGGACGCCGCGGCTGGTGCGGCGGATCCCGGTGAACGGCAATCCGGAGAAGATGATCTTGAACCGCGCGGGCGGCATTTTGTACGTGACGTGCGATAACGGCGACGATGTGGTGCTGATCAACACGCGGACGGACCGGGTGAGCGGGGCTGTGCGGACGATCGCGCCGGCGGGGATGCTGGCGGATGCCGAGCATTATCGCGGTGTCGGGCCGAATGGCGTGGCGCTCTCGCCGGATCAGCGGACGCTGTATGTGACCAATGGCGGGACCGATACGGTGGCGGTGATCGATCTGATGGGCGTGCGGCCGGCGGTGACCGGGTTGATTCCGACCGGGTATTTTCCGAACGCGGTGAGCGTGAGCGCCGATGGTCGGGAGCTGTACGTGGTGAACGGGAAGAGCATTGCGGGGCCGAACCCGGGCAATTGCACGGCAGACCCCGCGAAGCATATCGACGAGGCGACCTGTGATGCCGCGAACCAGTATATCCTGCAGCTTTCCAAGGCGGGATTTCTGGCGCTGCCGGTGCCGACCGGGGCCGCGCTGGCGCTGACGACGCGGATTGCCGCGCATGACGACCATTTCGACGAGATGCCGAGTGCCGCGGATGAGGCGTTGATGGCGCAACTGCACCAGCGGATCAGGCACATCATCTATATTCTGCGGGAGAACCGCACCTATGACGAGGAGCTTGGCGATCTTGGCGAGGGGAATGGCGATGCGGCATTGGCCGAGTTCGGCCAGGCGATTACGCCGAACGCGCACCGGATGGCGGACGAGTTTGTCGATCTCGATAATTTTTACGACAGCGGGGAGGTGAGCGGCAATGGCTGGCCGTGGAGCACCAGCGCGCATGAATCGGATATCGGGGCGAAGAATTTGCCGATCAATTATGCCGGGCGCGGGTTGAGCTATGATTGGGAGGGGACGAACCGGAACGTTGAGGTCGGCGTGAGCGGGCTGGCGGCGCGGGAGGCGGTTCAGCCGGTTTATGGGATGATGCCGGACCCGGCGGATGTGCTGCCGGGGCCGAACAATGTGGCGGCACCGGATGGGCCGCAGGGGCAGTTCCAGCGCGGCTATATCTGGGATGCGGCGATTCGCGCCGGTTTGACCGTGCGCAATTACGGGTTTTTCGAGGACCTGGCGCGGTATCATCCGCCGGCGAAACTGGGCGGCATCCCGCCTGGCTTGACCGACCCGTTTGCGAGCGCGACGCGCGTTGCGTTTCCGTCCAATCCGGTTCTGGCGCCGCGGACGGATTTGTATTTTCGCGGGTTCGATAATGCGTTCCCGGATTATTATCGTGAGGCCGAGTGGCGCCGGGAGTTCGACGCGTATGTGAAAAACGATAACCTGCCGTCGCTGACGCTGCTGCGGTTGATGCATGACCATCTGGGGAGCTTCAAGACCGCGATCGATGGGGTGAACACGCCAGAGACCGAGATGGCGGATAACGACTACGCGGTGGGCGAGGTGATCGCGGCGGTGGCGCATAGCAAATACGCGGGTTCGACGCTGATCATCGTGCTGGAGGATGACGCGCAGGACGGGCCCGACCATGTCGACGCGCATCGCAGCGTGGCGTATTTCGTAGGGCCCTATGTGAAGCGGCACGCGGTGATTTCGACGCGGTATTCGACCGTGAACGTTTTGCGGACGATCGAGGATATTCTGGGGACCGACCATTTGAGCGTGAACGACGCGTTCCAGCGGCCGATGGCGGATGTTTTCGATCTGTCGCAGAAGAGTTGGACCTATGACGCGGTGGTGCCGGCCCCGCTGAGTGCGACGAGCCTGCCGATCCCGAAGCAGGCGGCGGTTTGGCATAATGCGGAGCCGGCATCGTACTGGGCGGCGGCGACGGCGGGGTATGACTGGTCGGAGGAGGACCGGGTGCCGGCGGTGCGGTTCAACATGGTGTTGTGGCGCGGGTTGCGGCCGGGGGTGCCGTATCCGACCGCGCGGGAGGATCCGGATATTGCGGTGGCGCCGGACCGGGATGATGACGGCGATTGACTTGATCAGCCGAGGGGCCGCGCCTAATTCACCGGCACATTACAAAACCGGCAATTTGAATGAGGATGCAATGACCGAGACAGCCACGGAAGAGACCCGGAATTTTGGCGCCGAGGTGGGGCGTTTGCTCGATCTGGTGGTCCATTCGCTGTATTCCGACCGGGAGATTTTTTTGCGCGAGCTGGTCGCCAATGCGGCGGACGCGACCGATAAGCGGCGGTTCCTGGCACTTTCCGACGAGAGCTTTGCGCTGCCGGAAAGTCCGGCGATCCGGATTTCGCTGGATAAGCTTGGGCAGACGATCACCATCGCCGATCAGGGCACGGGGATGAGCAAGGAGGAGCTGGCGGAGCATCTGGGGACGATCGCGCGGTCCGGGACGGCGGCGTTTACCGCCGGGCTGGCGGCGCAGGAGCCGGAGACACGGCCGAGCCTGATCGGGCAGTTCGGTGTCGGGTTCTACTCGGCGTTCATGGTGGCGGACGAGGTCGAGGTGATTTCCCGCAAGGTTGGTGCGGAGGAGGCCTGGTCCTGGGTGTCGGCGGGGCGGGGGGTGTTTACGCTGAAGCCGGCGGCGCGGGACGCGGCGGGGACGACGATTATTCTTCACGTGAAGCCGGAGGCCGAGGAGTTTCTGGAGCCGTACCGGGTGAAGAGCATCATCCGGAAATGGGCGGATCATGTTGCGATCCCGATCGAGCTTGAGGAGGACGGCAAGTTCCAGCCGGTGACGGAGGGGACGGCGCTATGGCGTAAGCCAAAGGGCGAGATTTCCAAGGAGGATTATGCCGGGTTCTACCGGCATGTCGGACATCATTTCGATGAGCCGTGGGCGACGATCCATTGGCGCGCGGAAGGGACGCTGGAGTTTTCCGCGCTGTTGTTCATTCCGGCCTCGAAGCCGTTCATGCCGGTGGAGGAAACGCGGGAATCGAAGGTGCGGCTGCACGTGAAGCGGATGTTCATCACCGACGAGGCGAAGCTGCTGCCGAGCTGGCTGAGCTTCGTGGTGGGGATCGTCGATACCGAGGATCTGCCGCTGAACGTCAGCCGGGAGATTTTGCAGACGACGCCGGTGCTGGACAAGATACGCAAGGCGCTGGTGAACCGGGTGCTGTCCGAGTTGAAAAGCCGGGCGAAGGATGCGGAGGATTTCAAGCCTTTCCTGGAGAATTTTGGGACGGTTCTGAAGGAGGGGATCTACGAGGATACCGGGCACGCGGCCGAGATCGCCGGGCTGTTGCGGTTTGAGTCGACGAAGGAGGCGGCGACGACGCTGGATGAGTACATCGCGCGGATGCCCGAGGGGCAGGAGGCGATCTATTATCTGGCGGGCGTTGAGGGAGCGAGCCTGAAGGACTCGCCGCAGCTGGAGGGGTTTGCGGCGAAGGGCTACGAGGTGTTGTTGCTGGGCGACGCGATCGATGCGTTCTGGCCCGGGCGGCTGGGCAGCTACAAAGAGAAGAAGCTGACGAGTGCAAGCCAGGCCGGGGAGATTTTTACGGCGGCGGCGGCGGGGGACGAGGTGACGGCGCTGTGCGCGGCGTTGGCGCAGGCGCTGGGCGAGAAGGTGTCGGGCGTCAGTGCCTCGACCCGGCTTTCGGGGAGCCCGGCGATGCTGGTGGCGGCGGAGAGCGGTCCGGATCTGGCGATGCAGCGGCTTCTGCGGCGAGCGGGGCGGCCGATTTATGGGCCGGCGCCGAAGTTGGAGATCAATCCGGAGCACGCGCTGATCAAGGCGCTGGCGGGGCGGGCGGACGTGGCGGCGGAGGCGGGGTTGTTGCTGGACCTGGCGAAGCTGCAGGAGGGGGATTTGCCGGAGCATCCGGCGGCGTTCGTGCGGAGCGTCGCGGCGGCGCTGGCGAAGGGGTAGGAAAGGCGAGAGCATGATGAGTTTTCACTCATCATGCTCTCGTCAGATTTTATCGAGCAATGTCATGGCTCAGTCTGGTCGCTGCGCGACTCGACTTCAAGCCATATTGCTCGAACGGCCGGGGGCGGAGGGAAACTCTGTCCATTCGCGTTTGGAGAGGCCGCTGGTGGGTTGGTCGATGGGCTCGCCCGCCAGCATTTTTTTCAGGGTTTCGAGCAT
>Ga0116230_10001622_pt1 | contig 21486 bp, 19 predicted proteins | sample S1TSphfallax_3_FD_88678 | JGI IMG/M metagenome (GOLD analysis project Ga0116230, IMG submission 88678) | Host-associated microbial communities from peat moss isolated from Minnesota, USA - S1T2_Fd - Sphagnum fallax MG | ecosystem: Host-associated > Plants > Peat moss > Unclassified | place... | reverse complement strand
GCTTATCATTAAACATGTTGACAAATCTTTCTCAATTCTTCTCCATTTTGAATGATTTAAAATGTTATAGGAGCGCCTTCTTAAGCTTTACAAATCATCTTGGAAATGCAAAACCAAAAGAGAAGCCAAAAAAAACACTTAAGAAAATATGTTTTTTTCAAATTTCAAAATGTGTTTTTCCTCATTTTTCTTCATTTTGACCCCTACTATTTCATCAATGCATAGCTTTTTCATTTTTCATTCAAATTGAGCGATTTAAACTACTTTGTAATAACCATCTTAAGTTCTACAAATCATCTTGGAACTTTAAACACAATAGAATAATTTATTTTATTTTATTTGAAAGGTTCAGAGATAGGCTATGAATTGTTCAATCAAGAATTTTCTATAAAAACTACCCCCTTACTTCAAGGGTCATAACTTTCTCGCCTATAATTTGTTTTTGCTTATTTTTAATGCAGCAGATGCACCAAGAAAAAGGCTCCATCTAATCTTTGGACACCATAAACAATGGGGCCTTTTTCCAAAAACTGGCGAGCAAACCCTTTCTTAATTGTTCGAACACTAGCCTACCTACCTTAATTTATAGCTTCTTACTTATAACCGGCCACCTAGGGTTGAAATTTTAACACCTAGCACGTATTTTGAAATTTTAAATATGTCAAAAAAGAATTCTCTCTCAAAAATGACAAATTTATTTATTTTTTCAAAAAAATCCTTCATGCAAACCATAGAGCTTTCTTTATGCACTTTCATAAATAAAAAATTAACTTTAGGTTTTAAAATATCCCTTAACTTGGGATGCAAAAAAAAAATTAAAAAATTCACTAACTAGTTTGTGAGAATTGTTATTACATTTGTGAAAATTAGAATGTTTCAGAATTGACTGACTTTTTTAAAATTAAAAATAAACACCTAACTAGGTTTTTAACAAGTCAGGAAAAATTCGGAATGGTTTTCACAAACCTATGTGAAAACTAGAAGAGATCAGTTTTCACAAAATTTTGAAAATTGCTTAACATCAAAAAAAAAACCCCAAATCCTAATCATTTTTAAGGAGAAGAAAAGGTGAAAACACACTTAAAGGTGAATCACCTTTCACCAAAAAAAATGATGTATAACAAATTTCGTGTCAAATCTTGATGACATCTTTTGGCTATCCTAAAAATAGGCAATAAAATTTCAAATTTTGAAAAAGAACATTTTGGAACCCAAAGTTCATTTTGAGTCAAAGTTAATTTTGATCCAATAGTGAAATGAAAAAGATTGAGTAAAATCAATGTACTTAAAATATATAATTTACATTTTTTTAACAACCATAAATACTTCATGTTTATGATTCATAAAACATTAGCAAATAAAAGAAAAATGAGAAAATAATGCAAAGCTCACCTATAAAATTTCTTACTTTTTCATATGGTAGTGGTTTTTTCCTTAAAAGATGACATTATTATGCATTTATTGCAAAAAAGGTGTAAAAAACACATTTTTTTGGATGGATTATCAATCAAAAACTTTAAATTTCTAAATGGTCCAAAATTTCATTGATGTATATCAATGCCATTCACCACAAAAAATTGGCAACAAAAAATTCCACCCGTAATCATAGTTTTCAAATATATATGTAATTTTTCATATTATGTGACAAGTATTATTTCATCACATATATATTCCATACATTCAAATTTTTCAAGGTTTTAAAAAAAAAATTGATTAATCTAAATATAAAGCTAACCAAATATATTTAAAGCAAGCCAAAAAATCCAATATTTGATCTCCATACATTACCAAAAAAACTAAATGCAAAAATATTGTATTTGTGACAACTAGTTTTTGGGGGCTTAATGCTTATGCTCAAAAGTTAAATCATGTAGTATAAAATTGAAGTGTCATTGAAAATTGACTCAATATTTTGACAATTTAAAATAGTAATTTCCTTAAAATTCAACTTTTCAAGTTCATATCACAAATGCCAACACCATGGAATTCATTCACGACTTGTAATGAACTTGTATTTTATTCATAATTTAGTTTCAGTTCATTTTTAATTCGTTTCCAATTAGCTTTTAATTCACTTTTAGTTTAATCCTAATTCATTTATAGGTGACTTTTAATTCACTTCTAGTTAACTTTTAGTTCATTTTCAATTCATTTCTAATTAATTTTTGATGCACTTCTAGTTAATTTGTAATTAGTTCTTAATTAGTTCTTAATTAAATTTTTGTTCAGTCTTAGTCGAGTTTTAATTCATTCATAATTTACATATGAGAACACATGAACCACATGTAGGTTGGAAGTTTCTTAAAAAACTATTTTGAACTAAAAATAATGATATACATGTAGAGGTAGAAGTTTTCATTATCTTCAATCTGTTCAACACCAATTTTGGGTATGTAATTTTTATCATGATATTGTTTTGTTCTTGTCACGTTTTTTGTAATTAAATCATTTTTCATTCACATCATGCACACATTGTGTTTTTGTTTTTGCTTTTGATTTTTTTATTCCATGACCTAAATTTTGTATTAGATTTGCTTTCATTCATGTGGTTTGGAAATCTTGTTGCTCAATTTTTCTTGCCCCCCTGATCATTCAATTAGTTTCTAGACGATTCAAATTTTTTTTAAATAATTTAATTATTGCTTAACTTGAAAGGTACTATAATATTCATTTGGTTTCTCAATGTTATATTCTAATATACGTAAATCAAAACTAAATATGAATTTCTAATATCATTTCCACTATCTAGAATTCATGTGTTTGGATATGATAAAAATGTTTTTATTCATGATATGACACGAATTACAACATGGTTCTCCACAAGAATTAAACTTCAATCTATAAATTTCATTAAAGGAGACTTTGTTTTTGAAAATAGTGATGTTAGGGAAAAATTTAATGTCACTTGTGTTGCAAAATTAATGGAAGTTGATTGCAAGTTTTTTGCCTTGGAATGTAAACACATTAAGGTGTCCCAATTTTTGTTGTAATAATTCATATTTTAAAATATTTATTGATTTATAATTGACCATTGAGCTACATAAAAGTGATTAACATGAAGAAAGACTCAATGAAACAATCTCCTACTTGGTATAATCTCATGGCATGAATTTCAACTCGACAAATTTGAAGTTGTCACAATAGATTGAAATTTCAATATTTTACCAAATTGCCCCTCACCACAATCCATACAAAATGTATATGGACTCAATATGTCATCATATGGTGTTCATTTTAATGATTATAATGGCATGGAACATGGTGTGGTGACATTGAAACTAGATGGATTTTTTGAAAGGATTTTGATGATCAAAATATTTTAGATTTTATGTAAATATGGGCTTTTAATATAAAGTTTTGTATTCATTGAAGTTAATAGTTAAAATGTTCATCTTTCAAATATATTATATTCATGAGTTAAATTAAGGTATGCAAAGTTTCAATGATGGATGTCTATTGACAATTGCCACATATCTTATGTGATTCAAGGCATCCTCTTTATGCATGTTGACCTCATTATTACAATTCATGGTTTTTTTACTTAAGAATGAAATTTAAAAAGACTCCATTTGGAAAAGTGTCAAAAAGACCATCCTATCAATTTGAACAAGTTGATTTGGACCTATATAACCTACCCGGGCTTGGGTGGTCTTTTTGACTAGCAAAATGTTCAACTATTTGATTAATCCATTTGACTAATCAAAATTCTACCTTTTTTTTTGGATTATTCCAAAAATAATAGTTTTGTGTATGTACATAATATATAGGTTTAAGTAGGTCATAAAAAGCAAGTAGGTAGGTAGGTGGTAACCTAGCCTAACGTAGTTTACATAACCTTCCTAATTTAACCTAGCCTACTTAACCTTCTTAATTTAACTTAGCCTACCTATCCTAATGTTCTAAGCATGTATATAAGTTGCAAGTATTGAAAATTGAACCCTTCACCTCTCCTATGATAGTCCAAGTCCTTATTGATAGATTACACTTTCCAAAGTTGACAAAACCTATCAAGTTTTTTATTTCACTTGTTTATTTCAAATCATTAGTTATGTAAGTAAGTAAAACGTTAGGTAATTAATAGGTAGGTTGCACGATGGTTAGTAGGTAGAAGGGGTAAGTAAATAACTAGCTAGTAGTTAGGTTGGTAGGTAAGTTGTAGAAAATAGGAGGTAGGTAATGAGGTAGGTAAGTAAATTGGCAGGCATGTAGGTAGGTAAATAGGTCGTAAAAGGTCGGTAGGTAGATAAGTTGTAAGATTGTAGGTGGGAAGTAAGAGGTAGGTAATTAGGTAGGTGGGTAAGTAAGTCATAGGAGGTAGGTAGGCAAGTAGGTAAATGAATTGGTATGTAGGTAGGCATAAGTTATTGTTTAACCTAGTTTGAGTTAATTTTACCTATTGAGTAGCATAAGATGTCCCATTTGATTAAACACCAATAAAGATGTTATTTTTCTTTGTCAACTTGATTAAATATGTCAATTGAATAAAATCCATTGGCCATTTTAACGAAGGTAGTCATTTTTTTGTCCAATTTGACAAATATGTCATTTTAGTCAAGTTTGCCAATAAAAAAATACACATGTCATTGAAGCCATGGGCCTCTAGTCAAAATGTACAATATGTCCATTAATAAAAAAGGACTTATTAGTCAATTTGGACCTTTTTAGAAACCATGAATTGTAGTAATGCCTTAAGTATGGATTCTAAATTTGTTAGTAAATGTAACACCTTAATGTGCTTTCACCTCGTTTCACTACTAGAAAAATAACATTTTGCAACTAGTTTTTAGTTGCAACTGACATTTGCAATTGAAAATTAGCCCAATTGCCTAAAACAAGTTGCAAAAAAAATATAGTTGCATCAGACACTCCGTATATGAAAAATACATACGATTGGGTTATATGGTTTCATCCACCCATATTCTAAACTAACAGTTGTAAGTGCAACTGCATGCAACTATAGGGGTTGTGTTCCCATTGCAACACATGTTAATTAACTAACCTAATTGTATGTGAACACATGTACTTTTATTTTGTAATTAAATATTTTGTTTTAATATTCATTTTAATTAATCTAGACCGTCCAAGTCGTAGCCATTGAGGTGGGCACATGTGTTGGGTTTAAGGCTTGATCAACCATGTTATGTCACTGTACATGTGGGGAAGATTACAGTTAGGGTTATAAGGTTTAACACCCATTGAATTATCAGGATCATGCCATATGGCAACCCAGTGACCACATAATGTAATTACAAATGCAATTAGTATTTTGAGAGTTTGAATCGCCATGTAGATCACATGGTTTCACTTTACATGTGTTAGGGTTAGGGTTAGGGTTTAGGGTTTTCATCATACTGTTTATAGTGTGCCACATGGCAACACAACAACTATCAGGGTTAGGGTTTAGGGTTTTCATCATACTATTTATAATGTGCCACATGGCAATACAACAATTGTTAGGGTTAGGGTTAGGGTTTAAGGTTTTCATCATACCGTTTATAATGTGCCACATGGCAATGCAACAATTGTTAGGGTTAGGGTTAGGGTTTAGGGTTTTCATCATACCGTTTATAATGTGCCACATGGCAGCACAACAATTATTACGGTTAGGGTTAGGGTTTGGGGTTTTCATCATATCGTTTATAGTGTGCCACATGGCAACACAACAACTGTTAGGGTTAGGGTTTAGGGTTTTCATCATACCGTTTGTAGTGTACCACATGGCAACACAACAACTGTTAGGGTTAGGGTTAGGGTTTAGGTTTGGGGTTTTCATCATACCATTTATAGTGTGCCACATGGCAACACAACAATTGTTAAGGTTAGGGTTAAGGTTTCGGGTTTTCATCATACCATTTATAGTGTGCCACATGGCAACACAACAATTGTTCGGGTTAGGGTTAGGGTTAGGGTTTCGGGGTTTTCATCATACCGTTTATAATGTGCCACATGGTAGCACAACAACTATTAGGGTTAGGGTTAGGGTTTAGGGTTTTCATCATACTGTTTACAGTGTGCCACATGGCAGCGCAACAATTGTTAAAGTTAAGGTTTAAGGTTTTCATCATACCGTTTATAATGTGCCACATGGCAGCATAACAATTGTTAGGGTTAGGGTTAGGGTTTAGGGTTTTCATCATATCGTTTATAGTGTGCCACATGGCAGCATAACAATTGTTAGGGTTAGGGTTAAGGTTTAGGGTTTTCATCATATTGTTTATAGTGTGCCACATGGTAGCACAACAATTGTTAAGGTTAAGGTTTAGGGTTTTCATATCGTTTATAATGTGCCACATGGCAGCACAACAACTGTTAGGGTTAGGGTTAAGGTTTAGGGTTTTCATCATACCGTCTATAGTGTGCCACATGATAGCACAACAACTATTAGATTTAATTACAAATGTAATTGTTGGCCCATGGCATGCAACTTTCGTCATTAATAGTTTTAATATTAAGGTGTGCCACTATAGTTACATGTGTAACTAAATTAATAGCATTAACCATTGCCTTGCCCATATTTGGGTTCTTTACACACCTACGCCTACTTTAACTAATGTACATTATACATATCACTTTTATATTATACTCCACTAATGCTGAAAAATCAACCAATAAATATTACACACATCGATATGTGATCTGCAATTTTGCATGTCCAAAATTTGTAATTACTTAACCAACAAATTACCCTTTGTACTAACATTGAAATTCCATCCAATGGGGTTTAATGGCCATTGTTCCAATTACAGCAACCTAGGAGTCCATCACATTATCAAGTCTATTAAACCATACAACGTCCAAAATATCATTGACACCCAAAAAAGGCCATAACTATTCATTAGGGTTTTAGGATCCAAAAATCAACTAGCTCCCGACCTATAGTGCCTCTAACTTAAGCATGCTTTCGCATTAAACGACCTTCCCATACAGTGCTTGAACCTATTACATCCTTTAATACACATTGTGGGGGGATCATCATTCTCATTTGGCACCAACAACGGGGTGTTGCCTTTACCTACCACAACTTCACTTAGTTGGACTTGGAACCATGATTCTTTGATTACCACCCCATGGTGGACACATCCTTCTCCTCCAACACTTGTTATCAATCCCATTGCTACAACCTCAGCATCAAGGTTACATAAGATAATGGCTTCCCCTACTTTAAATTGCACATCAATGCCAATAAAGAACCTTCATTCAATTTACCATCAGCAACCAATTAGGAAAATGGAATAAATTTTTGTTACAATATTGTGTCAAACATGGCATTTGTGTTCCCTAGTTATGAACTACAAAAACTCAAAAACATGTTGGTATTAACTTACATGTTGCCATGCCTTCTCTCCAACATTCCCCACCCTTGCACCAATATTAGAGCGTAGCCGACTACTCACACCTCTTTCAGGTGTTGGCATAATTGCCACCTTTTTTGCACTTTCTGCCACACCAAATCCGTCAATGAATATTAACATGAAACCATGTCAATGATTTCCTTCATGCTTATATGTACGTAGACCCCAAACAATGTGGGCATGTTCTTAATCTCTAGATTGTAACTATAAGAACAACAAATCTAGCTTCCATAATCTAACTTATGTCCTATTTTAGCCATGTAGTTGGTGCAATTCCCAGCATCCCACACATATGCCACATTTGATGAAAAGTGCAAGATTACTCCCATAATCGAACAACCCATAGGATTGTGTAAACTCTAATTTTAATGTGTTGGTCATGTTCGGCATTTAGATTGTACCTTCGAGGGTGGGTGTTGGTGGTTGCTCCCATCTACACAATCACAACCTTTGTAAGCTACTCCAACTTGAATGTCCTTCCCTAACTTATTAGGATTCTGCCCCATATCCTCTCCTATTAGCACATAGTCAAGGACATGTGAAGGGACAACACCCATCCACTTGTTGGCCCACCCCTTTTCTTGTAGACATATGATGGGCTTTTGGAGTTAATTGCGTGGATAAAGTGGCACTTTCAACCACTATTGTGCCTGACCCTAATCCATCAAGATCTAAATGGATAACCTCATGCAAGCTTTTTGCAACACCAAGAATCTTGGGGATCTAGTCCTTGCAGTAACATCTACCTCTTCAATGTTGATAGTGGCTACAACAATTTTTGGGTTTTTCACATTCACACCATCTTCTCGACATGCTAGCAATTGTTGCATGAACTTTCTACCTTAACATTTAATTTATCCATCCCTTCAAAAACTTGGGAGACTTGGCTACTCCTCTCTAGCTGCTTCCTTTCAATGGCAATCATTCGAAAAGACAAATGGGGAGATTGTGATGCATGCCCAATAAACCCATCAAAAGATCCTTATAAATCCAACAAAGTATTCCACTTACCAATTATTATCAAACTCATGAAGACATAAACAAAATGAAGTAGCTAGGAAAACTCATTGGATACCCAGGTGTGCCACTAGAATCTAGTACCACAGTAGCCATCTCAAATATTGATGGGCTTCGGCGATGCTTGGATTTTTGCATTCACCCATTTTTTATATCATTTAATGCTCAATGTTGTATGTGGCATGTGAGTGCATAATTATTTCAACATTATGTAGTTTCCATTTAGCCATCACAAAGGTTTAGGGTTTTAGGGTTAACTTACCACTTTTGTTTCTATAACTGCCTTACCACCACGCCCAAGGTGGCTTACATTTGTAACTGCCCCTCTTGCATCAACCATGTGTCTTGGTGTCACGTTGTTGCCAATATATCATTAGTTTGTCCCATTGTTCTCGGTGCACTCAAAGTGGGCAGGCTTTGGCACCTTTATATGCATACCTTCTTTTTAAACATGCTCTTTCTCCTTTCATAAATCGCCTTACACAATCCCTAAAGCCAACAGCACTTAATTCACCACCTAGGTATTCAAATTTCCCATCCAATTGTAAGCGAAGTCTAGCCATATCTACAGGGTCTTGTTCTGTAACCTTAACCATTGCCATGTTCAAAGTCCAGGGTGCTAGTGACCTAATCGCACCATCCCATGCATCCTTCCCTTCACATGCACCATCAATTTTGCCATGCCTTGTCACTTGCACCTTATGGGGTGGCAAGCCTTTTTCCCTTCGTTCTATAGTTTCAAATTCTATAGCTCGCTTTGAAGCCCGTTGTTGCATATGACTTTCGGCTAAAACTTTGAGCCGAACATCTACTTCTATTTCATTGTCTAAGGCCATGTATGGTGCTTGTGTTTTTGGGTGTTGCCCCATTTGGGCTTCTATTACTTGCCTGCTCACTGGTGAATGTGGTTGCACCCTTTGACATAGCCCATGATCACATACACTCCCTCCTTCACCCCATGTTAATTCACACATGTTACTTCTAGCCCTTCCACAAGGGGCACAATAGTTTGCAAGTCTCTTATGCCCAAGGCTCAATGTTACCTTCCAATTAGGACATTGTGACACTTGGCAAGAACTCCACTGTCTTGTGTGCCCACATTGTCCAACAATCCATGGGCATTCTAAACTTGCAACACCATGCGTACATGCCTGCTTATTGCACCTTGCAAAGTCGCCACCATGCTTGCCACTTTGTACTATTGTCAATGTGTTCCCTTGTAGCCTAGTGGCATTCACCATATCGACTTGTGCTGGGGTTTCAACCCGAGTTTTTTTTTATGTTGCTTTCTTTTCTCAAGCACACACACAACACGTTAGACATAAGGAATTGGTAGAAGCTAGCAAAAAATACAGTTTGGTCACATATTGTCAACATGAGGCATGTAAATCCAAAAAGAACAAAGATTCCTATGGCAAACTTATCAATTATGAACAACCCTAATCAAACAAATCGGGCTATATATCGAATGCATTTATAGATAAGTACTAACCATGATTGGTAACTACAACATAGGTAATAATCAATAGCCCAAGAGCATAGGTGACCCATAATTGCAAGTTGATTAACTCTTTGATTTTGATAAGGCAATTACATGATATAAGAGCAATGTGTGTACATTTAGTTAATATTCACAAAACTAGAGGCAACCATTATTAAATCAACAAAAAATGAACACATTACCACACCAACAAAGCTCCCAACCTTATGGTTGAGAGGCTTTTGAATTTAAGGGGGTATAAACAAGGAAGTACATGAATATGCTACTAACCATGAGTTAAAAGGGAGATCTACAACAAAACAAACAAACAAATTATAGTAGAATGCTAACAAACATTACTGCAACTCAATATGGATTAGCAAGGTTCATAAGACCAATTACAAATTTCACAAATATTGTGCCTTTAATAATGTTGTTACTTTTAGTATCTTGACATCAAAATGGACCTCACAATATTTGAAAATGGGGGGGGGGAGTACATTACATTTGGTGTGGGGGTCCACTTGTTAGGTGCCTTATTCTATTTCTTCATAACTGAAGATGCAACTGGCAGCTTAGAACCTTCAGACTCCTCTCCTTTTGAGTTATAGTCATTGTTACTAGAAGTGTCACATTCACTAGATGTTGTTGATGCCGATGACCCCTCCTCTTCCACCACATGATGATGTGGTTTTCCAGCAGTCCCAATGCTCCTCCTATTTCTTTGGTGTCCAAGTGTTCTCCTATCCACCACATTTTGGGTGGATTTCTTATTTGTCTTCTTCCCCCCTCGCATGGTTGTTGAGTTCATGAAGTGACAACTGCCAAGTGACCTAGTGTTTCCAAAACATAGCAAAGGTGCAATTAGTTTGGACTAAGATTGTCTCAATAAGAACATGACCATTAACTAGCATACAAACCTAATTTTAAGCTATGCATGTAGTAAAAGATCACCAAAAACCCTATTTCATGGCAGCACCAAAAACAACGATTTCAAACTGTAAACCCTAACCCCATGAAGAATTTAGAATAGATTGGAATTTCGAGAGTAGCTACAACTTAACACTAGAACAAAGATTATTGAAGAGTGTTCAAACTATTTGGTAGGTGTATACAAAAAACTCATGCGCATAGTCGGACTTCCAACTTTTTCATACAGTGCAGGCTATGGAGATTGCACAATCCATTATAGAACTGTGTATGGGCTTCTCCATTTATGCATGCGAAGACAAGTCTATGAGGAACTCACAATTCTTGGGCGATTCCTTCAACTTCTGCGAGTCGTTGTTTGAGTTGAGCAATGCGCATATTATGTGCTAAAATGTAGCGGTTGGATGTTATTTCTTTGGGATTAGTATCCACTGCTGCTTCATCGTGACCCATTGTACCATCATCATCATTGATGACTACATTTTTGTCATGTTCCATTTGCACCTTACTCAAGCAAATAGCATTCTGTTGGTCTTGCCTTAGAAATGCTAATTATTATGGGATGCCACAAGCCTCCCCAATGCTTCTACTTTCCATGTGTAGTATCACCTTCCAAGTTCCAGAAAAATTGGTTTTTAGGGAAGGCCTAACAACCTTCGCACTTTGAATTTGAACGTGTTGATCCCACACAAGCATTTAATAGCTGCAAATTCCTTAGTATAATACAAACCTTCATTTATTTTGGGGTACCTTTTAGATAGTTGTAACCAATTTTATTTCTTTACAAAGGCGTGAATAGGAGCCTAACAAGGAGCATATTTTGCACATTAGGCTAATACTTCTGATCTTTCAATCTGCACATCTACTTAGTCCAAGTAAAGTTCTTGCAGTTTGTAGCAAAATTTAGCACATGTATTAATATATGAAATGTGTGAATCTAGGGATAACAATCATTTATTGATGTTTAAACATAATGCTAACATTTGTTGTGCATGGGGTAGTGTCCAAGGTAGATGTTGTGCATTGGAGGTATGATCTCCAATGTGCAAATTTGTCTAGTTCAAAAAACATAGCTCAAAAATCATATCAATGGTTAAAATCAATACTTGGTAAGTAAATTGGACATGGCATATGCATTGGCTATTTCTCCAAAAAAAAAAGGGTGTATGAACATGGTTGGACAATAAACAATGTTAAGTTATAAAGTCATAATTTTTTTATTACCATTAGTTAGCGAAAACAGGCCAAAACAATACAATGCGCATGTTATAATTTGTAAGATATTTTGTCCACCTCATACCTAAATGACGAAATTGCACTCTATCACTTGGGCTCATTTGCATAATTGAACTATAAGCCTCATACTACTTCTAGGATCCAAACATGCAATTGGAATTAAATCTTTGCCTTCACATGCCCTCGATGCACTGCCAAGTGATTGGATAAGGGTATTTAACACTTAAATATGTTGATTGAAAGCTCACTTGAAGACACCCTATGCTTTTAAAATCCTCACCTGATTCCATTTTTTTCTACCAATCATTCATTATCATACAACATTGTCTTGCAACATGGGACTGATGGTCCACCCACCACATTGTAGGCCTATGTCATTGGCATGTGCTCCTACCACTAGGACCTTTTTGGCATCTCTATTAAGCAACAATAGCGGTGAATCCCCATTCTTTCCATTCTTCAACAACACAAGTGACTTCCTGACTGCTTCACAGGCTAATGATCTATGTGCCTGTGCATACTCCAACGATAAGGTTAAGTAGTTGTGGACTAGTGCTGGGCATAAGTACAAACTATTGAATTTTTTTGAATTCATGAATCATGAGGGCAAGTGATTATTTGCTAGCAGATAAATGATTTAAGCCCCTTGTTGGCATAAGGGTGCTCAAAGAGACCTGTTTCAAATCTAACTTGAAGAATTTTGGCAACAACATCATCAATCCATGACATTGGGATGTTCCCACTTTTAACTTCATATGTCAAGTTGCTGATGAACTGTTCATACATATAAGGCACCATTACCTGCAATCCACTAAAGATATATACTAAATACTGCAGAATAAGCACTTAGGTGCAACATCAACTTCAAATAGTGGATGGAACACAGTAGGAGTCTTAGGTTTGCTGCAAGCTTCATGGGACCAACAAAACATAAAACATAGCCACACATTAGTCTGGTAGCTAGGTCTTAAGAAAGCCAGGGGTGTGATCTGTCACGGTGTAAACAAGGAGTTGATTTTGGAACTAGGAGAACAAACCTATGAGATTGTTAAAAAATTCCACAATTAGTAAATACTTTGAAAGTAATTGTTGTTTCATGCCAGCAAAACCAAAACAACACCAGAAAAGTGAGTGTCACCACAACATTATGAGAATCATTCATAAAGAATCAAAATATCACCTTCATTTAAAGATTTATGGCAGTGGCTAATTGCCATTGCTCCCATTGACTTCACAACCCCCAACATTGAAGGTACTAGCAAAAACAACCGTTTAATGGTAGTTTCTACCATCTATAGATAACTTGGTATGTTGGCATTGTGAATAGCACTTGTTTCAGCTGATCAAAATATCCTGCATTTAAAAGGTTACCCTTTTCTCAAAATGTTTTAAACATGAGCCAAATAGACTAGAGGGGGAAATCAAGGCTATCAACTTCAATGCCAAGTTTGTCAACCATATATTGTGTGTTAGCCATATCCTAACCATTATGCAATTATGTGTCCATGATTTGCACGTCCAGCACCTGCATGTTGGATATGGGACCATGACCCCTTTGATTGCCTTCTTGGTCATTGGGTTTGCATGTATGTACAAGTCTCGCTGGTCGTTTTACAATGCCACCATCCAAAGCTACCATTAACTTTCAGTGTGGCTTCTGGCAAGGTGTAATCACACCCATCTTGTTTGATGTTATCTCCTGTAATGGTATTCTGTTTGTTTTGATCTCCCATAATGGTAGAGGAGAGTCCTTGCATGCATGTGACTCACACTTGGTTTCTAGGTCTCCACATGTGAGACCAACCATTGCCCTTTCAGAAGTAGGTTCAAGTGGCTCCTATGATGGAAAAAACCACCTTGCAACCTCTGCAACTATCTTTGGATCTGCACCAAGGCAGTTGGGTTGTGTAGGCAAGGGAACTAATGAACTAGGTAGTACAATTTGGCATACCTCTTTCAGTTGCAAGGTCATTGCATTCATCTTCTCCTCGAGCTCACATATTCGAACCTCTAATGCGTTGTAATTTTCTGCCCAATTTTCGCTACCTTTGTTTAGGATTGTAGTGTTTTGTATAGGTGGTGGGTGGTTTACCTATTAAGACCAACCCAAGTTAGATCATAGGTCTACTACTAACTACAATATATGCATATTGTTTTACCCATATGGCATTTTTATCACAAAGTATCAAGACAAAAAAAACACCCACCTCTTATTTAACAATTGCCTTTAACTTGTACCTGTCAGTCTCGTATTTTGTGTTGCACCCAAGTCGCATCCAATGAATGTTCGTAGCCTTGACAAGTTTGATCTCCAACTTGGTTTTCAAGTAAGCATATTGACACTCTGCAGGGATCACCTACACAATCAAGGTGTGGGAGTTAACCTAGTGAGTAGCTTAGGCACATTAGCGATGTGCTTATCCTTCTACTGTAACACAAATGGCATAGTTACAATTTGTCACCTTGCCAAACAAGGGGAGTTGTAGCATGCACAACAATGGCTCCTTGAGATTAATGACCAGACTTAGCTGCCAACGCACATTCTAGAGGACCCCAATTAGTGCATCTATGCCCATATAAAAAGTATTGCATGTTATACATAAATATGATTGTAACATTTGTATTGTAAATGGACATCAACTATGGTTTCAATAAAAACATTATAACGTTTTGTCCATGTCATCATCAATATCTTTGCTTGTAGCTTGTAATGTCATCACCTTTATACATATAGAAGTTACCTTTGTTTGAACTAACCAAAATGACATCAATTGTCTTTTAGTCTTATTGTTGCAAGTGACATTAAATCACAACATCCAACATCATATATGACCTTCTAATTCATATATCACACCTGAAAACACATACAAGTCATTAGAAGCCCAACTAACATACAACCAAATTATTGGAGGAACAAAATCACGGTCTGGGGGTAGATAGAACTTGGAACATACAATGTGTTCACTGAAATGAACTTTTAGATCTTCTTTTTCAACTACCTTTCCCAAAATACAAACCACAACCAAACTTGTTGTTTGGTACCATTCATGCCTGCCACAACCAGATAGATGCCTAACTACTTAAGCAAAAACAGTCCTAAAAGGAATTTTTTACTTCTACATTGTCCCCTACAAGTTATTCCATGTTTGATGGAGCATGGACTCTGGTTAAGAAAACCCAATAACAACCATTGTAACGTAATGCAGCTAAACTGAACCCACCACAACCATATGCAAGTTCGCCATATAAATCATCGAGCAACGGGCTTTGTTCTATACAACATTTAGATCCTACAAGAGCCCTTGCTATAGATGTTTACTTGAATTTGGCCAGTGGAGCATGTGGTGGTGTAGGGGACACCATTTCAACCAACTTGGTGTTTGGATTAGCAGATGCAAATTGCAAACCCTTCTTGACAACCTTCAACTCCATCTCAACACCCATTCGTGTGTCCATCTTACTTTAGCAAGGATTAATAACTCTTAGGGTTTCTTCCTAGCTTGTTAGGTTTTCTCTTCGAGCTTGAACATCAATAATGAATTTGGCCCGTGGTAAGGACCTTGCGAATTGTGACCAGGACCAAAACTCACATAGCAGTGCTCAATACCCGAAGAGTCCCCCATAGTAGTCACACTAATAGGAACCATAACAAGTGTAACATTTGCTTAGTTTTCATGTTTAGAAATGATAATTTAATTTGGTGTTGAAAGTATAAGTTTTTTATATATAATAATCTTCATAAAATATCATTGGAACAAGTGAATTAATTTGAAAAATATTTGATGAAAATAAAGTTCTCAAAAAATTCATTAAACATTGTAACACTTATTTTTTAACACTAAAAGGATTTATAAATAGATTTCAAAACTTTTGTTTTAAAAATATTTTACATAAACCTTGATATAATAATATAAAAAATTAAAGAATATTTATTTATTTTTGAAAATGTTTTTAATAATTTTTTGAAAATATTTATTTAAAACAATGTTGTGGCTCATGTTGTCCTGTTTGCACCCAAAATTTGATTATTTTACTAATAGGATTATATTTACTTAAAAAACCAAGATATGATCAATATAAAATATATGTTAATCCCTTGTATTGAACAAAAAGCTAAAAAATCTAACATATGTATTTAAAATTTTAAGTAGTAGTTGTTGATAGGTTTAGTTAATAGGTTAGTAAGTGAATTATTATTAGTACATATGAAGTAATAACTTAACGTGGAGGTCCAAGGAATGTGAAATGAATGGTCCCTCCACACCATTGACAATTGAATCATTTTGGAAAAACTTACATTTTAGATGTGCGTATTGTTTTGCCACCTTCTAATTACCTAGTTGGAGAATATGTTGAATACATGTAGTATGTTGAAAATAATAACCTTATCACATGCTTTTACCATGTTTAGTTGCATCCTCATCATTCATCACAATTTCAACTTCTATAATTAAATAATTAAATAAATATGGGGTATCAAAATTTGATGGAAACACACAATTATAATTAAATAAAAATGGTTTAAATATGTGCATATTATAAAATTATGTAATAATAAGGTGGAAAAAAATGGTTCCTTCACATTATACCTCAAAATAATACCTTGTTTGATGCAAGACATAATGTAATTTTTCCACATTTAATGTTCCTTTTGAGAACTTACTACTTCAAATAAGAAATGTTAAGTAAATGGGGAAAAGGAAAACAATATTTCCTTCCATAAGTCCTTCCATAACAAAACTCAATATTGCCAAATTTACATTGTTGAACTTTCAAAATGGCAATTTGATCATAGTTGTTGGCATGCACTCTCTAAAATTGTCCCCATCCCCATTTCCTACACTATCATACATTGGAACTTGTGAATTTACATTTTCACATTGTAGTACATACAAGTAATGTTTGTTACATAATGATTTTATTTCAAACATGAATGGTATATGATGTGTTTTAAACAACAAAAACTCCTTTTGCATCAAATATAACAAGAAATGTATTTTTTATGGTGAAAAAATTAAAAATTAAATGGTTCTCAAAATTAGATTTTAAAATGCACAAATTTTGTAGGTTGTAACATTGGTCCACCAATAGTCATTTTGCTTATGTTTAGTCCTAATATGAAAGGTTTACTTCATGGACTATTTTTCAAATTTCATCCTTGTTTCCCATTCTATCTTGAGGTCAAGTATAAATAAGTTAGAAATGTAATTGTTATGCTTATGCCAACATCAATATGGTTTGCATTGGAAATGAAATGACCATCTCCATTTTTAATTTTTGAACTTCAACCTTAATGTAAGGCCATTGAGCTTCATGTTTAGCTACATGCCAATATGAATTGGCTCCATTTTAAATTTGAGTTAACTTTTTAGTCCTATTGTAAAATGCACTTCAACTTTGTTTAAAATGTTACCTAAAGTGTGATTTACATATCATTTATTTTGTTTAATTTCAATAGTTACTATAAGTTGAGCATGTAAATACATTGCACTAAAAATAGATAAGCTACATTAAAATAGGGTCTTAAGTTTATTGTTCAAAAACATCTTGCTAACAAATAGGCACTTATGTCCCACCAATGCACCTTGGCCTTCAATGGCTCATTATTGGGTGGTTTCTAGGGCTATCAATCCTTCCAAGGTTCACTATTAAGACCTTATTCTAGACCATAAAAACCTTGCCAACATTTTGTATTATATTTAATTAAGAGGCACCTTTACATTAAACAATATTTTGCATGGCATTTAACTCATAAGAATTAGTGCTTCACCACTAATTGGTATAAGATTTATTGTCTTTGAATCTTCATGTGTTAGGTCTTAGGGTTTTTACCATTGTTGTTTAGTTTTAATTTTTTTAAAGGAACCATTAGTTTCAAGTTTATTAAAACAAATTATATCAAAACTTGTCAATTGTAGGTCATGGTAAAAATTTCTTTGATTGGATGTCTTTTGATCTATTTAGTTTTATATTGATGAGATCAATTAGTTTTGGGTCCAAGGTCAATTATGAGCTTAAGGGTTTTGAAAAAAGGCAATGAAAAATCTAACTTTTAAAATTTATCATTTGATGTTTTGGTTAGGCCAAAACAAACAAAAATTGCCCTTCACCTTATGTGTCAAATAAACTAGCACCTACATTAATTGACTTCAGATGTAAAACCTCCACATTTCTTCACAAACACAATACCCCATCTTCAACATTTCATGTTTTAGGATTTTGCTTAATTAGATGATCTCCATTCTCATTTTCTCATATGTGTACCCAAAAATTGAATTCAACACCTTTTGATTTTCCTTCCACAACCTAATTGATTGTAGATGAAGGAAACTAAAGTTTTGTGTACAATTTTTGATTTTCCTTTGCAAAAAAAGATGTAAGCATTTTCATCTTCATATAATTATGGAAATTTTAAGAACTTCCTTATCCATACACTACATTGGGCCTAGGACCTTAACATTTATTGTAACTTTTGATTTAGACCTTATAGGAAAGCACTTAAAATTAGTTGTGTTTTGTTTTAAGGCAAGTCTAGCTCCATGTAGACCACCAAATTTAATGTTGGGTCTAGGTCCACGATTAATAAACCCATTGGGTCCAATTTTAAGGTGAGTCAAAATCCATGTAAACCCATTGTGTCTAATTTTTAAACCCACACCCAATTGAAAATTTAACAACAATACAACATTGGTATTTACCTTAGGCATTTTCTATGCAACCATTGTTAAAAATGATGGCATTAGTGTTACATTAAGGAAGCCCTTTGGAGTTGTAAAGAATAGAGATTTAATGAGCACCTTACATGAAAAAAGATTTTGCATGACATTAGAGAAATCTGTAAAATGATGGAAACATAGTATCAATACCTTGAATTTGGTCATTAAGAGGGACAATTTTTTTTTTAATAATAAAAAATACATTGAATGTAAATGAGGAATGAAACATAGGTTATCACAAAATTTAATGTAATATGAGTTTCATCTTGTCTTTTGTTTTTTCCTAAATGCCTTCATTGTTGTTGTGTTTACTACCTTAATTACTTTGAATCCTATGCACTATATACTACGATATTGAATTCTATCCTTGATTCAATAAAAAACTCATTTTGTGATTAACAAGGTTTAAGGTTGAAATAGGTAGAATGGGGTCAAGGGAGGGCACAAAGGCAAGGTTACTTTGCGAATTTCTCTATGTAACCCGGGAAAATAAATGTTCTACCACTATTTGGTGTAAAATTTATTGTCTTATAATTTTTATTCTAAGTCTTATGATTTTTTGTTTTTACTTTAGGTCTTTTCTATGCAACTATTGTTTGAATGATGACTTATGTAACGAAGTATACAAATAAAATGTGGCAAAATTGATGATAGTGTACATAATTGTCATTTAGGAGATAATTCACCTTTCATCTGCAATTTCTAGGTTCAATTGCCTCTTTCAAAATGCATAGTAACCAAAGCTAAAAAAACACCATTTAAAAAAAAAACATATTGTGGTTTTTATGTGTTTTAAAACTTATGAATGAAGTTGGGGGGCCTATGTGCATAGGTGTGTCAAGGCATTGCTTAGCCTAGTAGAGTGGCTTATGATGCCATAACTACATCCTCTTATCTCTTTGCCTTCCCCTAATCTTTTTTATTTCTTTCTATCATCTTTCTTCTTGTTTCTGTCCAAACTAGATTTGAAAATTCTTGTTCAGAAATTAAACAAGCTTGAAGCAAATTCTTACATAGAAGGTTAGTTAAAAATGCTCTAGAAAATTGAGCTTTTATTTCAAAAATTATATATACAATTGAATCAATGATGTCAATAATTTGTTGCATCAACTTTTTTTGAATCTACAAAACTTCAATTACGAAGATGGATCTTTTAATTTAAATTGTGAAACTCCTAAAACTATTGGACACCTATTGAAGAAGCAACAATGTTAACAATTGTTATAAGATAATTTGTGATGTTCACAAATTGTTGTTTTAATGAATATTGGTCATTGTCGAATAAGAATCAAAGGAACTAAAACATTTCATTCTTTTTTACATCGAGTAATTTTTTCTTCAACAACAAAATCTACACTATCCCAAAACACATCATTGGTTGACAAAAGAAATCCATGTCTAAACCATAAGTTTTGATCACTACAATCTTCTTTTCAAAAAAGTTTGGAATTGTGAAAAGTGAAGAAGATATCAAACTCTCATTCCTTGAAAGAAGTGAAACAACTCTATGTTTATAACCAACACCTTCTAGTTAAAGAATATTAAAGGAAATTTTGTTTTTTTTAATGCTTTGCATTTTTGCATTTCTTCATCCAACATTTCTTCAAACTTGAAATGCTTATTGTTTCAATACTTACCCACAATAACACATTGCCTTACAACATCCTATAAATGTTTTTGGCTCTCATTGCACGTGCAAAGAAGAAAAACAACAATAAAAAACTACATAATGTTTTTTTTTGTAAATAGAAAGACAATCATTCCGTATTCACATTGAGTAAAACTTCACATCACAATGGCTAGAGAGTTCGATTCTATATTTAATAGGCACAATTGCATCCTCCATTCATATAATATGTGTTATGGTTAATCTTGTTCATGATGTTCTTTGTTACAAATTCCAATGCACCAAATACAATAATCTTCGTTACAATTCACAACATATTGATGCCAACAATTAGGAAACCACATAATGTCCAACTTACTTATGCTTGTGTTATGGTGTTTAAAAATAAATAATGTGGTCATGGTTCTTTTGACGATCATTAAAGTTGATGACCAAAACAATCTACAAGCTTCCATTACTGATCCACCAAGCATCAAGTTATGTTAACACACTAGTTTTTTGACATTGTTCATGTAAATAAAAAAAACCTTCATACTAGTTGAAAAAAATTGCAATTGAAAATTAACATTCATAACATTTGATGTTTACATTCTACAACTTAGTGCTATCCATAGAGCTAAATTGTAGATTATTATCTTTAGAGGCAAATTCCACATGCTCTTCAATATCTTCATCATCTAATAGATTGCCATTTTTGTAAAAATTGATCATTAAGGTTGAATTCAAGAAAAAAAAAATTAGAAAAACCAATTTCTAGACAATCCAAGGAATGCACCACATTATCATGAAAATAATCTTTGAGCAATTGGAAGCTCAAGTGAAGGCGGCTTCACATGCCATCCACACCTTCTTACATGATGATTTTCATGAAATGCTAGATTCCACGATCACAAGAACGATGCACAATAAATATCATAATAAGAAACAAAACACATGATAAAAGCTTATAGTTGAGTGAAAATGAATACCAATGAATAGGAAAAGCACATTATTAAAAATAAAATAAAAAATAAAAAATAATTAAAATAATTAAAAAAAAACTCTTAAAGATAAAGAGGTCCATGTGGTGAAAACTTCTTTTCAAAATTGTTTACACTAGGTAAGGGATTCCCCTCCGGGATGTGTAGG
>Ga0116230_10001619_pt1 | contig 21503 bp, 12 predicted proteins | sample S1TSphfallax_3_FD_88678 | JGI IMG/M metagenome (GOLD analysis project Ga0116230, IMG submission 88678) | Host-associated microbial communities from peat moss isolated from Minnesota, USA - S1T2_Fd - Sphagnum fallax MG | ecosystem: Host-associated > Plants > Peat moss > Unclassified | place... | reverse complement strand
CGATCAATGTGCCCATTTCACCGTTGATCGACGGCGAGAAAGGCCCATGGATGACGGCCGCGCCCCGGCTTTTCAGCCACGCTTCGGCAGTTGACGTCAGTTTGGCAACGACCTCTTCATCCTCGATTGCGTCGAGGCTGCCGAACTGCGCAGGCGAGGCGTCACGCGGGACAATGCCGTCCTTATAGACCTGAGCCGTGATGCGGCCCGCCAGTTTGCCATCGCGGCGGGCGATCCAGGCCTGTGAGTCGACCTGATTGAAATGCGGGTTGAGCCATTTCGCATAAAGCGTCCAGCGCTCGGCATCGAGAGAGGGCGCGAAACCCTTCATGCCGCGATAGATAATCCGTGGCACTTTACAAAAAGCGATGAAACTTCCCAGCCCATCGACCGGCGTGATTTCGATCATGCCCATGCCTTGGTGAGTCTCAAGTCGCTGCGTTGAGCGAATGCGCTGCCTCGGGATGGACGCTCTCGCGTTTTGCGAGAAGATCGATGACACCGCGAATCTCAGTCTCAGTATGTTCAGCTGACAAAAAGAAGCGCAGGCGGGGCTGATCTTTCGGGACGCCAATCTGAATGATTGGCGGGACGTAATAACCATTCGCCATTAAATGGCGGGACGCGGCCAATGTCTCGAGGCTATCTGCGAAAAGTATGGGAACGACGCCGCGGCCGATCGCCGGGCCTGTGTTGAGGCCTGCCTCATGCGCCAATTCGACGAAGAGCTCAGCGTTATGGCGCAGACGTTCGATCCGCCAGCTTTCTGTTTGCACGAGTTCCAGAGCCTTTTGGGCCGCCGCGGTAATGACCGGTGACAAACCGACGCTATAAACAAAGCCTGGCAAAGTATAACGCAGCCAGTCGATGACCGCGGCTTGGCCGGTCACGAAGCCGCCGCAAGAGGCCAGCGTCTTTGATAAGGTGCCGACGATGAGATCGATCCGGTTGGGGTCAATCCCTGCATATTCGCAAATGCCACGGCCATCCGCGCCAAGCACGCCGATCGAATGGGCTTCGTCAATCAGCAGCCAAGTTTTATGGCGCTCCTTGAGCTCCACGAGGCGGGTGAGGTCGGTAATATCGCCATCCATGCTGTAGAGGCTTTCAGCAACGATAAGGACGTTGCGGAAGTCGCTGCGCTTATGGCGGAGCAGATAGTCGAGATGGTCGAGATCGTTATGGTGGAAGAGCACCGTCTCCGAGGCAGCGCTTTTGGAGCCGCTGACGATGCTGTTATGGGACAGTTCGTCGAGGAAAAGCCCGTCGCGCGAGCCCATGATATGGGAAATAACGGTCACATTGGTCAGATAACCGCTGACCAAGGTCAAGGTTGCCTCGGTTCCCAGGAAGGCCGAGAGCGCGGCTTCGAACGGCTTGTGGATCGATCGTTCACCGCCGACAAGCCGCGAGGCCAAGGCACCAATCCCTTGCAGCTCCAGCGCCTCCGCCGCCGCGGCCTTCACGGCCGGATGCGAAGCCAGCCCGAGATAATCGTAATTCGCGAAACTGACGAAATGGCCGCCATGCGCATCCGCGGCTTGGCGCAAACTATCGGTCTGAGCGAAAAACGGATCCCACGTTTCCAGATAGGCCTTTCCGGCGAGGCGGAAACGTTTATTGGCGAAGTCTGCGAGGCTATTGATCTTAGGCACGTATATCCGCGTTCATCAAAGAGGATCAGATGCAATTTGGCGACGGGGCGCCATCTTTTGAATCGGAGTAAGTTCTTATCGATTGGATGATCCCATCAACCGGAACGCACTCTAGCATTCTCAAACGCAGCGGGCTCAATCGCATGAAATCCCGCGTAGAAGAGTTATGGCAAACCTATGACACCCCAAAGCCATAGCATCCCAGCGGGGTGCGGGCAAAGGTGTTCGCTATCGCGGGGGCAAGATGCGCTGCGCAGAAGCTTGGTGCGCGCAAGTAATCTCTTTAAAAACAGTGTATTAAGACCATTTCTCAAATCGGGTTACAAACCGTAACAGCGCGATGGAGAAAGCATTATGAGAAAGCCTTTGTGAACAAGGTCTTGCTGTGACCCGAATCGCTGGGCAGCCGTCCCGCATGATTATTTGGCTCTGACCGCTTCCGCGTCGCCTGTGCCGGGTTCCGGTTAGACACTCATAAGAGTCACGCATTTGAAACTTATGAAACGCTGACTGCCGAGCTTTGCCGAACGCGCTTAGGCTCGCCTCTTTAAAGGCTGCTGGCCAAAAGACAAATTTCAAATTTCAGACATCGTAGGGTGTAAAAAATTTTTTCTTTGCAGGGGTGGAAACAAAGTTGCCTTTGCAGCGTTAAGGCCCTGTATTGCTAAGGATAAGGGCTTTCGCGCGCATGACTAGTGTTGAATGTGCTGCTCCTCAACCGCAGCCAAGCCGCGGCGGTAAAAGTGGCAGGCTCATCGTGGTTTCGAACCGGGTTTCCGTGCCGACTGCGAATAATGCTCCATCAGCTGGCGGCTTGGCTGTTGCCCTGGAAGAAGCTTTAAAAACCCGAAGCGGAATATGGTTTGGCTGGTCGGGTAAGATCGGTACCGAAACAGACCCGCAATTGCAATTTCATACGCGCGGCGCCGTCAATTATGCTGTCCTCGATCTGTCGCGGCGCGATATAGAAGAATATTACCACGGGTTCTCAAACCGGGTTCTCTGGCCAATCTGCCACTACCGGCTCGATCTCGCCGAACTCTCGCGCCGTGATGTCGCCGGGTATTTTCGCGTCAATGAAATGTTTGCGCGGCGGTTGGCGAAATTGCTCAAACCTGATGATACCGTTTGGATTCACGATTATCATCTCATCCCGATGGCCGATCATCTGCGCCAGCTTGGCTGCAAAAATCGCATTGGGTTCTTCCTGCATATTCCTTGGCCGCCGCATGAGATCGCAACGGCCATCCCTTGCTACGAGCGCATCCTGCGCGCTTTTTCCGCCTATGACCTGATTGGCCTTCAAACCCCGGATGATGTTGAAAACTTCATCGGCTGTTTCACCCGCTCTAAATTGGGAAGGGCGATCGGCGGCGGGCTTTGCGAAGCCTTCGGGCGGTCCTTTCAGGTCTCCGCTTTGCCGATCAGCATCGATACGGCGGACTTCAGTCATGAGGCCCAGATTGCCGAACGCAACGCGATTGTGAGACGCACGCGCGTCAGTCTTGAAGGCCGTCAATTGGTGATCGGCGTCGATCGTCTCGATTATTCGAAAGGCATCAGACAAAGAATAGATGCGTTCTCGACTTTCATTGAACGGTCGCCGGAAGCCGCCAAGGCGCGCATCACAATGTTGCAGATCACGCCGAAATCGCGCTCCGACATTCAAGAATATGTCGATATGCAGCGTGAGGTGGCCGAACATGTCGGCCAGATCAATGGCAAGCTCGGCGACGTCGATTGGACACCGATCCGTTACAGCAACAAGACTATGAGCCGTTCGGCTTTGGCAGGACTATACCGGCTGGCACGGGTCGGCCTTGTCACACCGCTGCGGGATGGAATGAATCTTGTCGCCAAGGAATATGTCGCCGCCCAATCGCCGGACGATCCGGGTGTGTTGATTCTTTCTCGTTTCGCAGGGGCCGCTTATGAGTTGAAAAGCGCCTTGATCGTCAATCCTTATGACATTGAGGCAACAGCGACCGCGATTGCCCGCGCTTTTGAAATGTCGCTCGATGAACGCAAAGCGCGTTGGACCGAGATGATGGAGATCCTGCGCCTCAACACGATCGACGACTGGGTCGAGCGGTTCCTTGTTCAGCTTGGCGCCGATTACAGCCCTGCGGGAGCCGTGGAGACAGAAGATTTTTTAAAGGACGCCCTCGCGCCGGGCATCATCAAGGAAAATGACGCGGTCGAAAACGGAACGTGGCTGACAAGCGCGCTGAACTTGCTTTCCCTTAGCCACTGATTCCGGATCGTTTGAAATGCTGCTCGTCGAAGAGGGCGTGTCTGCCCCGCTCGGGGCGAGTTGGGATGGCAAGGGCGTCAACTTTGCTCTGTTTTCCGCGCATGCGCAAAAGGTGGAGCTTTGCCTCTTCGAGCCTTCGGGCCGGCGTGAAACGCAACGCATCGCTCTGACGAACCGCACTGACCAGATCTGGCACGGATATATACGCGGGCTAAGGCCGGGTCAGCTATACGGTTACCGCGTGCATGGCCCTTATGACCCAGCCGCTGGCCATCGATTCAATCCGCATAAGCTTCTTCTCGATCCCTATGCGCGGCAGATTTTCGGCCGTCTCCATTGGCATGACGCGCTTTACGGCTATCGCCTCGGCGGTCCGCGCGGCGATCTCACCATGGACCGGCGTGACAGCGCCCCCATGATGCCGAAAGCGATTGTCGAAGATCCCGCGCAAACCTGGGAGGGCGGCCGCCCGTACAAAAAACATTGGCGGGATACAATCATTTACGAAGCCCATGTCAAAGGGTTAACCGCTCTGCATCCCGATGTGCCAAAGGACATGCGAGGAACCTACACCGCGCTTGGACATCCGGCGGTGATCGGGCATCTCGTCAAGCTTGGCATCACAGCGATCGAGCTTCTGCCGGTCCATGCTTTCGCCGATGACAGGTTTCTCGTCGAAAAGAAGCTGCGCAATTATTGGGGCTATTCAACACTCGGCTTTTTCGCGCCTGAACCACGCTATTTTGGCGAAGATGGCGTGATCGGTTTTAAGGCCGCGATCGCGGCTTTGCATGACGCGGGAATCGAAGTGATTTTGGATGTCGTCTATAATCACACCTGCGAAGGCAATCATCTTGGCCCGACGCTGAGTTTTCGCGGCATCGACAATGCCAGTTATTATAAGCTCTCTCCCGATAATCCGCGTTTTTCATGGGACAGCACGGGATGCGGCAACACGCTTGATCTCGCGCATCCGCGCGTGTTGCAAATGGTGCTCGATAGTCTGCGCCATTGGGTCGAAGCCTATCATATCGATGGCTTCCGCTTCGACTTGGCTTCCACATTGGCACGCAACCCCTATGACTTTTCGGATAGGGCGGGTTTTCTTCAGGCCATCGGACAAGATCCTGTTCTTTCGCGGGTCAAACTGATCGCAGAACCTTGGGATCTGGGCGATGGCGGTTATCGCGTAGGCGGGTTTCCGCCCGGGTGGGCTGAGTGGAATGACAAGTTTCGCGATACGGTACGGGCCTTCTGGCGGGGCGATCCTGGCCAGCTTCCTGGTCTCGCCGCGAGGCTCGCAGGATCAGCCGAGCTTTACGCTTTTGCCGGACGTCAGCCCTGGGCCTCGGTCAATTTCGTCGCGGCCCATGACGGTTTCACGACGCAGGATCTCGTCAGCTACAATGAGCGGCATAATGAGGCCAATGGTGAAGACAACCATGATGGCCATGGCAATAATATCTCATGGGATTGCGGTGCCGATGGCGAAACGGACGATCCTCATGTGCTTGCCTTGCGCGCAAGGCAGAGACGCAATCTTTTAGCAACGCTGCTCCTCTCCACAGGCACGCCGATGATGCTGATGGGCGATGAAATCGCGCGCAGCCAGAATGGCAATAACAATGCGTACTGCCAGGACAATGAAATCAGCTGGTTCGATTGGGCTCATCCAAGAGATCCAGAGCTTGAGATCTTCGTGCGCAATCTTACTGCGCTCCGCAGCCGGCATGAAGCGTTCCGGCGCAGCCGTTTTTTCACCGGAGAAACCCTGGCCGGCCGCGATTTGAAGGATATTTATTGGCTTGCACCGGAAGGACGGGAGATGAACCAAAATGATTGGCAGGCGGGCGAGCGGCGCGCTTTGGGTTTGCAAATTGGCAATGATGCGGCGGATCACGAGCGCTTTCTCCTGCTGTTCAATGCGGCGGCTGACGGCGTGACATTTCACTTGCCGCCCGATTTTCTATGCAACGGCTTCATGCCCATCCTTCATTCCGGAGAGCCGGAAGGGATAATCAAGAAACCCGAAGCTCTACTCAAGGCGGGTGGATCATTTGTGCTCGGCTCGCGTTCTCTGGTGTTGTTCCAGCACGTGCCGGCGGTCCAGCGGGCGTAAGGGATCGCCTCTTTCCCTTCACCCATCTCAAATCGAAGGCAGTCTGTGATAAACGAGTTAGACCTTCTCTGGCATCTTGCCGAACGTGCCGGTGTCGCGCGGACATACCGGGACGCATTTGGCGTGGGCTCCGATCCAGGCGAAGAAAGCGTCAGGGCTATCCTCACGGGCATCGGATTTGCGGTTGAGACACCCGCGCAGATCGCGGAGTCCTTAGAGCGCATAGCGCAACGCCAAACAGCTCTCATTGCGTCCGTCATTCCATGTCTTTCCGGCGAGATCCAGCGTGTACCGCTTTTCAATGCGCCAGATGAGGCCGTGACTTGGCGTGTCACGTTTGAGTCAGGAAAAACCTCAGAGGGCGTCGCGGCGATCACGGCGGAAGAGGGACGGCCTTATTTCGAACTGCCGCCGTGTCCGGTGGGCTATCATGATCTTTATGTCGAAGCGGGTCACCGGAAAGCTAAGGCGCTTTTGATCGCGGCGCCGCCGCGCTGCTATTTGCCGCCCGCGCTTGCGCGCGGGGAAAGCGGTTTCGGGCTTGCCGCGCAAGTCTACGGCTTACGTTCGGCGCGTGATTTTGGGATCGGCGATTTGACCACGGTCGCATCCCTCGCTGAGGCGAGCGGAAAATATGGAGCGTCTTTTTTGGGCTTGAGCCCATTGCACGCACTTTTCTCAGCCGACCGTACGAAGTTTTCGCCTTATTCGCCCTCCTCGCGGCTGTTCATCGATCCGATCTTCATCGATCCGCGCGAAGTTGGCGGCTTCGAACAAAGCGCCGCGATGCGTTATCTGCAAGAATTTGATGTCGCGGCACTTGTTCAAGACCTCCGTACCGCGCCCCTGGTCGATCACGCGGGCGTCTGGGCGTTAAAGCGGCAGCTCTTGACGAGGCTCTGGAGCGATTTCTCGCAGACTGAAAACGTAGAATTTGAGATCTTCCGGCGCGGCGGCGGCGAGGCTTTGGAGCTTCACGCGACATTCGAATCTTTGTCTCACCGGTTTCGCGATGAAGGGTTGATGTGGCTCGGTGAATGGCCGGATGATTATCGCCTGGCCGGCTCCCCGGCCGTTCGCCAGTACCAGCACGACTTCGCCGCGGATATTGCCTTTCATATCTGGCTGCAATGGCTGGCTGACCGCCAGCTTGGCGCAGCCCAGGCGCGGGCTCAGACGCAGGGCATGAAGATCGGGCTCTACCGCGATCTTGCGGTTGGCGTAGATCGCGGCGGCTCCGAGGTTTGGGCGAGGCCAGACCGTTTCGCGACAAGCCTTTCGATCGGGGCGCCGCCGGACACGCTTGCACGGCAAGGGCAAGATTGGGGTCTGCCGCCACTCAATCCATTGACCCTCGAGGCTGACGGCCTTACCGCCTTTCGGGCTTTGATTAATGCCAATATGCGTCATGCCGGTGCCATCCGGATCGATCATGCGTTTCAATTACGACGGCTCTTTGTGATTCCGCGCGGGATGCCAGCGAAGCTCGGCACTTATATCGATTATCCGTTTGACGCTCTGCTCGCGGTGCTGCGTCTTGAAAGCCACCGCGCGAGATCGCTGGTGATCGCCGAGGATCTTGGCACAGCGCCGGACAATTTCTCGGAAGCGATCATGCAGGCGGGGATCTTGAGTTATCGCGTGATGCCATTTGAACGCGAGCCGGATGGCGCTTTTAAAAAACCATCGCTCTACCCGCGCAATGCGATCGCGACTTTCTCGACGCATGATTTGCCAACCTTTGCCGGCTGGTGGCACGGCATCGACGTCGGTGTGCGTGAATCCTTCGGTCTCTTTGACCCGGATACCGCCGCGCAGGAGCGTGCGCGGCGTGCGCATGAACTGAAGCTATTCCATGAAAGTTTGAGCGAAGAATCTCTTTCGCTGCCTTTGACCGTCCCGGCTGAACCGCCATTCGAGGCCGCCATGCGCTTTTTGGCCCGAACGCACAGCTGCCTTGTGTCCGTGCAATGCGAAGATGTCGCCGCTGAAGTCAATCAAGCCAATCTTCCAGGCCGTGACCTTGGTCATCCTAACTGGCGGCGCAAATTATCCCAGCCGATCGAGGCTTTGATGAAGCCCGATGGCACATTCGCTAAAATTGCGGCGGTTTTAAAAAAAGAGCGTCAGAAAATCGGGCTGGGCAGCGCAGAGATAGCCGAGGATCTTCCCCAACAAAGCGGCCATTCTTTGCAAGCTTTGTTTCTAGGCGGCAGGGATAAAGATACCGCGGGGAAAGATAAGAAAGCCAAGGGCAAAAAGAAAAATAAGCTGGCTATGCCCTGCGAGGTTAATGAGCAGTCCGTAGTGACAGCAGAAGGCCGTGTCATTATCGCGAAGGCCGCGCCGCTGATTGATGACGGCCGCTACAAAATTAAACGCGTCGTCGGCGACCGGATCGAGGTCTCCGCCGATATCTTCACAGACGGGCATGAAAAAATCGCGGCGGATATTCTGTTCCGGTGCGGTGATAAGTCATCCTGGCAACGCGCGCCCATGCACTTCATTGAAAATGACCGCTGGGCCGGAGCCTTTACCGTTTCCTCAATGGTAGAACATCAGTTCACGATCGAAGCTTGGCGCGATCCCTTCGCTTCATTGCTCGATCATATCGAGAAGAAACAAGCGGCGGGCGCTTCAGTAGAGATTGAAGCGGCTGAAGCCTTTGCTTTGCTTGAAACGGCGGACGATAGCGAGCCTGATTTGCGCACCAGCAAGAAAGAGCTGCTCGCAAAATATATTGAAATGAAAGGTGACAGCCACGCCCAAATTGGTCTTATGCTCTCAGAGCAGATGCGCGGTTTCATGGCGAAGGCTGGTCCGCGCCAGCATATCTCGCGCTATGATCGCGAAATCATTGTGCAGGTCGAGCGCCGCAAAGCAAATTTTTCCGCCTGGTATGAGCTTTTTCCGCGATCCGTGACAGACCGTGCGGATCGGCATGGAACATTCCGGGATGTCATCGCGCATTTGCCCTATGTCCATGATCTTGGCTTCGATGTTCTTTATCTGCCGCCCATACATCCCATCGGTCAGACTAACCGCAAGGGACGCAATAATGCGCTGACGGCTGGTGAAAGCGATCCAGGTAGCGTCTATGCGATTGGCTCAGAGGAGGGCGGCCATGACGCGATCCACCCGCAGCTTGGGATGATCGAAGATTTTCGTGCGCTCGTTCGCGCCGCGCGCGACTATGACATGGAAGTCGCGCTCGATTTCGCGGTCCAATGCTCGCCCGATCATCCTTGGATCAAGCAACATCCGGAATGGTTCGTCTGGCGTCCAGACGGCACGATCCAATATGCCGAAAACCCGCCGAAAAAATACGAAGACATCGTCAATGTTGATTTTTACGGCGCCGGTCTTCCCGCGCTTTGGCTCGCTTTAAAAGAGATCGTCGTCTTCTGGGTGCGCGAGGGCGTAAGGATTTTTCGCATCGACAATCCGCATACGAAGCCTTTGCCTTTTTGGGAATGTCTCATCGCCGAGATCAACCGCGACGACCCGGATGTGATTTTTTTAGCGGAAGCCTTCACGCGACCGAAAATGATGAAGCAGCTGGCCAAGATCGGCTTTCAGCAATCCTACACCTATTTTACGTGGCGCAATTCCAAGGCCGAAATTATGGCTTACATGACCGAACTCACCGGTGAGATGGCCGATTATTACAGGCCCAATTTCTTCGTGAATACGCCCGACATTAATCCCTATTATTTGCAGACAAGCGGACGGGCTGGTTTCATCGTGCGATCTACTCTGGCTGCGACCCTCTCGAGCAATTGGGGCCTTTACAGCGGGTTCGAGCTCTGCGAGGCAAATGCCCTGGCAAATAAAGAAGAATATCTCGACTCGGAAAAATACGAGATCAAGCCCTGGGATTTCAATCGCCCTGGCAATATTAAAGCGCATGTAGCCGCTTTAAACCGCATCCGCCGCGAGAATCGGGCGCTGCACGATTTCCGGCATTGTCTTTTTCTGAATGCCTGGAACGATGCGATCGTCGCCTATGCACGCTTTACGGCGGATAAATCCAATTGCGTGATGGTGATTGTCAATCTCGACCCGCATCACCGGCAGGATTGCACCTATGAAGTGCCGCTTTGGGAGTTCGGCCTGCCGGATCAGGCTTTTATCGAAGCTGAGGATCTCCTGAACGGCAACCGTTTCACGCTTTACGGCAAGACGCATCAGATTGCGCTTGATCCAGCCGAACGCTCAGTTGTCATCTGGAGGCTCATTCCGCCGTCTCCGAGGGCTATGCCATGATCGATCGTGAGGATGTGCAATGGTATCGCGATGCGATCATATATCAATTGCATGTGAAATCCTTCTTTGACTCGAACAATGATGGCATGGGCGATTTCGCCGGCCTGACGCAGAAGCTCGATTACATCAAGGATCTCGGTGCGAATGCGATCTGGCTGATGCCTTTTTATCCGTCACCCCTGCGCGACGATGGCTACGACATCGCTGATTATCGCGGCATCAACGCAGCCTATGGCACGATCCGCGATTTTAAAATTTTCGTCCGGGAAGCCCATGATCGCGGTCTTCGCGTCATCACCGAACTGGTGATCAACCATACATCCGATCAGCATCCCTGGTTTCAGCGTGCCAGGGCCGCAAAGCCCGGTTCAGCTTTCCGCAACTTCTATGTCTGGGCGGAGACCGACAAGGGTTACAAAGATACGCGCATCATCTTCCTTGACACGGAGAAGTCCAATTGGACCTGGGACGAAGAAGCTAAGGCCTTTTTCTGGCATCGCTTCTATAGCCATCAGCCCGATCTTAATTTTGACAACCCGCGTGTGATCGAGGCCTTGCTCGACGTGATGCGTTACTGGCTCGACATGGGAGTCGACGGCCTCAGACTCGATGCCATCCCCTATTTGATAGAGCGGGAAGGGACGAACTGCGAAAATCTCGATGAAACCCATGCTGTCATCAAGAAGATCCGGGCCGCGGTCGATGCGGGTTATCCCGATCGCATGCTGCTCGCCGAAGCGAACCAATGGCCGGAAGACGCGGCGCGCTATTTTGGCGATGGTGACGAATGCCATATGGCTTTCCACTTTCCGCTCATGCCGCGCATCTATATGGCGCTCGCGCAGGAAGACCGTCATCCGATCACGGACATCATGCGGCAGACACCGGATATTCCCGAGGGCGCGCAATGGGCGATCTTTTTGCGCAACCATGACGAGATGACGCTCGAAATGGTGACCGATAAAGAGCGCGATTATCTGTGGAGCTTCTACGCGGCCGACCACCGCGCGAGGATCAATCAAGGCATCCGCCGCAGGCTTTCGCCGTTGCTTGAAAATGACCGCCGCAAGATCGAGCTTTTGGATTCGCTTCTCTTCTCCATGCCGGGAACGCCGGTGATTTATTATGGCGACGAGATCGGGATGGGAGACAATATCTATCTCGGCGACCGCGACGGTGTGCGGACGCCGATGCAATGGTCCGTCGATCGCAATGGCGGCTTCAGCCGTGCCGATCCGGCGAAACTGTTTTTGCCTGCGATCCAAGATCCCATCTATGGCTTCAGCGCGATCAACGTCGAAGCGCAATTGGCGAGCACGTCAAGCCTTTTGAATTGGACCAGGCGCATGATCGCGGTGCGCCGTGGCTACCGTGCCTTTGGACGTGGAACTTTGCGGTTTCTCTATCCCGCTAATCGCAAAGTGCTGACCTATCTGCGCGAATTCGAGGACGAGCGTATCCTTTGCATTGTCAATGTCTCGCGGGCGCCGCAAGCGGTAGAAGTCGACCTTTCAGAGTTCAAAGGCGCAACCCCGGTCGAGCTTACGGCGGGCAGTGTCTTTCCGCCCATCGGCACATGGCCCTATCTTCTGACTTTGCCGGCCTATGGCTTTTTCTGGTTCAAGCTTGAGCCTGCGGAAACGCAGCCAGTTCGTTATGGCCCAATGCTGACGCCGGAACTCTTCACGCTGGTTGTCACCGATAAGCTTGAGACACTTTTCGCAGGCCGCGAGCTTGCGGCTTTTGAATCGACGGTCGCCCCGAAATTTTTAGCGGCGCGGCGGTGGTATGCGGCGAAAGGCGCCAGAATCAAACGGATCAAGGTGGAGGATTTCTCAATCCTGCGTAACGGCGCAGATGGGCGGTTTGTCTTGCCGCTTCTCGGCGTCGAGCTCGCTGGCGGGGATAAACAAACTTATTTCGCACCGCTTGCCGCTGAAGCCGATACGAATGATGACAACAAACTTGCCTATGCCATTGCGAGGCTGCGCCGGGCCGCGCAGACCGGCCTTCTTTATGATGCCGATGCTTCTCCGGCCTTTGGCGTTGCTATGCTGGACGGGATCCGCGACGGCGCGGTTTTAAAAACCAGCAATGGCGGGAAGATTGTGTTTTCGCCATCTCCGGCATTGGCTGAGGAAGCGCCGGTTGCCATCGCCGACGTGCACCGGATGGGTGTGGAGCAGAGTAATTCCTCGCTGAACCTTGCCAGCCGTTTCGCTCTCAAGATTTACAGGCGTTTGGAAGAGGGCACGAATCCGGAAATCGAAATCGGACGCTTTTTGACAGAAGTCGCCGGCTTCACCAATACACCGTCCTTGTTCGGGAGCGTCGAATATGTCGATGCTCAAGGCAGGCGCTCAGGCTTGGCAATCCTTCAAGGTTTCGTGCGCGGGCAGGGCGATGCTTGGCGCTGGACGCTCGACGCGCTGAAACGCTTGCTCGAAGATGTAACGCTTGCTCCGGTTCAAACCGAAACCGCGATGCTGGCGAGTTTCTCCTCCTATCTGCCGCATGTGCAGAGGCTGGGCTTGCGCACGGCCGAGCTTCATAAAGCGCTCGCGGCGTCAACGAGCGATCCGGCTTTCGCTGTCGAACCTCTGACACACGCCGATCTCTTGGACGCGGCTGCGGAAACCCGTGCCATGGCGGAACGCGCTTTTGGGCATCTTGCGAGGCTTGGCGAACGTGCGAGTGAGACAGCGCGGGCGCTCGCGGCGCGGCTTCAGTCACGTCACGATGAATGTTTCGTGCTCATCGACGCTTTGGCGACTGAGCCCATCGGCGCGGTCAAGACCCGTATCCATGGCGATTATCACCTTGGTCAGGTGCTGGTGGTGAAGGATGATGTCATCATCATCGACTTTGAAGGCGAGCCATCGCGATCACTTGAACAGCGGCGCGCTAAATATTCGCCGCTGAGGGATGTCGCCGGCATGTTACGGTCTTTCGCATATGCCGTTGCGACAGCGAAGCGTGAGCTGGCTCAACGCTTGCCGGAAAATTCCGCCAGTCAGTTGCAAGGTCAATTGATACAATTTTCTACTGTCTTCATCGAAACTTATATGGAAGCGGCGCGCGGCAGCCGGATTTGGATCGAAGACACGCCGACGCGTCAGCGCCTTCTGCTTTTCTTTGTGTTGTCGAAGGCACTGTACGAAATAGATTATGAGGCAAGCAACCGGCCTGACTGGATCGACATTCCTATCGAGGGTGTTTTAGCCATCCTCGATTACGCAAAGGAGATCCTATGACCAAGATCGCTGGCTGGGCGAAGCCGGAACAAGCCTTGACCGAGGTGGCGGAACGCAGTCAGGAGCTCACCGCGCTTGAAAAGGGCTCGATCGACGCGATTGTGTCCGCTGGCCATGGAGATCCGTTCGGATTTCTTGGACCGCATCAAATTGCGCAAGGCCTATGGGAAATTCGAGTGATGATGCCGGCCGCGGATGCCATCGAGGCGGTTTCCGCTGCCGATGGCGCGTATATAGCGGCGTTCGAGAGACGGGATCCCGCTGGTTTTTATGTCGCGCGCGTTGCCATGCCGGATCGGCCTTTCTACCGCTTGCGGATTACTGAGAAACACGGGGAGCGTTTGGCCGAAGACCCTTATTCATTTGGCTCCACGCTAACACCTGCCGACCTTGGAGCGGTTAGAGACCGGACGGATTCCTCCTTTTATCATGTCTTAGGCGCGCATCTTCTCACGCATGGCGGGTGCGAAGGGGTGCGATTTGTTGTTTGGGCGCCCAACGCACGAAATGTCAGTGTGGTCGGTGATTTCAACCATTGGGATGGCCGCCGCCATCCGATGCGGCTGCACCCGTCCGCCGGCCTTTGGGAGCTTTTTGTGCCGGGCCTAGGAAAAGGGCAGCGCTATAAATTTGAACTCAAAGGTCCGTCAGGCGAACATTTGCCGCTCAAGGCCGATCCTGTCGCTTTCGCGGCGGAAATGTCTCCCGCGACGGCGTCCGTGACTCACGGCCTGATTGCGTTCGATTGGCATGATGAAGATTGGATGGCAGCGCGGGCAGCTGGCAATCTGCGCAAAAATCCTGTTGCGATCTACGAATGCCATCTCGGATCATGGGCGCGCGTGGTTGAGGATGGATATCGTTCGCTCTCCTACCGGGAGCTTGCCGAGCGGCTTGTCCCTTACGTCTGCGATCTCGGCTTCACCCATATCGAATTATTGCCAATCACCGAATTTCCGTTCGATGGATCATGGGGCTATCAGCCTGTTTCGCTTTACGCCCCGACACGGCGCTTTGGAGAGCCGGGGGATTTTGCTTATTTTATCGATGCGGCGCATCGCGCGGGTCTGGGCGTCATTCTCGACTGGGTTCCAGCACATTTTCCGAATGATGCGCATGGGCTTGGTCTGTTCGATGGCACCCATCTTTACGAACATGCCGACCCTCGGCAGGGCTTTCATCAGGATTGGGGCACTTACATTTATAATTACGGACGTGAGGAGGTCACAGCTTTCCTCATCTCCAATGCGTGTTTCTGGCTGGAGCATTACCATCTGGACGGATTGCGCGTCGATGCTGTTGCCTCAATGCTCTATCTCGATTATTCGCGCCAGCCTGGCGAATGGATTCCCAACCGGTTTGGCGGAAATGAGAATCTCGAAGCCATCGACTTTTTAAAGCACATGAATGAGGCCGCCTATCAGGCGGCACCCGGCATTGTGACCATAGCCGAGGAATCAACCGCCTGGCCCGGCGTATCGCAGCCAACTTACGCAGGCGGTCTTGGTTTCGGCTTTAAGTGGAACATGGGCTGGATGCACGACACGTTGCGCTTCATGTCGGATGATCCAATCCATCGGCGGTATCACCATCACGACATGACCTTCGGCCTGCTTTATGCCTTCAGCGAGAATTTCATTCTGCCCCTGAGCCATGATGAAGTCGTGCATGGCAAAGCCGCGCTCTTATCTAAAATGCCAGGTGACCAGTGGCAGCGCTTCGCCAATCTTCGCGCCTATTTTGGTTTCATGTGGGCGCATCCCGGCAAGAAGCTGCTCTTCATGGGGGATGAGTTCGCCCAGCCGCACGAATGGAATCATGACAGTTCCTTAGACTGGCGTCTGCTCGACGAGCCAGATCACGTGGGCGTGCAGGCGGTGGTGCACGATCTCAATAGACTTTACCGGGCAACACCTGCGCTCTACGAAAATGATTGTGAGCCGCGCGGTTTTCGCTGGATCGTCGAAAACGATCAGGAAAATAGTGTCTTTGCCTTCGCGCGCTTTGGGGAGGCACAGGAAAGCGTCGCGATCGCAATTTCAAATTTTACGCCCGTGCCACGAGAGAACTATAGAATTGGCGTGCCCTTTTCAGGCTTTTATCGAGAAGCATTGAACACGGATGCCGCTCTTTATGGCGGCGGCAACATGGGAAATCTTGGCGGTCTCCAATCAGAATCAACTCCGAGTCACGGGGAACCTTTTTCTATTTCCTTGACGCTCCCTCCGCTCGCAACTTTGGTCTTAGTACGAGAGGCCTAATTCCTACGGCGCAGCTCCTTTTCATGTGCCTTTTGTTGGAACCTTGGCGGAGCGAGCTGCGTTCAGGCAACGGACAGAGCGAAGCGCTCCCATTCTCCAAAGTTTCCATTATAAGCGGAGTTCAATCATGGCAACCAGCAATGCAGTGAAACTTGAAAAGGCCGGCCGTCCCGCAGCCGCGCCCCTTGATACGCCGACCGATCTTCCGGCGGATGGTGTTGCCAAGATTTGCGAACAGTTGAATGCGATTATCGCAGATGGCTTTGCCCTTTATCTGAAAACAAAGAACTTTCATTGGCATGTGAGCGGCCCGCACTTTCGCGATTACCACCTTTTGCTGGACGAGCAGGGCGATCAGATCATCGCAGCGATCGATCCGCTTGCCGAGCGTGTCCGTAAGCTCGGGGGAGAGACCTTGCGTTCGATCAGCCATATCAGCAAGATCCAGACGATCAAGGACAACAACGCAGAATATGTTGAGCCGGGCGAGATGCTGCGTGAGCTTATGAACGATAACAAGCACATCGCCGCTGCGATGCGGAAATGCCATGAGCTCACAGACGATATCGGTGACGCTGGCACGGCCGGTCTTCTCGAGACGACAATTGATGACACAGAGAAGCGGACCTGGTTCCTGTTTGAAGCGAGCCGGAATCACGATAAGTCGGGTCATTAAGTTCCATATTCTATTGGACGAAAAAAGGCCGCCCGTTTGGGCGGCCTTTTGTTTTCAGTCCTGGTCTTATTGGGCTGGGTATTTATGCTGATAGTTATATTTATAAGTTGCGAGTTTCAGCCTCTGTCTTTTGGCATGGCCCTATTGTTTTCATATCTCCGCTGCGTTTGATGTAGCGCATAGTCTCACCGGAAAATGCGGTGACTCTGGAAGATCATGTTTCATCCGGCACAAAACCCGCGGGAGATGGCGCCGTGGCCTATGCAGATATTGAAGTTGAAACGCATGGCAAGGCCGGGTTGATCCGTCTCAACCGGCCGCAAGCCTTGAATGCGCTGAACCTTTCCCTCATCCGTGAGCTGAACGCGGCTCTCGATGAATTTGAGAATAATCCAGAGATTGGCGCCCTTGTCCTGACCGGCTCGGAGAAGGCTTTCGCGGCGGGCGCGGATATAAAAGAGATGCAGTCGAAAAGCTTCATCGACGCTTATCTCGAAGATTTCATTGGCCATTGGGAGCGGTTATCGCGGACACGCAAGCCCGTCATCGCCGCCGTTGCCGGTTTTGCCTTGGGCGGAGGCTGCGAGCTTGCCATGATGTGTGACATGATCATCGCGGCGGAGACGGCGAAATTCGGCCAGCCGGAGATCAAGCTAGGGGTCATGCCAGGGGCCGGCGGAACCCAGAGGCTGACGCGCGCCATCGGCAAATCCAAGGCGATGGACCTTTGTCTGACCGGCAGGCTCATGGACGCGGCCGAAGCGGAGCGCGCGGGGCTTGTAGCGCGTATTGTACCTGCGGAACGGCTTATTGAGGAGGCTTTGGCGATCGCGGCTGGGATCGCGGCCATGTCACTGCCTGCGGTGATGCAAACGAAAGCCAGCGTTAACCGAGCCTATGAGATGAGCTTAGCTGAAGGAATAAAATGGGAACGCCTTTCATTTTATTCTCTTTTCGCAACTGAGGATCAAAAAGAAGGCATGGCCGCGTTCATCGAAAAACGTCCACCCGCTTTCAAAAACCGTTGATTTATAACATGTCGTTGACGTGCCTAGCGCTTCGCGCATATAAGCCTACCTTCTTGAGCTTCGGGCGCACTATCGGTCTGCGTCAACCAGCTCACCCCAATCATCTGTAGCCGGGACATTTAGATGGCAAATACACCATCGGCTAAAAAGGCCGTTCGTAAAATTTTGAAGAGGACGGCTGTTAACCGTTCGCGCCGCAGCCAAATGCGAACCTATGTCCGAAAGGTCGAAGAGGCGATCGCATCAGGCGACCCGGAAGCCGCGACAGCAGCTTTGAGGGCCGCGGAGCCATTGGTCATGCGCGCTGCTCAAAAAGGCATAGTCCATAAAAATACGGCTTCGCGGAAGGTCTCGCGCCTGTCGCGCAGGGTCAGCGCTTTGACGAAATAAGGCTCTCTTTTTTACAGACCAAAGAGAATGAAAGTCCGGCCTGTGCCGGGCTTTTTTTATGCGTATTGGCGTTGGTTCTAGCGCCGATATGGCCTTTCATTCTTAAAGACACAGCCAGTAATTTTTCTGCCTCTTATTCGGCCGCTCAATCAAATTCCAAGTGAGTCAAAGGCTTGCTCATAAAGCTCTTGAAGAGCGTCTTAACATGGTACTTGACGGACGGATTCGACTCGTTCTGAGCGTTCAAGTTGTCAGAAGAAAACTCCCGTATCGCCAATAATATTTGGACGTGTTGATCGCAGATTGATGATGAATCAGTTGGTTAAGATAAATGCTGCGAATGCGCACAAAAGCGATCTGTTTGACGCGATTTAGGGTGATGACGAATCTATTACGATGATGTTGCGCGGGCTCGAACCTATGTTAATGTTTCTTCGCTGGGCACGCGGCAACGAAGCCATCGCTGTCTGACCAACTCGCACATATTCTCCTGCCATAGAGTTTTGCTCTGGCGTTGTTTGGCGCTCAGAGAACGTGTGCGCTTTAATCTCCGGCGCGTTTTTGCCGGTAAATGAAGTTTGTGTTTGTTTGCACGACCGCGAATGCGGGTGATACCGGCTAGGGTATCTAGGGGGATGTTCAGGCTATGAAGCAATCCGTCGCCACCGCATTGGCATTGATTTGCCGTGGAGCGAAGTTCTGGTTGCAGGCGCAAATTCCTTTCGTGCGTTACCGAGCCCGGCTCATAAACTGACCCGATCAATCGATCGTTTTCTTTCACATTCAAAACAGAACATCCGGCTTTAGCACGGCACGGTACTCTTGTGTCCGGGCCAGACGCTTCGCTGGCTGTTGATCATCCTTTTTCAGGTTGGAACTCAGATGTTAAAAGAGCAGCCACAAATGGAAAATTTGAGAGCGCCCCAGACCGATGAATCTTGGATACGCGTCTGCCGCCGCTTACGGGGAGAACTCGGTGAAGATGTTTTCACCTCTTGGTTCGGCCGGCTTGAACTCGACCGGCTTGCCGAACCTGTCGCTTACCTCTCCGTGCCGACGAAGTTTCTAAAAAGCTGGATTCAATCGCATTATACGGATCGGCTCCTCGCCACGCTCATCACAGAGTTCTGCGGGATCAAGCAAATCATCATTGATGTGCGGTCGTCCTCGCGGACAGCTGGGGTGCGTGCGGGGCGCCCCGCCGACTATTTGCGCCCGGTTCCGCCTGAAGGCCTACCAGCGCCGTCGCCAACTGGACCATCTGCTCGCCCGGCCGATCAGCGCACTTCGGAATTTTTCGTTCCAGATGCGAGCAAGCCGAATTCATCGCATGGTCAAGATTCCAATATCGAGAGCCTCGGCGGATCGCCGCTCGATAAAAGATTGAACTTCGATAATTTTCTCGTTGGCCGGTCCAATCAATTGGCACATGCTGCCGCGCAGCGGATCAGCACTGGCGCGGCCGGCGAACCGCTTCTTTATAATCCGCTCTACATCCACGCCTCTGTCGGCCTCGGTAAAACCCATCTTCTGCAAGCCATTGCCCATGCGGCGACAGACGCGAAGCACCGCATCATCTATCTGACGGCGGAAAAGTTTATGTATGGGTTTGTTTCTGCTTTAAAGGCGCAGACGGCAATCGCTTTTAAGGAGAAGCTCCGCGCCATTGATGTTCTCGTCATTGACGATGTGCAGTTTTTGCAAGGCAAATCGATTCAGCAGGAATTCTGTCATACGCTCAATGCGTTGATCGATGCGCGGCGGCAAATCGTGATCGCGGCGGACCGGCCGCCGTCGGATCTCGAATCCTTGGATGAACGCGTCCGTTCTCGTCTTGCCGGCGGTCTTTGCGTTGAAATGGGTCTGCTAGACGAGCCATTACGCATTAAAATTCTCGAAGCCCGGATCGCAGCGGCGCGGCAGGTGCATCCAAGCTTCAATGTACCTCCGGCGGTTGTGTCTTACGTCGCGAGCGTGATCGAAACCAATGGCCGTGATCTTGACGGTGCTATCAACCGGCTTTTGGCTCACTTGTCGCTGACGGGAACGGCCCTGACCGTCGAAACGGCGGAAACCGCGATCCGTGATCTCGTCCGTACCCGTGAACCGAAACGGATCAAGATCGAGGACATTCAAAAGCTCGTCGCCACTCATTTTAATGTGAGCCGGGCCGATATTCTGTCATCGCGCCGCACCGCGAATGTTGTCCGTCCGAGGCAAATTGCCATGTATCTCGCCAAGGTCCTGACCTTGCGGTCCTTGCCAGAGATCGGCCGCCGTTTCGGCGGCCGTGATCATACGACCGTGCTCCATGCGGTTCGTAAGATTGAAGCTCTGTCCGGCTCAGATGGCGGTCTACACGAGGAAATCGAGCTTTTGAAACGAATGCTGATGGACTGACGGCCGGGGCAAACCTTTTACGCCTTAACCTTTCACGCCGTGCGGATCGAGCGTAGCTTTGTCCGCATGACCGCTTCGATTCGGATTATTGGCATCGACCCCGGCCTCCGCCATATGGGCTGGGGTGTCGTCGAGGTTTTGGGCTCGCGGCTCTCTTATGTTGCAAGCGGCGCGATCCATTCGGATGATAAGTCCGATCTCTCCGCGCGGCTCTGCGCGCTGCATGAAGGCCTCTCCCGCGTCGTCGCGGCCTATGGCCCGCAAGAAGCCGCGGTCGAAGAAACCTTCGTCAATCGCGATCCCCGTTCGGCCTTAAAGCTTGGGCAGGCGCGGGGGATCGCCATCGTGGTCCCGGCTTTAGCCGGTTTGCTTGTCGCCGAATATGCGGCCAATCTCATCAAGAAGACCGTGACGGGCTCCGGCCATGCGGAAAAGGCGCAGATCGCCATGATGGTGAAAGTTCTGCTGCCAAAATGCGATCCGGGCAGCGCCGACGCAGCTGATGCTTTGGCCGTGGCCATCACCCATGCGCAGCACCGGGGGCAGACCACCGCCGCTTTAATGCGGGCCGCGCGATGATCGGCAAACTTACGGGTATCGTCGATTCCACCGGCGAGGATTTCCTGATCCTCGACGTGCATGGCGTCGGCTACATCGTGTTTTGTTCGTCGCGGACCTTGCAGCACTTGCCCGGCACGGGTGAGCCCGTGTCCCTTTCGATCGAAACCCAAGTGCGCGAAGACGCGATCCGTCTCTTCGGTTTTGGGAGCGATATCGAGCGCGATTGGTTCCGGCTGCTGCAAAGCGTGCAGGGCGTCGGTGCTAAGGTCGCTTTGGCGTTGCAAGGCATTTTAAGCATGGCGGAATTGGCCCAAGCCATTGCCTTGCAGGATAAGACGGCGGTCTCGCGCGCGCCAGGCGTCGGGCCGAAACTCGCGGCGCGGATCTTGGCTGAATTGAAGGATAAGGCACCAGCGGCCGCGGCTTTTGAACCAATAGCCTCAGCGGCGTCCCTGGAGGTGAAATTGCCGAATGGCGCCGAGGACGCGGTCTCGGCCTTGGTCAATCTCGGCTATGGACGGCCGCAAGCGGTGGCAGCGGTGGCAGCTTCCGTGAAGGTGCTCGGCGCTGACGCAGATGCTGGCGCGCTCATCAGGCAGGGCCTGAAGGAGTTGGCACAGTAGGCGCAGCATTCTTCCT
>Ga0116230_10001617_pt1 | contig 21520 bp, 20 predicted proteins | sample S1TSphfallax_3_FD_88678 | JGI IMG/M metagenome (GOLD analysis project Ga0116230, IMG submission 88678) | Host-associated microbial communities from peat moss isolated from Minnesota, USA - S1T2_Fd - Sphagnum fallax MG | ecosystem: Host-associated > Plants > Peat moss > Unclassified | place... | reverse complement strand
GGGAAGCGGGCCGCTTTAAGCTGGTAGGCCATGGAGCGGACCTCCCGCTCTGCGGTTTCTGCCTTCAGCAACTGGGCGAGCATCGGAACAGCGGCTTCGAAGGCGGGGGCGCCCTGCTGGGCCAGGTCTTCGACAGCTTGGGCCATGCCATACATCTTGAGGCTGCGCAGCATGATGACGAGGGCCGCACTTGCGGGATCATGACGCATGGCGGGTCTCCCCGTCCTGGCGGAGCGTATCATAACGGCCGACATCGGCGATTGGCTCCTGGGTCAGGATCAGGGCCTGAGGCGCTGTGACCACCGTCGGCGCTGCTGTTTTGCCATCCAGCAAGCGATGGAGCTGGTTGAGGATGTGTGTCTTGGTGGGGACCCCATCCTCCAGGGCCAGCTCGACGGCCACCAGGACCGCCTGCTCGTCGTGATGGAGAACAAGCGCCAGAACCTCGACCATCTCACGATCGCCCCCAGGGGTGCGCAGGAGCCGCTGCTGCAACCGCTTGAAGGCATCCGGCAGTTCCTGGAAGGGCGCACCGTTCCGCAAGGCCCCAGGCTTACGTTGGAGCACCGCCAGGTAGTGACGCCAGTCGTAAACCGTCTGTCCCAGGGCGCCATGCGAGCGGTCGATGATGCGAGGATGCTCGCAAAGCACTTGCCCTTCCGCGGCGATGACCAGCCGGTCGGGATAGACCCGCACGCTGACCGGCCGATTGGCAAAGGAAGCGGGCACGCTGTAGCGGCTGCGCTCGAGGTGGATCAGGCAGGTCGGGGAGACGCGTTTGGTGTATTCCACGAAGCCGTCGAAGAGACGGCCGAGGGGCATGAGGTTCTCCACCTCTTGCGCCCACACCTGGGCAATCGTGCCTGGTTCGCGCCCATGCAGGGTCTGGGCCCAAAGCGCCCGGCACCGCTGTTCAAGCCAATCGTTCAGGGTGTCGAGGCTCTCCATGGGCGGTAGGCTCTGCAAGAGGCGATGCCGCGCATCCTGGACATTCTTCTCGACCTGTCCCTTCTCCCAACCCGCGGCGGGATTACAGAACTCAGGCTCAAAGAGGTAATGGCTCGCCATTGCCTGGAAGCGAAGATTGATGGTGCGGGCCTTGCCGCGGCCAACCTTGTCCACGGCGGTTCGCATGTTGTCGTAGATCCCGCGACGCGGCACACCTCCCAGGACCCGGAAGGCGTGGGTGTGCGCGTCGAACAGCATCTCGTGGGTCTGGAGCAGATAGGCTCTGACGGTGAAGGCGCGGCTGTAGCTGAGCTTGACGTGAGCCAACTGTAGCTTGACGCGAGTGCCGCCAATGACGGCGTGGTCCTCGCTCCAATCGAACTGGAAGGCCTCACCCGGCGCGAAAGCCAAGGGCACAAAGGTTCCGCGCCCGCTGCTCTGCTGCAATCGTTGGCATTCCTCTCGCCAGGCCTTCGCGAAGGCCGCCACGCGATTGTACGAGCCATCATAACCGAGAGCGACCAGGTCCAGATAGACCTGCCGGATTGTGCCCTTCTGCTTGCGCGACCGCCCGGCCTCCCGTTTGAGCCAGGCGGTCAATTGCGCCGAGTAAGGGTCGAGCTTGCTCGGACGATCTGGAACCTGAAACTTCAGCTCCACAGTCCCAGCCCGCAGATATTTGCGGACCGTGTTCCGTGAAACGCCAGTTCGGCGGGAAATCTCCCGGATCGGCACATGCTCCCGCAAATGCCAACGACGGATGATGCTTAGAAACGCCATGTCCAACACTCCGTTCGCCCCCGTCAGAACCCGACGGAAACGCGTTGAAACATGGGTCAATTCTCAGTGGAAAACTCGAGCCCGCCCGGGTCAGATCTCAACGGAAATCAACACTCGGGAGCACGGATGGATCGACGCCCTTCGCCGTTCTGTGCGATACCGTAAATAATCCGCAGTCACGGCTGGCGCTCGGCTATGTTCAGGCCGATGTGCAAATCCGCTACCAGGGCATCAACGAAAAATTCCTGGTCAATCTCGATGGCGGCACCAGCGTGCTCGTCACCACAACGTCGGCCGCCGCTTCCGGTGGCAGTAGCGGCGGGGGTAGCTCAAGCGGCGGCAGTTCGGGCGGCGGCGGTGCGAGTGGCGGCGGGACAAGCGGCGGTGGAAGCACGGGCGGCGGAAGCACCGGGGGCACAACCACGCTGAGCTTTCAGACAGCGCCGGCTGGCCCGTACACGGCCGGCCAGACCAACATCGGCGTCAATGCCCTTCTCGCACCCGGCAGCACGACGGCCAGCATCCAGTTCGGCTGGTCGACCTCTTCGACTGTTCCGCCAACCAGCTGGACCGCGGGGATCTACGTCAACAGCGAGTCCAACGGCGACGCGCTCTTCGGCGCATACCTGACCGCGCCCTCTGCGTCCGGAACATATTACGGCTGGGTGGAGACAACGAGTGGTGCTGTCACTGCGGTGTCCGCCAGCGTGGCGGTAAGCTGATGCTATTCGCCGCCCCGAACACACCGCTGCTGGTCTCGGCCGGCGTGCCGCTGCTCACCACGCTCGGCACCAGCAGCGGCACCACGATGGCGCCGCCGACAACCTTCTCGGGTCCGACGCCCTTCGCGATCACCGGCCTCTCCGGCTGGTGGGACGCGGGAACAGCCGATGCCTGGAATTCGGTCGTGACTACCCTCACCGATCAATCCGGCCACAGCCAGGCGATGACGCCGTATCACTATTACACCGGCAGCAGCGTGACGCCGGTGTCGCTCATCGCCACCCCGCGGCTGAACGCTCTGCTGGGTGGGCTCGGTGCTCCGATTGCCCAATCGACAAACAGCGCAGCGCCGACGTACGCGCCGACGCTCGACCCCGATACCGGGCTGCAACTGCCAAGCCTGTCGCTCGCACCCGATGCCGCCTGGACGCGGATGCTGGTCTGGAGCCGGCCAAACCTTCGCCAAGGCACCTACTACGTCAACGCCAATCCCGTCTCGCTAATCTGTTTGAATGGCACCGTGGTCGTCTCCCTCTCGACGACGGGCGATACGCTGACGCTGTTCCCCACCAGCGCGTCTGTTGTCCTATCCTCGTCGATGACACGTCGTCACACCCACGCTCTCATCCTGCGCAACACGCCCGGTATCGGTGTGGATGCCTGGCTGGACGGCGTGCAGGTCGCGCGTGCCGTCGCCAACCCGCTGCCAGCCGGCGTCACGGGACAGGTCGTGCTGATGCACGAGATGGCTCTACAGGGTGCCGCGCAGCTGTGGTTCCACGAGATGGCGACCTGGGAAACGGCACTCGGTTCCGCCGACATGGCGACGCTCATCGCCTGCGGCGGCCGCTGGGTGCTGGGGCCCCGCCGCGGTGTGTCCCTGCTCATCATGGGCCAGTCGAATTCAGGCTATTTCGTCGCCTCGGGCGGCGCGCAGCTGATGGCGAACGGGCTCGCCTGGTATTTGGGCGCGCTCGCCGGGAACATCGTTTTCCAGCCCTCGGGCACCTATCTGAGCCCCGCGCGCTACACGCAGGTGAACGGTCACCCCATTTCAAACTCGACCGCGCCTCTATTTCCCCCTGGGGCGGGGAATGGGACATTCCTCACCAATCCCGGCGATGGTTCGGACCCGTCGACCTGGGCGCTCGGTCCCGACGGGCTGGCGACGGAGGCCTATCTCACCGGCGCCTCCGCCATCCCGACCGCGGAGGACCTCACAGACATCGCCGCCATGGTCTGGCCTTGGACAGAGCAGGACAGTACTGCGCCCTATTCACAGAAGGCGCTCTATACCGGCACGGTGGAACGGCTGGCCGCGCGGACGCGTGGCATGCTCGGCCGCACGGCGGCGCAACTGCCCCTGCTGATGTGGAATGCGATACCGTACGAGACGGATTCCGGCGTGCAGATGGTGCGCGAGAGCATCGCCAACATCGCAGCGAACGCAGCCCAAAATCTCAGCATCTTCGTGGCGCAGACAGCGGACAGCATTCCGCTGAGCGCGACCTACAACGCGACAAACGGCACCTGGACGGGCGGCGATCCGGAGCATCGGGACGAGACGGACGAGGTCGCCTTCGGGTTGCGGGGCGCCCATGTCGCGGCACGCGCGGCCATGGCGGCGAGCTTCGGCGATACGCTGACGGCGATCCCCGCGGGCATGCCGCTGGCAGGGCCCTCGATCGCTCATGCCTATCAGCAGAGCGGTACCGAGATCCTGATAACGCTGACGCAGGACCAGGGCACCGACCTTCTGGTGCCACTGCAAGCGGCCAACGGCGCCGGATGGGCTGTGATGGATGGCGGCTCGGTCGCCTCGCCCGGTCCCATCATCACCGCGACCGCCGCGCGCCGTGTCGACGCCACGCATCTGCTCGTGACCCTCGCAAGCGCACCCGCTAGCCCTGCGGCCGAGTGCCAAGTCTTCTACCCCTATGGCTCGACACAGATCGGACGCGGTGATGCGGTGACCGATAACTTCTCTACCCTTGCCTGGCCGGCCGGCTGGAACATGGCGGGCGACCTCGGCCAAGCCTGGGCGATCGATTTTCCCGTCCAGGCCACGAGCTATGGCGTGCCTCTCAGTAGCAGCCCCGCATGATCGCGCACGGAACGGAGAATGCTATGAGCGCCAATGACTGGGTCGGGGTCGTGACCGTCACTGTCACGATCTTTGCCCTTTACGCATCGGCGCTTGCTTGGCTTGTGGGACAGAGCGGGCGGCTGCGGACAGAAACCAAACGTGACATAGAGACGCTCGAGTCAATCGCCGAACGCGGCCTGGACAAGCTTCAGGGGCAGGAATCCAAGTCCCGGCAGGAGCTGGCGACATCGCTGCACGCCGGAATCCTCTCCTTGCAGCAGCAGGTCAATCAGCTGCGGGACGGAAGCGCCACCAAGCCGGAACTGGCGGCGGTGGAGCAGCGTCTGGCCGCGACGCTGAACGAATTCAAGGCGGAAACCCGCACCGAGTTCGCCAGGATCACGCAGAAAGTGGACCGGCTGCCGGCGATGGAGGCGCAGCTGGCCGCCATTGGCCAGATGATCGAGAAGCTCAGCGCGGCCCTGACGGTGCGGATTTAGCTCAGGTTGCTGACCATCAATGAATTGCATCACGATAAAGGTGGGTCATCGAAACTGCTGACGCTGCATTAGACCCGCAGGCGCTAGACCGGCAGTTTGCTGTCAGATGCAGGCTGGTCAAATTTCTCCAGGCTCAGCTCTTCGTCTGGCTCGACCTTGTCGGGATCGATGACCTTGTGAGCGAGGATTCCGCCCAGTTCGCGCATCGTATATTGATCGAGAAAGCCGAATTTGTCGGAGGTCTCGTAGCCTTCATCAATGGCCTCTTTCAAGTCATAGTTGTTGCCGGTGGGCCTCGTGTGCATGACAGCGACCCGGTCGATGACGGCAATCTTGGTTAACGGCCCCTCAACCAGTTTGGTCCAGGCGTAATCGATACCGTAGCTGCTCTGATTGAGATCGAAGGTGTGAATGCAGCTCCTGAGTGCCTGATTGGAGAAAATGGGCGCCATCAACTCGACCATGGTTACAAAACGAAGCAGGAAGTCTGTCTTCTGTTTGCTGTTTTCGTAATTGATCACACTATCCGGATCGAGTGACGGCTGAGCGAGCTGCAACTCATACTCGCTGCAGATATTGAAGAGGATATTGGGGTCACTCCACTTCATCTGCAGATCATCATCCGGGAACATGATATAGTCATAGTGCCAGAGGATGCTGCCTCTATGCATGAGACTCTTAAGCGCCGTGAACTTGCGCTGCCTGTGCTGCAGGCAGGCAAATTCGGCAAAATCCTCCGGCGGGAATGTCTCGGGCTTGCCATAATAGGAAATGCAGAGATCCCACGACCGATCGTGATCCTGTATGTCACGCAGCCAAGTGGGATGCAGTGACTGCTCGTTCGCGCGCAGCACGACCAAATTGCGCCGCTGACCGATAGGCCGCTTCTGAATGAGCTTAACCTGCGGCGAATAGGGCGCCGGACCATCACCAAAATCGACCTCACGGAGGAAATGCGTGATGGCCCCGTCCCGATGCTGACCCTCGAGCCGAAGACGCCCATCCATCCCGACCGAACTGCGGTCAAAGATCGTGCTCGGGAGACCCGTCTCATCGAGCAAAGCAACGCGGTCATCGAGGATGGCCCAGCTGTTTTCATTGGCGTGGCGATAACCGATCAGACGACCAGCCTCGCCGAATCTCAGGAGAGGTGCGTACACGACACTCTCACTGTGACCAAAACACCAAGATCGCTGACGGAGGTGCGCTTCATTAACAATGATATTCATATCACTGCCCAATCTTTTTCCGATTAACATTTTACCGTTCTAGTAAAAAAATCGCTAATTTGATGCGGTATCATTACATTACGTCACGATCCGCCTCACGTGAAGCTGTTTTTGCAGTCGGCCGTCATTTTGATGTTTCTGTCACCTGCAAATCAATTCAATAGCATCTCTAATTGTTTTAGCAATAATCAGGAGAGTATCATGGACTTTTCACCGCTCGTGGATGTCGCGGCGACACTTGCTTCCGCCATCTTTGCGGCGTCGGCCCCACTCGTTGTCCTGAAACTCAACAGCATGTTCAAGCTCAACCTCGACCAGACCCACCGCACGGCGGTCGCGACCGCGCTCGACAATGCGCTCGGCGTCGGGCTGCAGCTCGCGCAGGAGGCAGGCGATGCCCGTCTCAGCAACATCAATATCCGTAGTGCGGCACTCGCCGCGATGGTCGGCTATGTGAAGCAGACCGTACCCGGCGCGGTGAGCCACTTTGGCCTCACCGACGACTCCATCGCGCAGAAGGCTGCCGCGCGCATCGCCGCCGCGCTGCATCTCACGAATACACAGGTGACGCCGCTGGCTGGGCCCGCAGCCGCACCGGTTACGCCGGCGAGCCCGATCCCCGCCGCAGCATGATCGGGCCGAAACTCTCCTCCTGACGAAGGTCAATGGCGCCGCCCCGCGCCATTTCCAGCCCCGCGAGCAGAGTGCTGGCAATCGCGGCACGCCGGGCCAGCGGCTCCGCGGGGATGACCTCGGGCAGGAAACGTTGCAACTCCGTCCAGTCCGGTGCTTGCCCCATCATCGCCCCCAGCCGCCGAAGCGCGTCCTGCACGCTCCACCAAACCATGGGCCGCGGGGCGTAGCGCCGGGTGGCGGCCTGCCGCCGCAAAGCCGCGATATGGCCGCGCAAAAGTCCCGGCAAATCCAGGCGCAGGCCGGAGCGATCCGTCTCCGTCAGGTCTTCGGGCATGCCCCGCGCAAAAACATCGAGCCCGAGTTGCGGTCGCGCCCCCAGCCACTGCGCGGCGCGACGCATCGCCTGTAGCTCGGCCAGCCGGCCGGCCAGTGTCTCGGCCAGCTGGTCAGTATCCTCGGCCTCCTCGACCCCGGCCGGAACCAGCAAGCGCGATTTCAGCCAGGCCAGCCAGGCGGCCATAACCAGCCAATCGGCGGCAAGCTCCAGCCGGATCCGGCGCGCGCCTTCGATGATCGCCAGATACTGGTCGACGAGCGACAAAATGGAGATATTGGCGATGTCGAGCTTCTGACTGCGCGCAAGGTCGAGCAGCAGGTCGAGCGGACCCTCAAATCCTTCCAGCCGCACCACCAGGCTATAGTCGTCGGTCGCGGCCTCGCTCTGCGTGTCAGACACTTTGACCTGCGAGGTTGAAGACGAGACGCATCGTCCAAGGCACGACCCGGTTCAACAGCGTGCCCACTGGGTCGAACTGCCAGCCCAGCTGGCGTGCCGCAGCCGGGACGATGAAGATGAACAGCATGACGATGGCGATGCCGGCGCGCTCCATCCGGGCCCATTGCTGGGCCAGTGGCAGCGGCAGCAGCCCGACGATGATGCGGCCACCGTCCAATGGCGGGATGGGCAGCAGGTTGAAAAGCCCCAGTACCACATTGGCCAGGATGAAATCCTGAATGAAACTCGCCGCCGGGGCCATGGCCTGCGGCGAGACGTAAGGCAGCAGCCAGCCGCCGAGCGCGCCGAGCCAGGCGAGGAAGAAATTCATTGCCGGTCCCGCCGCCGCAACCAGCATCATGCCACGGCGTGGATCGCGGAAGCGCCAGGCCGCCACCGGAACCGGCTTGGCCCAGCCAAACATGAAGGCGACGCGCCCGATGGTGATGAGCTGTCCGATCAGCAGAATACCGGGCAGAATGATCGTTCCCACCCGGTCGATATGCCGCAGCGGGTTGAGGGACAGCCGCCCGGCAAGCTTGGCCGTGTCGTCACCCAGCGCCCAGGCGGCATACCCGTGAGCGGCCTCATGCAGCGTGATCGCGAGGATCGCCGCGGCGGCACCCAGCACGATCTCCATGATGACGCCGTTCATGGCTCCATCTCCAGCAGCGCCGCGCGCTCGGCGAGCCAGCCGGCGAGATCCGGGACGTGGGGGGTGGGCCGGATATCGCGGAGACGCGCGGCAAGCGTCGCATCCGCCGGCAGCGCCTCAAGAATGGCGAGGTTTCCGGCAAGGTCGCCCGGACAGTAGAGGGCGATATCGCATCCCGCCGCCAGGGCGGCCTCGGCCCGGGCCAGCGGCGTGCCCTGCAACGCGTTCATCGCCAGATCATCCGACAGCAGCAGCCCGGCGAAGCCGATCGTCTCGCGGATGACTGACTGGACGACGATCGGGGACAGGGTTGCGGGACGGATATCATCCAGGCCTTCGTAGAGGATATGGGCCGTCATCATAGAGGGAATCCGCCCCGCCGTCCGGCGGAAGGGCGCAATATCGGCAGACCATGCCGCGCCCTCGGCCGCCACCCGAGGCAGTCCGAGATGGCTATCCACCCGCGCCCGGCCATGCCCCGGAGCATGCTTGGCGACCGCGATCACGCCGCCAGCCGCGAGCCCCTCCGCCATCGCAAGCCCGAGCCGCGCCACTGCGGCCGGGTCGCCACCGAAACTCCGGTCCCCGACCACGCGATCCTGACCGTGAACGGCGAGATCCAGCACCGGCGCTGCCACCATGTCGAAGCCAGCGGCCAGGCACTCCGCGCCGATGGCGGCGCCATGCAGCCACGCCGCCCGCAAACCCCGCTCGCGATCACGGTCATGGAGCGCACCGATAGCGGCGGCCGGCGGATGCGCCGCCCAGTGCGGCGGACGGAGGCGCGCAACGCGCCCACCCTCCTGATCGACCATAAGCACGGCTTCCTTAGGCAGCACGGCGGACAAAGCCGCCGTCAGGCTCGCCAGTTGCGGCGGGTCGATGATGTTGCGGCCGAACAGAATGACCCCCGCAGGCGGCCATTGATTGAACATCGCCGATTCCTCGGGCGTCAGAGCCGGGCCGGAAATGCCGAGGATCGCGGGTTTCAGTCCAGCCTTCAGAAGCGGGCAACCGTGCAGGCGGCCCCCCGGGCACGAACATCGTCACAAAACTGGTTTGCCTCGGTGACCGAGCCAAACCCGGCCGTGCGCACCCGCCAATAGGTACGGCCGTTGACGTGCGCCTCCACGAAGATCGGGCGTCGGCCGTCGAAGAGCCCCGGCATGCGATGCGTCAGATGCTCCCATTCGTGGAGCGCCGCCTCCTGGCTGTCGAGGGCCGCGAGTTGAACCCGGACATGGCCATGCTCATCGGACTGAACAGGCGGGGTATATTCCTGGGCAAGATTATGCACCGCGGCGGCGGCGGTCGACGGGGGCGGAACGTTCATCGCCGTCTGCTGCGGCGCGGCTGGCGCGGGCGTTTCCGGGATGGTCGGCACGGCAACCGCAGTCGCACCATCGGCCGGCTTCGGTGGCGCCGCGTCCGGTGATGGCGGGGAGACCGCCGCCGGGGCCTGGGGTGCTTGCTCCTGGGTGGCCGCCGCCGCGAGTGCTGCCGGATCGGGCGCCTCAGGGGCGGGTGCCAAGTTCGCGTCCGCCGCCGAGCCGTTGCTTCCGAGCAGCGCACTCGTCTGCGTGTTCACTTCCAGGCCGCCGGGATTGTCCGGCTTGACCTTGAGCGGGCCCGGCGGCGCCTGGATCACTGGCACGCCTTCGGGCCCACCTCCGGTCAGCGCGAAATATCCCACGACGCACAGCAGCAGAACGGCGCCGACGCCACCAACCGCGACGATCATCCGCCGCGCCTCGGCCGCGCGACGCTGAGGCGCGGATCGGTAGCCCGGCGGGGGAATGCGAACCTCGTCTTCCCACATTCAGCGCATCTCCTCGGCGGGGGTCACCCCCAGAACGAAAAGCCCCGAGCGGATCACGATGGCAGTCGCCGCCACCAGAGCGAGACGGGCTCGTGTTCCGGCCTCGTCCTCGGCCTGGAGGAAACGCAGCGTCGAGTCGTCCCGGCCCTTATTCCATAGCATATGAAATTCGCCGGCTAAGTCATAGAGAAAGAAGGCGACCCGGTGCGGTTCCCGGGCCAGCGCCGCGCCCTCCACCAGCCGCGGCCAGCTGATCAGGCGCCGGATGAGCGCCAGTTCCTGCGGATCATCCAGGGCGGTGAGGTCGGCCTCCGCGAGCGCCTCCGGTAGGGTCGCTGCCTCCCCGAGGCTGTCCCGCGCCGCGCGGAGCACGCTGCGGCAGCGCGCATGGGCGTATTGCACGTAGAAGACCGGGTTCTCCCGCGTCTGCGCGACCGCCTGGTCGAGGTCGAACTCCATCTGCGCGTCGGATTTGCGCATGAGCATGATGAAGCGGACCGCATCGCGCCCGACCTCATCCAGCAAATCCCGCAGCGTCACGAAGGTGCCGGCGCGCTTGGACATGCGCACCGGCTGGCCGCCGCGCATCACATGCACGATCTGGCACAGCACGATCTCCAGCGGCACGCGACCGTCCGACACGGCCTTCACCACCGCCTTCATGCGCGAGACGTAGCCGCCGTGATCGGCGCCCCAGACGTCGATCATCACCTCGGCCCCACGCGCGATCTTGTCGGCGTGATAGGCGATGTCATTGGCGAAGTAGGTGTTCGACCCGTCGGATTTCCGCAGCGGGCGGTCCACGTCGTCGCCGAATTCGGTGGCGCGGAACAGGGTTTGCGGCCGCGGCTCCCAGTCCTCCGGCGTCTTGCCCTTCGGCGGCTCCAGCACGCCCTCGTAGATCAGCCCTTTCGCGTCGAGCGTGGCGATCGCGCGATCGACGGCGCCGCTCTCCAGCAGCGCCCGTTCCGAGGAGAAAACCTCCTGGCGAACGCCGAGCAGCGCCAGATCCGCGCGGATCTCCGTCATCATCATCGACAGGGCCAACTCCCGCACACGGTCGAACCACTGAGCGGGGTCGGCGATGCCGAGATCGGGGGTCGCAAGCGTGGCGCCGAATTGCTCCTGAAGCGCCTGGCCCACGGGAATGAGATAGTCGCCCCGGTACTGCAGGCCGGTAGGGGTCGCGGCGTCGAACTCATCCGCCGTGATGGGGCTGCCGAGGGCCTGCAGATAGCGCCAATAGGCTGCCCAGCCGAGCGCCTGGACCTGCCCGCCGGCATCATTGATGTAGTATTCGGTCGTGACGGCGAAGCCCGCCTTCGCCATCACCGCCGCGAGCGCATCGCCCACCACGGCGCCGCGACAATGGCCGATGTGCATCGGGCCGGTGGGATTGGCGGATACGTATTCCACGTTCGCGCGCACGCCCGCCCCCGTGGTGCCGTCGCCGTAGGCTTCGCCGGCCCGCAGAATGACCGGGATCTGGCCCAGAAGCGCGGCGGTGCTCAGCCGCAGATTGACGAAGCCGGGACCGGCGGGCTCGGCGCTGGCGAGCATGGAATGCGCGCCCAGCCGCTCGGCCAGCGCTTGCGCGAGCGCACGCGGATTCTGACCCGCAGGCTTCGCCGCGACCATGGCGGCATTGGTCGCCATGTCCCCGTGCGCCGGGTCGCGCGTCGGCGTGACCTCCACGCGCGCAAGCTGCTCATCAGTGAGTTGGGGCAGAAGCGCGCGGAGCACCTCCACGACATGATCCCTCATGGCGGCAAACAGATTCTGGCTCATGGCGCGTATCAGCCTTGAACGCTGAGGTCGGTCAACCGGCGATACTCGTCCCGCGCATAGCGATCGGTCATGCCGGCTATGTAGTCCCGCACCGTCTCGGCGGCGCGCTGGCTGCCGGCGCGTCCGGCCCGGTCGCCCCACTCATCCGGCAACAGGCTCGGATCCTCCAGCAGCAGCCCGGCAAGCGCGGCCGTCACGCGACGCGCCTTGGCCGCCATCCGGTTAACCCGCCAATGACGGTACATATGGGTGAAGAGAAAGGCCTTGATGGCCCGGTTCGCCTCCGCCATCGCAGGGCTGAAGGCGATCACCATGCCGGGCGCGGCACGCACGTCATCGGCCGAGCGGGGATCGAGGCGCTGCAGGATCGAACGGCTCTCCTCCACCACGTCCCGGATCAGCCGGTCGAGCACCCTCCGGATGGTTTCATGCCGCAACCGTCCGTCCGGCAGGCCGGCTTTCAGCGCGCGCGCTTCCGCCAGGCATTCCCCGACCACGGGCAAGGACTCGATGTCGGCCAAGGTAAAGAGGTGCGCGCGCAGCCCGTCGTCGAGGTCGTGGCTATGGTAGGCGATGTCGTCCGCCAGCGCCGCGACCTGCGCCTCGGCCGAGGCATAGGTCCCGAGGTCGAGCGGGTGGATCGCATCATACTCGGCGATATAGCCGCCCGGTGTCCGGATGGGGCCGTTGTGCTTCACCAGCCCTTCCAGCGTCTCCCATGTCAGATTGAGCCCGTCGAACCCGGCGTAGCGCGCCTCAAGCAGGGTCACGATGCGGAGACTCTGGGCGTTGTGGTCGAAGCCCCCGAAGGCCTTCAGGGCGGTATCGAGCCCGGCTTCGCCCGTATGGCCGAAGGGCGGGTGGCCAAGATCATGGGCCAGCGCCACGGCCTCGGTCAGGTCCTCGTCCAGCCGCAGCGCGCGGGCGATGGACCGCGCGATCTGGGCGACCTCGATGCTATGCGTGAGGCGCGTCCGGAAGAAGTCGCCCTCGTGATTGACGAAGACCTGGGTCTTGTATTGGAGCTTGCGGAAGCCTGTGGAGTGGATGACCCTGTCGCGGTCCCGCTGATAGGGGCCACGCATGCCGCCCTGCGGCTCCGGGATCAGCCGTCCGCGCGAGGTCTCTGCCTGAACGGCATAGGGGGCAAGCTCCATGGCGGCAAGGCGGCCCTTCAACCGGATCATTCAAAGCGCTATAGTATGGCCATGAGCACTCAGACGTCGAATTTTGGCCTGACCGAGCGTGCCGTCGCGCGCATTTCCGAGATTTTGGAGAGCCAGCCCGCTCCTGCGGCCTTGCGGGTGGCTGTGCTCGCCGGTGGCTGTAGCGGCTTTCAATACAAGTTCGACCTCGATGAGGCACCGGCCGCGCCGGATGATCTCGTGATCGAGGAGGCGGGCGCCCGCGTTCTGGTGGACGCGAGCAGCCTCGATCTGCTGGGCGGCGCGCAGCTCGATTACACGGACGCGCTCATGGGCGCCCATTTCGCTATCAAGAATCCGAACGCCACGTCCTCCTGCGGCTGCGGTACCAGCTTCTCGATCGATTGAGGCGGGCATCGAGGCGTGCGGATCGCGACCTGGAACGTCAATTCGATCCGCGTCCGCCAGACGCATGTGAAGCGATGGCTTGAACGCGTACGCCCCGACATCGTCGTGCTGCAGGAGATCAAGTGCGAGGCCCACGCCTTCCCGGCAGCCGCGTTCGCGGATCTCGGGTACAAATCCGAGGTCGTGGGCCAGAAGGCCTATAACGGCGTCGCCGCCCTCTCCCATCGTGACATCACCATCCATCACCGCAGCCTGCCCGGATTGCCCGCGGAGGATGCCCAAGCCCGCTATATCGAGGTCGAGACCGAGGGCCTGACGGTCATCGGCATCTACCTGCCGAACGGCAATTCCGGCGGTGAGGCCGGCTATGCGTATAAGCTCGCCTGGATGGACGCGCTCTGCGACCGCGCGGAGGCGCTTCTCGCCGAGGACCGCGACCTCGTCATCACCGGCGATTTCAATGTCTGCCCCACGGCGCTGGACTTCTCGGCGGGCGCTTTGCCGCCGACGGACGCGCTGTTGCGGCACGAGACGCGGGCGCGGTTCCGGCGGCTGGTCCATGGCGGGCTGACGGACGCGGTGCGGGCGCTGCACCCGGCCGCGCCGGCCTACAGTTTTTGGGACTATCAGGCGGGCTGCTGGGAACGCGATCGCGGCTTGCGGATCGATTTCGCGCTGCTTTCTCCGCGATTGGCGGAGTGCCTTGTCGCCGCCGCGCCGGACCGGGACGAGCGCGGCGCCGAGCAACCGTCGGATCACGTGCCCGTCGTCGTCGATCTGGTCTGGCCGGAGATGGCGGCGGCCTAAGATTTCCGGCCTTCAAAACTGGAGCCAGAACGATGCCCCTGCCCAGCGTGCGCGCCCTCGTCTTCGATACCTTCGGGACCACCGTCGACTGGCGGACGGGCGTCGCGCGCGAGGCCGCGGCCTTCCTCACCCAATACGGTGCGCCGGACATCGATCCCGCCACCTTCGCCGATGCCTGGCGCCGGCGTTATGGCCCTTCCATGGAAGAGGTCCGCAGCAGGCGGCGACCCTTCACGCGCCTCGACGTGCTCCATCGCGAGAACCTGGAGGCTGTCCTACCCGAGTTCGGCATCGACCCGGCACACGTGCCCGCCGCCGCGCTCGACGCCCTCAACCTCGCCTGGCACAGGCTCGACCCCTGGCCCGACAGCGTCGCGGGACTTCATCGCCTCCGGCAGCGTTTCATCATCGCCCCGCTTTCCAACGGCAACATCATATTGTTGACGAACATGGCGAAACGCGCGGGCATCCCGTGGGACGCCATTCTCGGGGCCGAAGTCGTGCAGGCCTACAAGCCCACGCCGGAGTCCTATCTGCGGACCGCCGATGTCCTCGGCATGCGGCCAGAGGAAGTCGGCCTCGTCGCCGCCCATAACGGCGACCTCGCGGCCGGTCGCGCCTGCGGCCTGAAGACCGTGTTCGTCCCACGCCCGACCGAATACGGTCCCCGCCAAACGACGGACCTCCGCGCCGAGCAGGAGTGGGATGTGGTGGCGACCAGCTTCGAGGATCTCGCCGCTCAGCTCGGGCTCTGACCGACGCGCGTCCAGACCATCGCCGCCGCCGCTTCCTCGGTCATCTCGCGGAAGGCGAACCGCTGCAAATGCTGGATCACCACGGTCTGCACCTGCTCCAGCGCCTCCTCGTCCTCGGCCGAGGCCCGCAGCCGCAGCCCCGTCTCCTCCGCCACCGCATCGCAGACGCCCGCGCTGAACACGATCTGCCCGTCGCGCTCATTCAGCGTCACCGGCAGCCTGTGCGCGAAATGCTTGCAAAGTTGCGTCATGTAGCGCGCCGAACTGCCAGTCTCCCACCACGCCTCCGAGCGCAGCACGGGGGCATCCGTCGTTTCGTTCATCACTCGGGTCCTTTCCAATCAGCCGTGTCTCAGCTTCGCTCGATGGCGCGCGCCGCATCGTCCAATGCGGCGGCGATCGCCTGCGCCTCAGGCTCGCCCAGCGGTCCGCGCGAGAGCCGCAGCCTCAGCGCCATCTTCATATTCTCCATCGCCCGCATCACCTGCGGCGACCGGCTGCCCGCGGTCGCGGCGGAAGCCCGCTCCATGCGGGCGAAGACCGCATCGACGACGGGCTGGTTCTCGGCCAGATGCGCGCGCCCCTCCTCCGTGATCGTATAAAGCTTCCGGCCACCGCCGCTCTCGCTCACCGTCGCGAAGCCCAGCTCGTTGATCAGCGTCAGCGTCGGGTAGATCACGCCGGGGCTCGGGCTGTAGCTGCCGCCCAGGCGATCCTCGATCGCCTTGATGATTTCGTAGCCGTGGCGCGGCGCCTCGGCAATCAGCGCGAGCAGCACGAAGCGCAACTCGCCCTGGTCAAAGACGCGGCCACGGCCGCCGCCGCCGTCGCGGAACAGGGGATGGCCCAGACCACCGCGATGCCCGCCGTGGTGTCCGCCGCGATGCCGGCCATGCCGGCCGCGGTCCTCAGCCTCCGGCCCCTCCTCCTCACGCACGAAGCGCCGGCCCCAGCCACGTCCATTCTCTTTCCAATGCTCAAACATGTCGTCTCCTTTGTTATCGACATGCCTAAGATATATCGAAGTCTATCGGCGTCAAGATATATCTTAGCTAGCTCTTTCCTGTCGATAGCGCTGGACCGCCAGGATCGCGCCGCCGGCCAGCAGCCCCCAGAAGGCGCCACCGATCCCGAGGATCCGGAACCCCGAGGCGGCAAAGATAAAGGTCACCATCGCCGCGTCCCGCTCCGCCGGCTCGGCCGTGGCTCCCGCAACCGCGCTCCCCAAGGCTCCGAAGAGGGCAATGCCCGCAACGGCCGTGATCAGCACCGGCGAGGACAGCGCGATGAAGGTCGTGATCAAACCCGAGAACAAGCCGATCACGACATAGACGCTGCCCGCGACGGCGCTGGCCCACCAGCGCCGGTGCGGGTCGGCATGGGCCTCATGGCTCGCGCACATCGCGGCCGTTATGGCGGCTAGGTTGATCGGGATCGCACCAAAGGGCGCCACCAGCACACTGGAGAGGCCGGTGGCCCCCAGCAACATCGCGTGCCGAGGCCTGTATCCGTTCATGCTCAGCACCGCGAAGCCGGGGATGTTCTGCCCCGCCATGGTGACGACGAACAGCGGCACGGCGAGGCTGACGATCGCGGAGACCGAAAAGCGCGGCGTGACCCAGACGAGGTGAGGCCGGAGGGAGAGCGCCGCCCCTCCATGCAGGTCGAGCGCCGCGAGGCCGACCGCGACCACGACCGCCGCCGGCACCGCGAGCGCTCGCCTCAGCCGCCCGACGACGACCCACACCGCGAGGATGATCACGATGAAGCCGGGTTTCTCCTGCAATCCCAGCACGGGCGCCAGGCAAAGGCCAAAGACGATGCCGCCCAGCATGGCGCTGGCGAGGGACCGCGGAATGGCACCGACGGCCCGGCTCATCGCCGGCCACAACCCGGCCAGGATGATGAGCAGGCCCGAAACCAGGAAGGCACCGACGGCATAGCCGAAGCCGCCATGCACGGGCGGCCCGCTCGCCAGCAGCGCGGCGCCTGGCGTCGTCCAAGCCACGATGATCGGCATCCGCGTCCGGAGGCTCAGCAGAATACCGCAGAGGCCCGTCATGACGCAGAGCGCGAGCAGCCCCGAGGCCGCCTGGGCGGGGGTCGCTCCGGCGGCCGCCACGCCGCGCAGGATCACGGCGAATGAGGAGCCGAAGCCGACGAAGGCGGCCAGCATCCCGGCTGCCGTCGCCTGAAGAGACATATCGCTGCGAATCGTGGCTTGCATCGTCACCCAGTCCGGCGTTTGCCCTTGACCAGCCGCAGAATTCGGACCTGGTCAACCAAACGCACGCAGGCGGCCGGCAGACGTGCTAGGGCGGCGGGGGCCCCACCGAGGCGCGGATCACCAGCCTTGTCGGATGGTCCACCTCGATCGGGTCGGTGTCATCCTCCTGCGGGGCGATCAATCGCAGCAGAAGACGACAGGCCGATCTTCCCAGGCTGCGCCCGCATTGATCGACCGACGTGAGTGCGGGCTCGATCAACGCCGCGAGGGGGATGTTGTCGAACCCGCAGAGGCTCACGTCCTCCGGGATGCGAAGCCCCGCCTGCCGGCAGTACAGGATGGCGCCGACCGCCATGAGGTCGTTCGCACAGATCAACGCCGTCGGGCGCTCGGCCCGCGGCCGGTCAAGCAGAAGGCGCGCGCCGGCAAATCCGGACTCCTGTTGATAGTCCCCCGTCGCGACAGGCACGGACTGGGGATCGATCGCGTGCGCTGCCAGCGCCTCCCGGTAGCCGGCCATTCTCTGGTTCGCGGTCCAGAGGGAGGGCGGTCCACCGATGATGCCGACCCTGCGATGGCCCTGTTCGAGAATATGCCCGGCCACTTCCCGCGCGCCCTGAAGATTGGCGGCCGTCACCGAAGGCAGGTCCAGATCGGGAAGACGTTCGTCTACCAGAACGACACTGTCCTTGCTGATGAGATTGATGATCGAGGGCGTCAACATTCCTGATCCGCTCAGGAAGATCAGCCCGTCCATGCGCCGCGCACGCAAGACCTTGCTGTAGTAATTCTCCCAGAATGGCGTCGACTGGGTGGTGCAGAGGACAAGCAGAAGGTCGCGTGACTGCGCGATATCCTGAACGCCCGCCGCGACGGAGACGAAGAACGGGTTCTGGAGGTCAGGGGCGATCAGCCCGATGCAAGCCGCCCGCCCCGCCTTCAGGTTCCGCGCAAGGAGGTTCGGCTCGTATCGCGTTGCGGTAATTGCGTCCGCTACCTTGCGGCGCGTCTCGGCGGAGACCTGGCCCGTGCCGTTGACGACATAACTGACCGTGCTGACCGCAACACCGGCGAGCCGCGCCACATCCCGAATTGTAGGGCGTCCCTCGGGCTCACTCCCGGACGAAGCGTCCGGCGCGGCCTTCGTAGGCCGCGAAAGTCTGCGCTTCATCGGCGATCCCTAGAGCAAACTTTTGAGGCGTCATGTACGCCAGATCAGGTTCGTATCGTGGCAGATATCCCCCCGCAAAGCAAAGATAGCTCGCCTGACGTTGCGAAGCCCATAGATATTTTCAGGAATGAATGCAATTGCGTCATAAAATTAAGTCGAACCGTTTCGTGCCGCTGCCGAGCCGGGCGCGGGCAATTCTCCAACCCGGCAACTAATCGCAGGAGCGCTATCTTGACGCAGCAACCAAACAGATGGCGGCGGCGGTTCGCGGCCGAGCCGCCTTCGAAAAGGCGCGCGTTCGTCCGACCGCGAAGCTAGTCTGCCGAATTCAAAGTCCGATAGCAGTCATGCACGGAAGCTTTGCGGGCTCGACGTTCTGAAAAGCATATTAGAATCATATATTTACTAGGGCAGCTTTTTGATGCCGAAATGCGCCTGCCGCAAGCGAGCGCGGATCCGGGAATGGCTACGCTAGGCTCGGCGCACGATGTAGCGCTCGCGCAGCTTGGATTCGATGAATGCGCCGTGCGCCGCGTCCCGCGCTTCGATCATGATTTCCAGCTGCGCCGCCTGCACCGTGGGCGAAGTGAACAGCCGATGGTGTGCGACCTCGATGATATTTCCGCCCTCGTCGCCGATGCGGGTGGATATGTCTCCAAGCATGCCCGGACGGTCAGGCATTTCCATGATCAGGCGCACCAGCCGCCCATCCCGCAGAAGATTGCGCAACAGGGTATTCGCAAGGATGCGGGCATCGATATTGCCGCCGCAAATCGGCAGCCCCACGCGCCGCCCCGCAAACCGGTCAGGATAGTGCAGTACCGCGGCCAGGGCCGCCGCACCCGCGCCCTCGGCGACGAGCTTCGCGCCTTCGGCAAGCAGCGCGATGGCCTGCTCGATGGCCGCTTCAGGCACCAGCAGAACCTCGACGCCGAGCTCCCGCAGAATGGCAACGGGCAGTTCGCCCACGTCGCGCACCGCGATGCCCTCGGCGATTGTGGACCCGCCGACCGAGACCGGTCTCCCGGCGAGCCGCTGCGCCATCGCGCTATAGGCCTCGACCTCGACGCCGATCACTTCGATCCCGGGTCTCATCGCTCGCGCCGCGACCGCGCTGCCCGAAATCAGGCCGCCGCCGCCGACCGGCACGACCAGCACATCGAGATCGGGGAAGTCCTGCAACAGTTCCAGAGCAAGCGTGCCCTGGCCCGCGATTATTCCGGGATCATCATAGGGATGGATGAAGACCAGCCCCTCCCGCTCCGCCAGGTCATGCGCGTGAGCCGCGGCTTCGGCCAGCATCTCGCCGTGCAGCACGACCCTCGCCCCCCATGAGGCGGTGCGCGTCACCTTCGTCGACGGCGTGAATTTCGGCATCACGATGGTGGCCTGAACCCCCAGCAGATGGGCGTGCCGCGCCACCGCCTGGGCGTGATTGCCGGCCGACATGGCGATGACGCCGCGCTCGGCCTCCGCGGGCGTCAGAAGCGCCAAGCGGTTCGCCGCCCCACGCTCCTTGAACGCGCCCGTTGCCTGGAGATTGTCCAGCTTGAGGACGATCTCCGCACCCGTCGCGCGGCTGAGGCCATCGCTGCGAATGGCTGGTGTGCGCAGGACACGGCCGGCGATACGGCCGGCCGCCGCCTCGATATCGGCGAAGGTGGGTGTCATGACGGGCGTCGGTTAGCCGAACCGGACGCCGATGATCTCGTAGGAGCGATCTCCGCCGGGGGCCGGCACAGACACGCTGTCACCCTTCTTCTTGCCGATGAGCGACTTGGCGAGCGGAGAGGAGACGGACAGCAAGCCCTGCTTAATATCGGCCTCGTGGACGCCGACGATCTGGTAGCTCGCCTCCTTCTCGGTCTCCTCATCCACCAGTTTCACATGGGCACCGAACTTCACCGCGTCACCCGAGAGCGTGGCCGGGTCGATCACCTCGGCGGCCGAGACGATCTCCTCCAGCTCCTGGATGCGCCCCTCGATGAAGGACTGACGCTCCCGCGCGGCATGATATTCGGCATTCTCGCTCAAATCGCCATGGCTTCGCGCCTCGGCGATGGCACGAATGACCGCTGGCCGCTCCTCGCTGCGCAGCTGGCGCAACTCTGCCTCAAGGCGAACAAGGCCGGGCCCGGTCATCGGAAATTTCTGCACGCAATGTCCTCGCAGTCGTCAGTCCGTTCGGACTGGTGTTAACCAATACAGCGAAGCCGGATCACCGAATGATCCGGCTCCTGCCTCCCCGCCACCCTGGAGGCCCGCCACCTCCAACGCTAGGGGCGGGTCCTCAGAATGGGGAGCGAAAGTACGACTGTAAGGGCGCGACTTCAAGCGGGCCAGACTTCATAGCCGCTACCGCATGAACGGCAGCCCTGGCCCCGGCGATGGTTGTGAAGTGCGGCACGCCCTGGGTGAGGGCGCTCCGCCGGATATCGAAGCTGTCGCTGACCGACTGCGGCGTCGAGGCGGTGTTGATCACCATCTGGATCTCGCCGGACTGGATCGCATCGACGCAATGCGGCCGGCCCTCCAGCACCTTGGCCACCTGCCGGACCTCAAGCCCCGCCTCCCGGATGCGCGCCGCCGTGCCCCGGGTCGCGATGATGCCGAAGCCCATCTCCGTGAGGCGGCGGGCCAGGGGCACCAGGGCGGCCTTGTCGGAATCCTTGACCGACAGGAAGACTGATCCGGTCATCGGCAAGCGCACGCCGGCGCCAAGCTGTGCCTTGGCGAAGGCACGGGCGAAGCTGGTATCCAGCCCCATGACCTCGCCGGTCGACTTCATCTCCGGCCCCAGGATGGTGTCCACTTCCGGGAAACGCGCGAAGGGAAAGACGGATTCCTTCACGGCGACATGCGGGCCGCCGGCATGATCCCCAAGATCGAAGGAGGCGAGCTTGGCGCCCGCCATCACCTGCGCGCCGATTTTCGCCACCGCCACGCCCGTCGCCTTGGCGACGAAAGGCACGGTGCGGGAGGCGCGGGGATTCACCTCCAACACATAGATGGCGTTATCCTTGATGGCGTATTGGACGTTCATCAGGCCGATCACGTTCAGCGCGCGG
>Ga0116230_10001616_pt1 | contig 21533 bp, 21 predicted proteins | sample S1TSphfallax_3_FD_88678 | JGI IMG/M metagenome (GOLD analysis project Ga0116230, IMG submission 88678) | Host-associated microbial communities from peat moss isolated from Minnesota, USA - S1T2_Fd - Sphagnum fallax MG | ecosystem: Host-associated > Plants > Peat moss > Unclassified | place... | reverse complement strand
TCGGCGTACTTCTCCGCGCTGTCGCCGGCCTGGTTCCAAAGCTCCTGGCCGTGCTCCAACTGCATCTGCGCGCGGGGCACGTCGATCGCCGAGGGCTCGATGGCGTCGTTGGCGAGGATGGTCACCCGGTCCGGAAGCACTTCCACAAAGCCCCAGCTTACGTTGTAGCGCGCCGGCGCGCCGCCGCCAGAACCGGAGCTTGCCCCATGCAGCGTCACATCGCCCGCGCCCAGCTCGGCCATCAGCGGAGCGTGCCCGTAGAGCACCTCCATGTACCCAGTCTTCGCCGGCAACTCGACGGCGTCCGCCGCGTCTTCGACGAGAATCTTCTCAGGAGTTACGAGCCGTACCCGGATTTTGTTTGCGTCAGACATGAAAAACCTTTCAGGGACTAGGGACTGAGGGACCAGGGGGCTGAGGGACCAGACGGTGAATTTCGTCAGATTACGCTTGGCAGTGCCTTAGTCCCTGAGTCCCTATTCCCTGCCTTTACGCCGTTGCCTTCATCTTCTCAGCCGTCTCCAGCACTTCGTCGATGGTGCCCTTCATGTAGAAGGCTTGCTCGGGAACGTCGTCGTGCTTGCCTTCGATGATCTCTTTGAAGCTGCGCACCGTGTCTTCGATCTTGCAATAGCGTCCCTGAAGCCCTGTGAACTGCTCGGCGACGTGGAAGGGCTGCGAGAGGAACTTCTGCACTTTGCGGGCGCGGGCCACGGTGATCTTGTCATCGTCCGAGAGCTCGTCGATGCCGAGAATCGCGATGATGTCCTGCAAGTCCTTGTACCGCTGCAGGATGCGCTTGACGCCCTGGGCCACGTCGTAGTGCTCCTGGCCGACGATGCGCGCGGAGAGAATGCGCGAACTGGAGGCCAGCGGATCCACTGCGGGATAAATGCCAAGCTCCGAAAGCGGCCGGCTCAACACGGTGGTCGCGTCCAGATGGGCAAAGGTCGTCGCCGGCGCGGGATCGGTCAAATCGTCGGCGGGGACGTAAACAGCCTGCACGGAGGTGACGGAACCCTTCTTGGTGGACGTAATGCGCTCCTGCAACTCGCCCATTTCGGTAGCTAGGTTGGGCTGGTAGCCGACGGCCGAGGGCATGCGGCCCAGCAGCGTCGAAACTTCGGAGCCGGCCTGGGTGAAGCGGAAGATGTTGTCGATGAAGAGCAGCGTGTCGGCGCCTTCTTCGTCGCGGAAGAACTCGGCGACGGTGAGCGCCGTGAGCGCCACGCGCAGACGCGCTCCGGGCGGCTCGGTCATCTGGCCGTAGATCAACGCGGCCTTCGACTTCGAAGGATCGCCCGGCGTAATCACGCCCGACTCGCTCATTTCAAGCCACAGATCGTTGCCCTCGCGGGTACGCTCGCCCACGCCGGCGAAGACCGAAAAGCCGCCGTGGTTCTTGGCCACGTTGTTGATCAGCTCCATGATGACGACGGTCTTGCCCACGCCGGCGCCGCCGAAGAGGCCGATCTTGCCGCCCTTCAAAAAGGGTTGGATCAGGTCGATGACCTTAATGCCGGTCTCGAACATCTCTTCGCGGGTCGACTGTTCGTCGAACGCCGGCGCGGCGCGGTGAATTGGCATGCGCTTCTTTTCGCCAATCGGACCAAGCTCGTCGACCGGCTCGCCAATGACGTTGAGCACTCGGCCAAGCGTCTCTCGGCCTACGGGAGCGGTGATCTGGGTGCCGAGGTCGAGCGCGTTCATGCCGCGCACCATGCCGTCGGTCGCTGTCATGGCTACGGTGCGGACGCGGCCTTCACCGAGGTGCTGCTGCACCTCGAGGATCACGTCGATCGGCTCGGGAACAGTGAACCCTTCGCTCGTCACCCGGAGCGCCTGATAAATCGGCGGCATCGAAACTTCTTCAAACTGCACGTCCACCGCGGGACCGGAAACCTGAATTACTTTGCCTACATTCGCCATAGTTTGCCTTCCAAAAATCCTAAAAAACAAAACTCCTGCTTTGTCATCCTGAGCGAAGCGAAGGATCTGATTCTCGATCGAATCTCAGGCGCCCCACATCACATTTTCATGTAGCCGACGGGAGCACTAAACCGCAGCCGCCCCGCTCACAATCTCAATGATCTCCTTGGTAATCGCCGCCTGCCGCAACCGGTTCATCTGCAGCGTGTAGCTATCGATCATGTCGGAAGCATTGTTGGTCGCCGAATCCATCGCCGTCATACGCGCCGCATGTTCGGCCGCCACACTCTCCGCCATGGCATGAAACAAGATCGAAGCCACATACTGTGGCAAGAGGCCATTGAAGAGCTCCTCCGGCGACTCGTCGTAGAGGTAATCCACATCCGCCGTGCCAAACTTCTTCGCCTCTTCGTCCGCCTCGTGGGTGTCCTCTTCGCTGAGCAGAATGCCGGAGGTCATCGCCGCGTGTGCAGCGGCTTCCTTTTCTTCCTGGGTTGGCTCGATCGACTCGGTGACGTCGTGCTTCCCAATCTCGATCAGAGGAAGCAGACGCTCCACGACCACGCGCTGCTGGATGACCGACTTGAACTCGTTGTAGACGACATAGACCGCGTCGATCTCTTCGTGGACATAGCGCAGGATCACATCCTGCGCCAACTCCAAGACGCTGCCGGCGCTCAGCTTTTCGAGCATCCCGATATGGTCGCCGACGACCTCGATGGGCGCCTTGCGCTCACGCACTTTCTCGGTGATTTCTTCGCGGTCCGCTGGATTTTCGACCTGCTTTTCGCTGTACACCGCGGCGGGATACTTGCGCCGGAAGGTCTCCGTAGCCTTGCGCCCGATCGACTCGACATCGATTTCCTTCTCTCCGCCGCGCTCCAGGAACTGAAAACCCGCCTTCAGAATGTTGCTGTTGAATGCCCCGGCAAAACCGCGATCGCCGCTGACCACCATCAGCAGAACGCGCTTTTCCTCGCGAGCGGCAAAGAGCGGATGGCGCAGATTGCCCGTCTCGGGGTCGATGATCTCAATGCGCCGGATCAGCGACCCGAGCACAGCCGTGATCATCTGCGCGTAGGGCCGCGCGGCCATCGCGCGAGCCTGAGCCCGGCGCAGACGCGCCGCCGAGACCATCTTCATGGCCTTGGTGATCTGCCGCGTGCTCTTCACACTGCGGATGCGCCGTCTTAGATCGAGTACACTCGCCATTGCTTAATCCGTTCCTTGGAAATCGCTGAGAAGCAGGTCCTTCACTTCGTTCAGGATGACAACATTCTCTCGATCAACTACTTCTTGTCCGACAACGACGACTTGTAGTTCTCCGAATACTCTTTCAACGCCGCATGCAGCCGGCCCTTGATGTCGTCGTCGAGCTGCTTCTTGTTGGTCAGGTCTTCCATCAACGCGCTCTGCGCCGACTCCATATACGGGTAGAGGCCATCCTCGAATCCGCGAATCTCCGAGACCTGGAACTGATCGAGATACCCCTGTGTGCCGGCGAAGAGCATCACCACCTGCTGCTGCCAGGTGAGCGGATGGAACTGCGGCTGTTTGAGCAGCTCCGTCAATCGCTGCCCGCGGCTCAACTGCTTCTGCGTGGCCGGATCGAGGTCCGAGCCGAACTGCGCAAACGCCGCCAGCTCGCGGTACTGCGCCAAGTCCAGCTTCAAAGTCGAGCCCACCTGCTTGGTCGCTTTGATGGCCGCCGAAAATCCCACGCGGCTGACCGAGAGTCCGACGTTGACCGCCGGGCGAATGCCGGAGTTGAACAGATCGGTTTCAAGGAATATCTGCCCGTCGGTGATCGAGATGACGTTGGTCGGAATATACGCCGAAACGTCGCCGGCTTGAGTTTCCACGATGGGCAGCGCAGTCAGCGATCCGCCGCCATTCTTCTCGCTCACCTTGGCCGAGCGCTCGAGCAAGCGCGAGTGGAGATAGAAGACGTCGCCCGGATATGCCTCGCGCCCTGGGGGGCGGCGCAGCAGCAGCGAGATTTCGCGGTAGGCCATGGCGTGCTTGGAAAGATCGTCGTAGATCACCAGCGCGTGGCGGCCCGAATCGCGGAAGAACTCGCCCAACGCGGTCGCCGTATACGGTGCGAGATAGAGCAGCGGCGCCGGCTCGGAAGCGGAGGCAGCAACGATGATCGTGTGCCCCATCGCTCCGGCTTCCGTCAGCGTCTGCACCACTTGCGCGATCGAAGACCGCTTCTGCCCGATCGCGCAGTAGATGCAGATCAGGTCGTTCTTGGCGTTGTTGATGATGGTGTCGAGCGCCACGGCCGTCTTGCCGGTCTGGCGATCGCCAATGATCAGCTCGCGCTGGCCGCGGCCGATCGGAATCATCGAATCGATGGCTTTGATGCCGGTGGCCATCGGCTGCTTGACGGGCTGGCGGTCGATGATGCCCGGAGCCAGGCGCTCGACGGGCAGTGTCTTCGAGGTCGCAATCGGCCCCTTGCCGTCGATCGGCGCGCCCAGCGCATTCACCACGCGGCCAATCATCGCCTCGCCCACCGGCACCGAGAGAATCTTGCCCGTTCGCTTGACCTCGTTGCCTTCCGAAAGCTCGGTGTAGTCGCCCAGCAGCACCGCGCCCACCTGATCCTCTTCGAGGCTCATGGCGAGGCCGGCGATGCCGTGCGGAAACGCCAGCAACTCGCCCGCCATGGCCTTGTCGAGGCCGTGGATGCGGGCAATGCCGTCGCCCAAAGAAATGATGGTGCCAACCTCATCGACGCGAACCTTCGAGTCGTAATTCGCGATCTGCTCGCGGAGGATCTGCGAAATCTCGTCTGCCTTAATCTGAGCCATACTCAAGCTTCCTGTTCTTTCCGTAATCCCAATCTCTAAAAACCAAGTTCACAAACCTGAACTTGTCATCCTGAGCGAAGCGAAGGATCTGCTTTTTCAACAGATCGCCATCGACCAACCTACCGCGTCAACTCTTCCTTCAACCTCTCCACCCGACCCAGAATCGAACCGTCGTAAACCGTAGAACCAATCCGAACCACCACTCCGCCCAGAATCGCCGGGTCCAGCTTGAAGGTCGCCTCGACGCGTCCCTGCGCCAACTCCGCCACATGCGCCAGCAGCCGTTCCTTGTCCGCGGCGGAAAGCTCCCGCGCCGTGGTCACCTCCGCCGAATGCACCCCCAGCCGCTCCTGCAACTCCGCCCGATACGCAGCCACGACACCGTGGACCGCGCCGATGCGGTCGTTCTGAATCAAGACGGCCAGCAGATTGCGCACCTGCGGAGCCAACCCCAGCTTGCCCTTCATCCCGTCCAGCACGGCGACTTTTTGCGTCACCGGCACCGAGGGATCCTCGAACACCTCTCGCAACTCGGCGCTTCCGTCCCAGGTCGCCAGAAAGTCCCGCAACTGCGTCGAGACGGACTCAACAGGCAACCCAAAATGCGCCACTTCATCGGCAAGAGCTTTGGCATAACGTGCTTCAAAGATGGCCATCAGTTCCGCCCTGCCTTTCCGGCATTCCCAGCGGCGAACTCCGCAATCAGCGCCCGGTCCGCCTCGGCATCCAGCGTCAACCTGCTCAGCGCGCCCTCGATGGCCAGATCGGCGGCAAACTCCTTCAAATCCCGCTGAATCAGCGCCGCGGCCACTTGAATCTCCTGTTCGGCCGCGGCCACAATCCGCGCCGACTCTTCGCCGATCGAAGCCTTGATCCGCGCCTCATCCTCGCGCATGTCCACTTCCACCTGCTTGCGAATCGCCTCAATCTCGGCGTCAAGGCCGGCCAGCTTCTCCTCGACAGCCGCAAGCCGCGCATTGGCGTCCGCCGTAGCCGTTCGCGCCGACTCGAGTTCCTGGCTCAGCGTCTCCGACCGCTTGCGCAGCACCTTCGGCAGCGTCCGGAAGAGCGGAATCCCCAGCGCCAATACGATCACGGCGAAATTGATGTATTCAAACAGCTTCGCCGCCGTCTCCACGTCCAGGTGCAGAGCATTGGCGAGCCATTGCACCGTCGCCGAATGACGGTACGCGGCCGTTTCGTCCGCTTCTTCCTCTTTTCGCTCGTGCTGCGCTTCCCGCAGCGGATTGCTGGTGGAAACCTCTGCGTGCCGCTTGGAGGCATGATCGCCCTCCGGCTGCTGCGCCAGCGTTGCTCCAGGAATGAGCGCGATTCCCAGAACAGTCAGAGCGATCCAAACGGGAATCGAAGCACGAAAACAACATAGCTTTCTGGAAATCAACGCGTACCCCCGGCAGAGGCCGGCATCACCGTGCGCACCACCTGTTCGATCAATGGACCGGAGTTGGCCAGAAGGATCTTGCGCGCGACGGCAGCCTCAGCCTCGAGCTCAGTCCGGGCCGCAGCCACGTTATCGCCTGCGGCTCGGCGCGCCTGCGCCAACCGCTCGTCCCGCTCACGGCCCCACTCTTTCAGCCGCGACTCGCGCAGCTTGAAGACCTCAGCGCGCGCCTGGCGCAGCCGCGTCGCATAGTCGGTGGCCTTGGCCTCCGCAGCGGCAATCGCGTTGCGCGCCTCTTCCTGGGCGCCAGAAGTGCGCGCGCGACGCTCTTCCAGCGTCTTCGAGAGCGGCCCTTGCACCAGAAACTGGTAGGCCAGCACCAGAAAAATGAACAGGATCAGCGTCGGCAAAGAACCAAGCAGAAGATCGCCGATTTGTTGGAGGAGTGCTTGCATGTCGGTGTAGTTCGCCTGCCAGGGAGATCTTCCGGAAACGACCGGATGGGTGCGCGCACCGCGCGGGAACACTCTTTTGTATCAGGGCCAAAACCCGATGTCAACGCGCGCGAAGGTGTTGTGCCATATGGCGGGAGAGCAACCCAGGCCCCAAACGGAATCGCGCGGAAACCCACCCAAAACCGGCTTCTCTCCCTGAGAAAAATTTGAGAAAGATTTCTGTTGCAAATGTCCGAAACAGGCTTAACCTAAGAATACCACCTCGACCCGTTCCAGGGTCCAGCGGGCTGCAGGCCTCGGGAAGTATCTCCACTCCCCCGGCCGGGCAGCCCACCTTAGTTTTCCGGCTAAGAATCGCCCTCCGACCCGTCAAAGCAATTTGTCATTGCCCCGGATTCGTTTATAGACGATAATCGGCTCGTGTACGAGATTCGCCACTACCTGACGCAAGACAAAGTGGACGTCTTTAAGGAGTGGCGCAAACAACTTCGCGATGCCACAGCGAAAGCTGCAATCGACCGGCGGCTTTTCCGAGTAGAGAGCGGGAACCTAGGCGACCATAAGTTTTGCCGCGACGGAGTTTGGGAACTACGCATCGACGTCGGGCCAGGCTATCGAATCTACTACGCAATCTCGGGAACCAGGGTCGTTTTGCTTCTCGGCGGAGGCGACAAGAGTGGCCAGGATGCCGACATCCGGCGAGCGTGCGGATACTGGCAGGAATGGCAAAGAAGGCAAACCGAAGACAGGAGCCCAGGATGAGAGACCGAAGCCACGACGACGCAATGGCAGAGATATTTCAGGAAGATCCGGCTTACGCCGTAGCCCTGCTGAACGAAATTTTAGAAGGCGGGGACCAAGGCGAATTGCTCATTATGCTTCGCCACATGTCCAAGGCGTTTGGCGGAGTGGCGGCCGTGGCCGACAAAGCCGAGTTGAACGTCACGCAGCTTTACCGAACGCTCTCAGAACAAGGCAATCCCGAACTCCGCAGCCTCTCGGCGATCTTGAAAGCGATGGGCCTGCGCCTCGCCGTCGAGCGCGTGCCGGCTGCTTGAAACGCGATTTAGGCCGCCGACGACGATCTTGGGAGGGGTATTCGCCCGTTAACGTCCCTTATCTCGACATAGACTGGACTGGTGGAAGTGGAATCGATCTGAATATGCATTTCACTTTGGCTTCCGCGTAGACCTCTTTTCGGGCAAGTTTTCCATGAGTTCTGCAAACTTGTGCCAGTCGCCGCGATGCGCGTTTACTTTGTTGCTCTCGGGCCACCACTCGACGGTTCCGCGCCCAACAACCAGCGTCCCGATTTTCGTCGAACCATCTTTTATATCAATGGTCAATGAGTTCTTGGTCGTCCGCTTGGTGATTTCTACCGCGGCCCGAAGGTGAGCAACAACTTCAAAGTTTTTCGAGCGCATCTCCGCATGTTACGGCGTTTCAGAGGTTTAGGCATTCCCTAGTCCCTGCCTCACCCGCCCCTCCAGCGAAGCCGGTCCGCGCACCGAGAGATGCACTAGATCGCCCTCGAAGGCCCGCGAGTGAATCACCATCCCCGCCTCGATCGCGGCCAAAATGGCGCCCTCCGACTGCGGGACAATCAGATCCGCGTCCATCAGCGGATCGGCCGTCAGCACCTCGTCGATGGCCTTCAGCAGACCGTCGATTCCCTCGCCGGTGTGCGCCGAAACCGTCACCAGCCCGCGCGACGCGAGGCCGGCACGCTCATCGGCGGTGAGCAGGTCGATTTTGTTCAGCACCTCGATGCGCGGCTTATCCAGAACCTCCAACTCGCCCAGCACCTTTTCCACCTGCGACTTCTGCTCGTCTCCATAGCCGGAAGAAGCGTCACGCACATGCAACAGCACCTCGGCGCGCTCCACCTCTTCTAGCGTGGCGCGGAAGCTGGTCACCAGCGTATGCGGCAGATTGCGGATGAAACCGACCGTGTCCGAGAGCAGAATCCGCCGCCGGCTGGGCAGCTCCAGCGCGCGCAACTTGGGGTCGAGCGTGGCGAACATGCGCGACGACGCCAGCACACCCGCGCCGGTCAACTTGTTGAAAAGCGTGCTCTTGCCGGCATTCGTATAGCCCACCAGCGCCACGGTCGGCACCGGAACCGCCTCGCGCCGCTGCCGTTGCTGGCGGCGAATCTTCTTTACCGATTCCAGCTCGCCGCGCAAATGCACCAGCCGCCGCTGAATCCGGCGGCGATCGGTTTCGAGCTGCGTCTCGCCCGGTCCACGTGTGCCGATGCCGCCGCCCAACTGGCTCATCGCCTTGCCGCGCCCGGTCAGCCGAGGGAGCATGTATTCCAGTTGCGCCAGCTCCACCTGCAACTGGCCTTCGCGCGTCCGCGCATGGCGCGCAAAAATATCCAGAATCAACTGCGTCCGGTCCAGAACGAGGCAGGGCAACACCCGCTCCAGATTGCGCAACTGGGTCGGCGAAAGATCGTGGTCGAAAACCACCAGATGGGCCTGATTCGCAGCGGCGATTCCGGCAATTTCTTCCACTTTCCCGGCGCCAATCAGCGTCGCCGCGTCTGGCCGGCTGCGACGCTGCATCCCCTGCGCCACCACCAGCGCACCGGCGCTCTCCACCAACTCGCGAAACTCCACCAGCGAGGCGTCCGCACTCAGCGCCGTCGAGGCTCCAGCGGATTCCCCGGCAGTCAGCACGGGCCGGCCGCTTTCCTCTCCATCGAGCCCGCTGCCCTGCGATGCCTCGGAGGCCAAGCGGGCCGCCTGGGCACCCGGATGGCGCACCGCGACGCGGCCGGAAATATCTACCCCGACCAGCACCGCGCGCTCGCGACTGCCGCGCGATTGGCCATGCGCGGACGCAGCAATCCCGTGGGGTCCAAAACCCACGACGGTCTGGTCCCCCAAGAATTCTCGTTCGCCCTGATTGCGCTTTTCCCGAATATCGTGCCTACGTATGACTGGCCGGAGGAGCCGGTGCCGCCGGAGCGCCCGCGCCCGGCGTCAACGGGCCACCCGGGGAAATCGCCCCGGGCCGGAACTCCGGCGTGTGCATCACGCTCCGGTTGCTCACCACCGTCGAGATGGCGTGCTTGAAGATCAACTGTTCTTGGGCGTTGTTCTCCAGTAACACCGAATACTTGTCAAACGACCGGATCTTGCCAGTTAGTTTTACGCCGCTGACCAGATAGATCGTAATGGGGGTCTTGTCCTTACGGACCGTGTTCAGGAATGTGTCCTGAATGTTTTGTGCCGGCTTGTTCTCCATGTGCCGATCTCCATCTTTCCTGTTGTCGAATTTCGTTCATTCCATCGGAAGCCCACCCGGCAGAAACCGCTTGCGAACGCTCTGCACACTCCGGAATTGAAAGACATCCGGCACCGGTTCGCAGCTCAATTCTTGCTTGCATCCCGAATTGCTGCCCATGATTGGCCCCACTCTTACCGCTTAAACCGGAAATCCTTTTCCGGTTGACTGCGAATGCTTTACACCGGCCAACGGATTCCCGCAGTACACCAATCCCAATATAGGCTTTGCGCCCTCAATTCAACAATCCCCAGCCGGTTCAGATACAGCGGCATCCTCCGCAAACCCTTTCTCCCAATCCTTCATTCCGCGCATAAGCTCGCGGACCCCAATCCCGCCGATTCCTCGTCTCCGCCTCTTCGTTGATAAACTAAGCGGGTGGCAAACTCCGAAGTCTCACCGGCTAGTCCGTCGACGATCGCCCTGCCAGACCCGATACCCGTTCCGATGCTCGACTTGGCGCGCCAATACAGCCCAATCCGCGAGGAGATACTGGCGGCATTGGCCGACGTTTTGGATCGCAAGCAGTTCATCCTTGGCAGCCCCGTGGCCGCCTTCGAACAGGCGGCGGCTGAGCATCTTGGCGTTGCCCACGCCATTGGATGCTCTTCAGGAACGGACGCCTTATGGCTAGCGCTGGCTGCCGCCGGCATCGGCGCGGGTTCCGCGGTGGTGACTTCGCCCTTCAGCTTCTTCGCCTCCGTCAGCTCCATAGTGCGCGCGGGAGCGCATCCGCTGCTGTGCGATATTGATCCAGTCACCTTCAATCTCGACCCGGCAGCCGTCGAAACGCTGCTGAAAAAACCGCAAACCATACCAATGAAGGCACTTCTTCCCGTCCATCTCTACGGCCAGTGCGCGAACTGGACCGAATTTTCCCGCCTGGGAGCGGAGAATTCCGTCACGCTTGTTGAGGACGCGGCGCAGGCCTGGGGTGCCAAATGGAACGGCGCGCCGGCCGGCGGACTGGGCTCGATTGCCGCGTTCAGCTTCTACCCGACCAAGAATCTGAACGCCGCCGGCGACGCCGGCATGGTCACCACCAACGACCCGGTACTTGCCGAGCGCGCCCGCATGCTGCGCCAGCACGGGATGCGCCAGCGCTACCACCACGACGAAATCGGCTGGAATGCGCGCATGGACGGTTTCCAGGGAGCGGTGCTCGGCGTGAACCTGCGCTACATCGCGGAGCGCAACGCGCGGCGCCGCGAGGCCGCCGAGCGGTACACGCAACTGTTTCATTCCGCTGGACTTGCCGAAGCCGGCGTCTATCCCGACAAGGGAGTGATTGTGCCCAAGGAAGCGGCGGGATCGCACCACGTTTGGCACCAGTATGTAATTCGCACCGCGCGTCGCGACGCTTTGCGCGACCATCTAACCGCCCAGCAGATCGGCAGTGAAATCTATTACCCAGTCCCGCTCCACCGGCAAAAGGCGCTGGCCTATCTGGGCTACGCGGAAGGCAGTTTTCCGGAGGCCGAGCGCGCTGCGAAGGAAGTTCTGGCGCTGCCCATCTTCCCCGAAATTCGCCCCGGCGAACAGGAGACGGTGGTCGCGGCGATCTCCGCGTTTCTGAGCTAGACGACCGAACCGCAGACCCGCGCGGAAAACGCGAACGACTCAGCGTCCTACGCTGTAAGGACTCGTCGAAAAACTCAGCAATCCTACGCTTTGTAAAAGGGCACGACTTCAGTCGTGCCGCTAAAGCCCATCAAATCCATGGGGCTTTAGCCCCTGCGGCACGCCTCCAACTTCAGTTGCGGCCGGAGGCTTTTTCAACAAGCTCTGTGCGGGATCGACGGGAGGCTGATCGTCGCCGACGGATCGGTTGCAGCCGGCGCCCACTGCCCAGCACCTAGCGGCAAACAACGCTATTTTGCCCAGTTTTCGAGCAGAAGCGGCGCTTGAATCCGCTCGTAATGTCGTGTGTTGTTGGTCACGAGATTCGCTCCAAGGGCGAGCGCGTGCGCCGCGATCATCATGTCAATCTGCCCAATCGTCTGGCCCGAGCTGACAAGTTGATGGCGAATCTCCGCATACCACTCGCCGGCTTCGGGCTCCCATGGAAGAACGCGAATGTTTCGTAAGAATAGTTGCACCGTCACCGACAAAGGGTGATTGGGCGGCAGCTTTTTCAATCCGTACAGCAACTCGCCCCTGCCGATCGCGGACACCACAACCTGAGATGAAGGGACCGTCGCCAGTTTGAAATCAACCTTCGGGGACTTGGACTTGATGGCGTAGCTGGCAATATCCGTGTCCAACAGATAAATCACAATCAGGCCTCGTCATCCAAACCGAAGATGTCCCTTTCAACCGGAATCTGGTTCATAGGGCGTTCCGACATGTACTCATCGACTTCTGGGCCAACGGGCCGGGAGGCGAAAAACTCCGTCCATACATTTTCGGCCGGACTCTCGGAAAGCACGACATTGCCGGTCGCTTCGTCGCGCGAAATGAACACCTCCGTGCCCTTGAAGCGGAACTCGGCCGGCAAGCGAACCGCCTGGCTGGCGCCATTGCGGAAAAGTTTGGCTGTACGTGTCTGGGCCATTGGCCACCCCCGATCCCACAATCTATACGCCAGGATAGACTGTCGCAACGTCGGAATTCCGCTGGCCTCAGCGCTTCTTTTTCTTCGCTGCCGCTTTGGCCTTTTCCGCCTCTTCCGGATCGTGAGTGAGAACGATTGGCGCCTGATCCGCGCCAGTGCGGCGGACGAGATTGCCTTCCAGGCGAAAGGTCAGCGTCCTCGGGTTCACCGGCCGGGTGATGCCGTTGTCCGGGTCGATGGCCACATCGGGGCCGGTGGCGATCTGGAAGCTGAAGGTTGGGTAGGTCACGCCTTTGTCCGTCTCCTGCCCGATTTTCACCGGGAGATAGCCCTGAATGCCGTGCAGCCGGTAGCCCGTCTCATAGCGGTGGTGATTAAGGCTCCAGGTGAAGACGCGGACCTGATCGAAGTCGTAGGGCAATCCACTGCGTGGCGGCGACAGCACGGTCACAAATTCCGTAACCTCTTTAGGAGCCGGGGCGGGATCGCGGGAGGCATCGGCATCCTTCGCCTCAGCCACCTTTTTTCGATGCCCATGCTCTTCGCCCGTGCCGTCGTCAAGCACCTTGGCGATGGGGTAGGCGGCGATCATGCGCTGGCCCTCCGCGTACTGGCCCACCTCGTCCGGCACATCCACATCGACCCGGTTGGCCAGCAGCCATCCGGTATGGCCGGCGGCGTCGCGGACCAGCCACCAGTCTTCCATGATCGGCGGCGCGGGCGCGACCGTAGGCGGAGCCATCCCCGAGACCGGTTTCATCGGCGCGGGCGAGCCTTGTCCAGCCTTCGCTGCGGCGTTGGCAGCCGCCGCGGGCGCTTTCAGCTTAGCGACCGGCAAAGTGCCGGGCGGCGGAGCTTTCTCCACCGTGCCGCGCGCCAATATCTGCACCTTGGCGTTCCCGGCTTCGAGCAGAAAATGCGGCGTCTCGCGCCCCGGCGCCACATGCAGATAAAGATCGTCGCGCAGTTGCCCATTGGCCACCACCGGGTCCTGCGCATGCTTCTTTTCAAGCTCCTGAAACTGCGCATAAAGCTTGTCGTCGATGACGGCGTGGTCTTCGAGCCATCCAACTTCACCCTTGGCCGTGCGCACCTTCACAAAGCGCTTGCCGCGCTCGACAATCTCCAGCGCATCGCCGTTCGAAACCATCGCGACGCGGTTGGAAACCGCGGCCACGCGATCATGCAGATACACCTGCCGCGCCGAAACGTAGACGAATTCGGGAGTAACGTGCTGGAAGCGGTTGCAGCCGCCGAGAATGAGTGCCATGCAAGGCAAGACGATCGCCAAAAGCCTGCGTTTCCGGGCGGCGGGCGACAGGCGCGTTGGGAAGAGTCTCAGCAAGGTGCGATAGCTTGCCGCTGGGCGCGACAACCTGGCTCAAGTCTAGCATTGATGCGGCGGGGAATTCCCTCCCCCTCAATGCGTCAGCGCGATGGCGTTCGAGAGCGACGGATCGGCGCTGCCGGTGGTCGTCGTGGTCCCAACGTCAAGCGTACCTGCCGTCAACGTATCGAAGCTATAGAGCCAGAGGTTGGGATTCGTCCCGTAGCCGACAGTGAGGACGTACTTCTTGGTGCTGTCCTCGGCGATCGCCAGGGGGGCTTTGGCTGTCCCGAAAGGTGAATCGGTAAGCGCAGTCAGCACTCCAGCGCTGATCGAAAAGCCGGAGATACTGTTGCTGGATTCATTGGTCACATAGACGTAGTCGCCGGAAGCGTCCGGCAAGATGGCGGAGGGCGCCTTGCCGGTCGGGTAATCGACCTCGCCGTTCAGCGTGGCGAGCGTGAGCTTGCGCAAGGTATCGGCGCTGGTATTCGATGTGGATTCGGCGATGAACAGATAGGTCGAAGTGGTGTCGAAGGCCACGGCGTTGGCGGTTGAACTGCCCTTCAAGAGAGCCACCGCGTTGGGCTTCGTCGTCGATTTTCCCCAGGGCGTGGCGCTGGAGGCGGAGAAGCCGAAGACATTCGTTCCCCCTGTGCCGAGAGCAATGGCCACGCTGTTGTTGGCCGGCGAAATGGCGACCTGGGCCGGCGTATTCGCGCTCAGTTGCACCGTTTGCGGCGTGAGCGTGGTCGGAACGCCGGTGCTGGCGGTCAGCGGCAGCGCGTCCAGCTCCGTCGAGCCGTTGTTGGTGATGATCAGCCAGGAACTGGTGGAGTCGATGGCCAGGCTGGTCGGGTAGCCCGGACCCAGATAGACCAGGCTGTCGCCGTTGCCTTCCGTCAGTGTGCCGTCCGTGCCGATCGTGTAGAGGAAGACGCCAAGCTGGGTGCCGACGTAGAGAAAGGCGTTGTTGGGCGCAACCACCACCGAGGTGGGCGTGGCCGGCAGCGTGATGGGGCTGCCGGAAAGCTGGCTGAGCGCGCCGCTGGTCAGCGAATAGCAGGTGAGCGTACCGCCCGCGCCGCCAGTGCCGACATTGGTGACATAGGCGTAGGTGGTCGAGCCTGGCGTGGTGGTGCCGGTGGTGATGGCCGTAAAGAAGCCGCTGCAACCCGTGAGGGTGAGGGTGGAAACCAGAAAAGCTGTCCCCAGCAGCGCCGCCAGCGATATGCGTTTCGGGCCATCGTGGAAGCCCATTGCTTGCCTCATTGCATCCCTCAGGGGCTAGAGCCCCATTTGCGTTGTTCGGTTTTATCGGCACGACTGAAGCCGCACCCCTGCACAAAGCCCGACCGAGAGGTTTGTCTTGCAGCGGGTAAACGCACCCGGCGCCTTCGCCGGTACTTTGCCGACTGAACAATAGGTTAGCGCGTCCCGCCGGTTTGCGCCGTTGGATCGAAGTTCAAAAGACTGACGTGGGACAAGCGCGGATCGTTTATCCAAAACGGGATTGGGAAAAGGGATTTAGAATGCCGAAATGCGCCTCACACGGCAAACTCTCGTTTTTCTGCTCATGATCGCCTCAAGCTCCCTCGCTCTTGGCCGACCGAAGGAACCCGCAAACGCCCAGGCGTCCATTTGCGCCGGCTGCGTTCGCGCCGATCTCGATTTTCTGGCCTCGGACGAGTTGCATGGCCGCGGCTCGGGCACCCGCGACGAGCATCTGGCCGCTCTCTTTGCCGCCTCGCTCTTCCAGTCCTTCGGCCTGGAGCCCGCGCTCGCTCCGTCCGGTGAGTACGGCGGCTACATTCAGCGCGCGCCCTTGCCCAATCCCTTCCCCGACCGTCTCGCGGCGATGATCAAGCGCCAGGGCTTCGACCCCACTGGCCGCGTGGACACCTGGAACGCGATGGCGATTCTGCGCGGCAGCGACCCGGCGGCCGGCGTCCTTCTGCTCACCGCGCATCTCGATCACCTGGGCATCGGCAATCCGGTCAACGGCGACGCCATCTACAACGGCGCCGACGACGACGCCTCCGGCACAACGGCCGTGCTGGAGCTGGCGCGGGCGTTGAGTCACGGGCCCAAACCCAAGCGGTCGATCCTCTTCGTGCTCTTCGGCTCGGAAGAGCTGGGCGGCTTCGGCAACCGCTATTTCCTCGAGCATCCTCCTGTGCCGCTCAAGGAGATTGCGGCTAACCTCGAATTCGAGATGATCGGCCGCCCCGACCCGGCGCTCCCCACAAAAACGCTCTGGCTCACTGGCTACGAGCGCTCCAACCTCGGCCCCACGCTGGCACAGCACGGCGCGGCCATCTCCGCCGATCCGCACCCCAGCGAGCACTTTTTCCAGCGCTCGGACAACTACGCGCTGGCCAAGCAAGGCATCGTCGCCCAGACCGTCTCGAGCTTCGGGTTGCACAAGGATTACCACCAGCCGTCGGACGAAATCTCGAAGATCGACTTCGACTTCCTCACCCACTCGATCCAGTCGATGATCGAGCCGGTGCGCTGGCTGGCCGATTCGGGATTCAAGCCGGAGTGGCTTGCTGGGGGAAAGCCGTAAGAACAGTGTGAGTGTGAAGTGTGAGTGTGAGTGTGAGTGCCAGTGTGAGTGTGAAGTGTGAGTGTGAAAAGCGAAGGCGCTGCGATTAACCAGACCGGCTTGTCATTCTGAGCGAAGCGAAGAACCCGTTGTTGGCCTTTGCCCTTGCCGTTGCCTTTCACACTCACACTCCACACTCACACTCGCTGTTCAGCTTCAACCACCGGCCCGATAGCGTGAACGACCGAGGCGACCCGGACGATAGCCGCGATCTGCTCTTCCGTGACGCCCTTTTCGCGGACGACCTTCTCGTGGGCGTCGACGCACTTGCCGCAGCCGTTGATGGCGGAGACGGCCAAGGACCAAAGTTCGAAATCCACCGGATCGGCGCCATGAGTGCGCAGCACGTTCATGCGCAGGCGCGCCGGAAGCGTCGCGTATTTTTCGTTCGAGCTGAGGTGGTGGAAGCGGTAGTAGATGTTGTTCATGCTCATGATCGCCGCGGCCGCTTTGGCGGCCTCGAACGCGGTAGGCGTAAGCTGCGTGGCGGCGTGGGCCAGCGCGGCGTGGGTGAGCGCCTGGCAGCGCGTGGCGATGGCCGTGGCCGCGACCGTGCCCCAGAGCTGCTGCGGGGTCAGCTCGGTGTTGTTGCGGATCAGCGACGAGTAGTTGAGCTTGAGGTCTTTGGCGTAATCGGGAAGAGCGTCGATGATGGCGTCTAAGGACAAGGCATGGCTCCAGCAGCCTCGGGAATCGCGCGAACCGCCGAACCCAGGCTCAGTTTGGTTGGATGTTGGGAACGAAAATCGGGAGCGAGCCGGGGGCTTGAACCCCCGGAACCAAGCAAACAATTCCGCGGCCTTCAGCCTCGGAATTTCACGGTTAGACGCTGAGCGTCTCTTCGCCCTTCTTCCAGTTGCAGGGGCAGAGTTCGTCGGTCTGGAGCGCATCGAGCACACGCAGAACCTCCTGCGGATTGCGGCCCACCGAAAGATCGGTCACGTAGACGAAGCGGATCACATTCTGCGGATCGACGATGAACGTCGCGCGCTGGCTCACGCCGGCCTTCAGATCGAGAATGCCCAATTGCTCGGAGAGGTCGCGCTTGATGTCCGAGAGCATCGGAAAGGGCAGATGCTTGAGGTCGGCGTGGTTGTTGCGCCAGGCCAGATGCACGAACTCCGAGTCGATGCTCGCGCCCAGCAACTGCGCGTCGCGATCGAGGAACTCCTGATTCAGCTTGCCAAAGGCCGCGATCTCGGTGGGGCAGACGAAGGTGAAGTCCTTGGGCCAGAAGAAGACGACCTTCCACTTGCCGGGGTAGCTCTGCTCGGTGATCTCTTCAAAGGCGGTCTTGGGATCGAGACCGACCACGGCGGTGAGGTTGAACGACGGGAAATTTTCGCCTACGGTAAGCATGGGAATGACTCCTTTATGAGTTGAAATGGGTAGCGGAAGCCGGCAGGCGCGACAAGACCCCCGGCGCGGAAGTAAGAGAAAATCGGGAAAAAGCGCGAGCTTTCACTGATAGATAGAATACCGGTTTTCGCGCAAGGAAAGAAATTGGCGCTGAGGCGGGAAGGAAGGTAGCGCGAGAGGAACTTCGTGCGGTCTAGGCCGCGGGCCGAGGTCGGTCCGCGCTAGCGCGGCCGCAGTCATGGCTTCGATGGTAAGCCGGAGCGTTTTTAGGGCGCGGCGGCGCTGCTCCCGACTTGCCGCCGCGCTCCGGGGAATGGCCTACCTCGCCGATAGCAGGAAAAAGTGGTGGTCCGCGTCGGTCTCGAAAGCTAGAAAAGTTCCGTCCGACTCGCACGAGATGGTTCCAGGCACCTCGCCAGACTGCGTTAGGCGTGAGGTCAGGCCACCATCGCCAGGATTGATTTCGTAATAGCTGTCGCCGTTAAAGGTCTCGACCGGCGAGCTCGAGTCCGCGGCAACCCCAGGCGAGCGGAAATGGCCGACCCAGCGATCGGTGGCGGGAAGCAAATCGGCGAGGACCGCGCCAGGCGGAGCTTGAATCGAGACCTCGCGAACCCCGCCGCCAGCGGAAACCTCCAAAATCGGCCCTTTCGACCCAATGCGCCACAGGAGAACCGAATCCCGGTATGGAGTAAACAAGATGGTGGACATCATCCGGGCGGATGCCATGAGCGATTCTGGGGAATCGGGCAGTCCGGAAGGGGCACCCTCAAGCATGGGCGGAGGCAGCGCGACGACTCCAGCCGGATCCCCATTGGAAGACACTCTTAGAACTCGGGCCGTTGCATTGGCTCCGTCGTAGCCGGATACCAAGAAGTCGCCGCTCGAAAGAATCGCGATCCGCGAGAACGCATATCCCGGTGGCAACACGATATACCCCTTGTAGTTGCCGTTCGAGTCGAATTTCGCTATGTAATAGCGATACTCCCCTTTACTCACTGGGACCACGGAGGACCCCTCTGAGGTGGTCACTATTCGCTCCTCGGTCGACGCCTCCTTGGTAGCTCGAACCAGGAAAGCCACCGTGGAAGACGTCGGGAAAAAGCTGATGAAGGTGACGTCGTGGAGATCGCCAATTCCGGATGCCGAAAAACTCCGGCTCTTCTTGTCGCCGATGGCAACCACCGTTCGATCCCTTGGGTCGGTCGGCTTGAGCGTATCCAGATACATTACGCCGTCGGAAGTGCACTGTGCGGGGATCACAACCACAGGGGAAATGGAGAGCCCAGGCACGGCGTCGCCCTTCTCGAACTTGAGGTTGCGCGCAGGGATTTCCGCTGACGTAACGGACTGACATTGGCCCCAGTGACCCAGGGCCAATGTCGCCGCGAGCAGTACCGTAGCCGCCCTCATCGGCCCACCCCCGCCCCGCCCTGCCCGGGAAGCAGATTGCGAAAGGACGTTGACTGGATCTGCGGCGTCCATTGCGGCGTGGGAGTGTAGGCGACGTAGCGGCCCTTGCAACTGGCGACCCGGATCGGAAGCGTCATGGCAAGTTCATCCAGCATTTCCCGGACCTTCGGATTCCGTAGCTCTGCGATTTGGCATCCGCCCGCGGCGTAATAGCTCAGGATGTTCGTACCGCAGCAGCTAACGTAGCCTGGAGCCATGTTGATCCCGTAGGCGCTGGAACTTGGAATTGTTAGGTAGACTCCCTGTTGACAGGTAGGTTGCCCGGGCTGGTTTTGGCAAGTGATGTAGTAGGTATTCGCCTGGCTGCAGCCGGACTGGGCGTGCAGAAGACACGCCAACATAGACGCTCCAAGCATCAACGAAACTGCACGAAACACTTTCATGACCCAATCTCCTTTGCCTTCGTTTTCTCCGCTAATCTGCGGACAGCGGAATTCTACGCCCGAGTTCTCCTAAGTCGCAACGATATCTTCCACAATCGGAGGATTTTCACGCGCGGGTCTGCGACGGGCCGAGTTACCGGGAGCTGCGGACGTTACGGTCATGGGAAGCTCATGCCCGACGCAACCTGGAGTTGGTATGCATGGCCATGATTAGCCAGTCAGTTACCGTCCGGCAACGCTGAGCAATATGCGACTTTCAATTCCGCGGAGCTATGTCGCAGATCGGGCGCAGGGCGCGCCTCCGGCTTAAGCCGCGCAAAACATAGACCACAACCGCCGAGGCGAACATGGTCGCGGCCAGTACACCCAGCCCGCTCTGGTAGTCGCCGGTGAAGTCGCGGGCCCAGCCCATCAGATACGGCCCGATGAATCCGCCCAAAATGCCGACCATGTTGATCGTCGCAAGACCCGCCGCCGCGCCCTTGCCTTTGAGAAAGGTCGTCGGCACCGCCAGCAGCGTACCCTGAATGCTGTTGTGGGCAAAAAACATCAGCGCCAGGCAAGGCACGGCGATATACGGATTGAGCGAAAGCGCCACCGCCAGCAGACAGGCGGACTCGGCCACGGCCGGCACAATGATGTGCAGGTAATGCCGGCCCGTGCGGTCGGAGAGCCACGCATTGCCGATCATGCCCGCCGCGCCGAGCAGCCCCATGATGGCGATGAGAAAGCCGACGCGCGTCACGCTGGCGTGAGTCAGGTTTTGCAGGATCACTGGCGCGGAAAAGTTGTAGGCGTAGTTAGTGCCTAGCATGAGCAGATTTACCAGGCCGAAGAGCCAGACGCGCGGATCGCGGAGTGCCGCCGCGACGCCATCCGCGTGCGAGCTGGAGGCCTGCCCTCCCGGAGTGTCTTTGCCCTCGGCATCAAGCTGGCGGGCGATCCAGCCGCGCTCGCCGTCGGTGAGCCATGCGGCCTCGGCCGGCGAGTCGGGCAGCCATGTAAGAAAAACCACGCTGAGCAGGACCGCCGGCAAGCCCTCCACCAGAAACAGCCATTGCCAGCCGCGCAGGCCAGCCACGCCATCCAGATTCAGCAGCGAGCCGGCCACTGCGCCCATCACAAACGAGCTGAGCGGCAGCGAGACGTAAAACCGGCTGATAGTGCGCGCCCGCATCGTCGCCGGGAACCACTGGCACAGGTAATAGAGCACGCCGGGAAAGAAGCCAGCCTCGGCCATCCCCAGCAAAAAGCGCATCGCGTAAAACTGCCAGGGCGTGCGGATAAACAGCATGGCCATCGCCAGCAGTCCCCAGGTAATCATGATGCGGGCCAGCCAGCGCCGCGCGCCAATGCGGTAGAGGAGCAGATTCGAGGGGATTTCGCACGCCGCGTAGCTGAGGAAGAAAAGTCCAGCGCCCAGGCCGTAGATCGTCGCGCTGAAGTGCAGATCGCGGTTCATCTGCAAGGCGGCAAAACTGATGTTGACCCGGTCCATGTAGGCCACACCATAGCCCACGCCGATGAGCGGAATCAGCCGCCAGGTAGCCTTGCGCATCGCCGAGCGGCCAAGTGCGGCTTCTTGCTGAGACACTGCTGCGGCATCGAGAGCGGCCAAACACGGTTCCTCCGTGGCATGGAGTCGAAATCCCCTGAAACCCGGCGCCTGCGACGGCGCGCCTGCGGGGACTGACTGGAGCGTACCACAGCAAGATGGCTCGTTCGCGACCTCTTCGGCGGCGCGGATGCTCTCAAAAATACAAGGCCGCATCCGTTTTCAGGATGCGGCCAGGCGAGTTCGCAGTGGATTGCACTTCCCCCAATATCCGTCCGAGCTACTTGAATCCGTTCGGACCGGCATTGATCCCGTTGGGGAAAAACACCCCCTTGGCCGGGCTGACTGCCGTGGTCCCGCTCACCGCGCCGCCGC
>Ga0116230_10001615_pt1 | contig 21538 bp, 11 predicted proteins | sample S1TSphfallax_3_FD_88678 | JGI IMG/M metagenome (GOLD analysis project Ga0116230, IMG submission 88678) | Host-associated microbial communities from peat moss isolated from Minnesota, USA - S1T2_Fd - Sphagnum fallax MG | ecosystem: Host-associated > Plants > Peat moss > Unclassified | place... | reverse complement strand
GAGTTAATCACCCATATTTAATGGTTAACAGATGGAAAAATCTCCCTAAATTCACCAACCATAATTTGTGAAAAAACTCTCCTAAATTAACTAAACACAATATGAAAAAACAATTTAAATTAATTAACCACACTTGGTGAAAAAACCCTCTTAATTGACTATTGTTGTAGGTTGATTTAACTAATAGGTGTAATTTCCACCTAAATTTGGGCATCATTTTTGTCATCTTGTTTCACTAACTTAATTGACCTGTCCTCTCAACCGGTCCCCGATCAATAGGGGTTAACATGTTTTACCATGATTTCATACAGTGAATCTGTCCTAGTTCACTCAAAATCCTAGTGAAATGCCTAGTGAACTTGGGCCGCATCTCCTAGTAGTGTTTATGAAGGCACCTTGGACAAAGGGAACCCCTTCTTTAACAAAATGTTTAAAGATAGGCCCTAAGAAGTAATTATTTGTTCTGGTTTTGCTAACAATTGAGTTAGCTGTTGTCTTTTTTTTACATTTAGTCCAACAAGTTAATTCGACCAATAATTGGGTTAACATTATATAACACCAGTTAATAGGTTGCCCCCTATTGGCTAGGTTAAAAGTAATGGCAATTTGATTCCTAAAATAAGCTAACCTCTCCCTTTAATATATAATTTGCAAAATAGTTACAAATTGTGCATGAAATTTGTCTTTCATGCGCACTACACTCCATTGCTCATTTTCAACAAAAACATGTGGTCCTGCAATTATTTTCAAGGCAGTTTTGGCTTCCTCAAAAGTTGCATTAGCAACATCTACTACTCCTTCCTTGGGAATTCCAAGTTGCTCATGAATTAATACCTGATCAATGAAAATTTTTTGACCACATATTCACCCTAGGATTCTTCCATCTTTTGTTGATTCCTAGGTTTGTAAGAAGTCTCGTAACATGTCTTCTTTTAGTGTTGTCCACTACATGTTGAATAGGCTTTCCAAACTAGCTCATCTAACCCATTTGAGTTTATTGGAGTCCATTTTCATCCATTGCAACATCTTCTAGCTTTCCTTCACCTTGGACACTGGTTTCTTTTTAATAAGTTTCTTAACCTAGTTTTTTACATGTGTTTTACCTTTCTGTTTCATCATAGTTCTTGTTCCTAATCTTGGGCATTGAAGAATAATGTTAGAAATAGGTCCCTCTTCAAAGAATTCTCAGAAAAATACTTGTCCATTATTCACAGGTTGTTGCAGCTCTTTTTCTTCCACATGTTTTGATGTAGGAACTAGTTGTGGCTATTCCTGGACAGTAGGTTATTGCAATTCATCCTCTTCCATAGGTTTTAACGCAAAAATTGATTGTAATTGTTCTTCAACAATAGGTTGAGGTCCAACCTTCGCTTCTTCCTTTGAATCTGAAATAACAATCACCTATGGTATTGGTTTTGTTGTAGAAGTAATGGTTTTCCTTAAAAAGTTCAATGTTGCTTCTAATTATGTTTCCAACTCCCTATTTCTCTATTCTTGTTCAAAAATTCTAATTTCTTCTACTGTAGGTGCCTGTGAAGCAAATGGTTCCAGATAAATCACTCTAGTTAATCAAACCTATTCCGCTCTCTCTTTCTCAATATGTTCCTTCCTAAAAGCGTCAACTTTCCTTTCAACCTCCTTCTTTTTTACTTTTTGTTTTAGCCTTTCTAAAGCACTTTCACTCATGGCCCTATTAATATGAAGAAGAAAATGAAAATGAAAAGACATAATGAAAAACACGACAGTTTTTTATACTACTTCATGCAAAAATGACTCTATGGTTGTGGATGGACATAACCTTTAGGGTTAGAGACTCCTAAAAGGTAGGCATTAATAAGTGCCTTTCGAAACACATCATTTGGATCAATACTCATTGCTACATTATTGTCTTGAACATGTAGATTATGATAATGATGAATAAATACATCTATTGTTTTAATGCTGCTAGGTGTCAAATGATTACTAATTGGTTTAAACCCTACAAGTTGAAAACATTTAAGTTTAATCGGTAGTGGTACAAGTTCTTTGGTTTGAATAGGTTCATCAATGACCAGGTCATCAGGTTTAACCAATATAGGTTATAAGTTTTTTTCTTCGATGACCCTATATGGTTTCAACTTGTTGATGTTGACAAGCATTGGGTTAGGATCAAACTTATCAATGGTGACAAGTAAAATTGTATTATTGGGTAAACAATATTGTATCTGATAAGGTCCAAACCATCATTTTCAAAATTTGGGAGCATGCTTGGAAATAGCCCCTAGAAACCATAATACATTATCTCCAAATTGAAACTTGGTTTTAATGCATTGGTTCTACGACCACAATGATTTATTCCATTGGTTAAAAATAACTAAATCTTGTGCAATCAACATGTTCTCTTATAGTTTCTCTAACTCATATAGTCAATTAGTTAAGACTCTCACAAGTTGTGGATCTTTGTTGTCATTAGGTCTAGATGGTAACAAATATTCGGTAGGTAATAATGGATGTAACCCATATACTAGTTGAAAGGGGCTATGACTAGTTCCAACTTTATAGGCAGTTCAATATGAAAATAAGATTGTGGGCATGTGTTCATTCTACTCATTTCTATTTTCATTAATTAGTGTGGTTATTAAGGTTCCAAAAACCTTATTTGTAGACTCAACTTGTTCATTTCCTTCTGGATAATAAATAGTAGAATTGGTATGTCTAAAAATGAAATGGTCAGTAATGTATTTTATCACATCATTGATAAAATGGGTACCTTGATCAGTCACAATGGTTAATGGACATCCAAATCTTGTAAAAATGTGTTCGTATAAAGACATTGGTCATAGGTTTGACAATATTCATAATTTTTTCAATTCATTGTTGGCCACCAATAACCAACATCTAGGATCTTTTACATAATGATATTAAAAGAAGATGAATTCTTGCAACTCCTCCATGTAATTCTTGCAAAATTGTGGATACATGTTCTGGTCATAAAACTCAATGAAACTTGTTATTTTGTCCAAATCTATATATTACTCCTTTTTGAAGCACAAATGGTTGGGCTAAATACTACCTTTGGATGTTGTAAGTCTTTCTAGCATCACTCCTTTTAATAGGTATTCATACACACTTTGTAACCATTCAAATTGTAAAGTAAACAAGTGAGCATCACAAGTTTGATCAAATACTCCAATAGGTTCGGCGTGGTTGGGTAATCAATTCAATGCATCTGCCATTAAATGGGATCTACTAGGTTTGTAAACAATTTTGAAATCATACTCTAGAAATAATAGGAGCCATTTAACTAACTTGCTAAAAACCTGCGGCTTATTAACTAAATATATTAAAACCATGTGATCCACAAAAAAGTAAACTCGTTGCCTAACAAGTAATGCTTAAATTTGTGTAAGGCATAAACCATAGCTAAAGCCTTTTTTTTGTAATAGTATAGTTTCGCTCAACATAATTAAACAGTCTTGATGAATACATAATAGGTTGATTTATTTTACTTGTTGGGTTCTAGCCAATATGGCCCCTACTGCTAACTGAGATGCATGAGTGTGAACATGAAATTCTAGTTCCCAATTAAGAGTAATAAGTATATGTATTGGTTTTTGATATCCTCCCAAGCAATTTGACATCAAAAGTCAATATGAACACTTGAGCTTTTTGGAGTAACTTGGTGATTAGTGCCATAATAGAGGCAAAATTCTTGATGAAACATCTATAAAACTTGGCCATTCCATTGAAGACTTGAATCTCCTGAGGTGTTTTGGGCACTAGCATTTTGATTAGAGCTTTTATCTTTTTAGGATAAAATGTTTTCCCCTTTTTGGAAACTATGAATCCTAAAATGGTTCTAGAGCAAACTATAAATGCACATTTCTTTGGATTCAAACTAATGCCATACTCTTTGCATTTTAGAAAACATTTTTTGAATTTTTCCAAATGAGTGGAGAGGTCACTAAAAATAGTAAAATCATTTAAAAAGATTTTCATGAACACATCAATGTATTCACGGAAAGCTTTGGTGCCTTTTGATAGGTAGGTGGTCCATTTTTGACCCCAAAAGGCATTACAACCCATACAAAGCCCTAACGAAGGTGGTTTTGTATTGGTTTTCTGGGGTTATGGAAATTTAATGGAATCTAGAAAAGTATAAACCTCAAGTCTAGCTATAGTCTTGATAATATCATTCGTAAAAGGTAACGGGTATGAGTCCTTATTAGTAGCTACATTAAACTTTATGAACTCCACACAAATTCTGAGTTTTCCATTATTCTTGAGCACTACAACTATAGGTGATAACCAAGTAGCATTTTCAATAGGTTAAATAAAACCTATAGTAAGCAATTTGTTAATATCATGTTTAACAATGGTTGCATAGTTAGGATTTAATCAGTACCTTGCTTGATGAGCAGGTGGTATTAATGTGTCCAATTCAATCCAATGTTGAACTACGTTAGGTGGTATTCCCTTCAAATCTTTGTAAGTCCAAGCAAAAATGTCCTTGAACTCTTTTAGTAATTCAATTAGTTGATGACTAACAACAAGTTCCAAATCTACACTGAATTTAACGTGTTGCAAGTTTTCTTTAGAACCCAAATTGATCTTGGAAAATTGTTCTTTTTTAGTGACAATTCATCCCGCAATGTAAAGGTTTTGAACTATGATTCAAGCAAGCATCTCGTTAATCTCCATTTCTCCTACTTCAAGTTGGAAAAATGTCTTTAGTAAATGTTGTTGGAAAGTATCAGGGGGTATAGCTATTTTAACATGTTGTATAAACATTGGTTTGATAGGTATATAAGATGAAACAGGTGGCTTAGACACAAGTTCAACAAGTTTATTAACATGTTCAACTACATTTAAACATGTTGATGTAATCAACTTAATAGGTTGATTTGACTAAACTAATGTAAGAATAACTATGGTTCCTATTGAAAACAGTCATGATTCTGCAACAAACATCAAATCCTCTTCTTTGTCATATATTCCAAAATGGAAATCATAACAAACTAAGACTTACGAACGCTTGGTTGGTGCTCCAAGTTTCTAAGTAATAAGTATGGTTCTAATTATACCAATTCCTTGTATAATAATAGTGTTGTTGCCTAGGGTACCGATTAAATCCTAACATTGGTCATGAAACACTTTAACATCCTTTAACCAAGGACGACTTAACAACATAGAGTAGCTGGAGTTCAACACATTACTCTAAATTACAGTAAAAGTCACTACATAGGGAATTCCATGAATAAGAGTTCTAAGATCTTTAATAAAACCTAAGGGTTTTGTAATGGTTTGATTAGCCATACGCAAGTCATAAAGTGCAAGTTTTGGTTTTGATAGATTTAATTGTACCCTAAGTTTTTCCGTAATAATATTAATTTAAAACCACCATCTAAAAGCGCGTCTTCAATGAAGTTCTTCCCTACTTGAACCTATATTATTACCATTTGATGATCAATGGCAGTTGATGCAACTAGCAGTTTTGGTAAAATAGGTTTTGATGGTACCATGTTAAAAATGTAGCGTTTGATATCAAGGATCGCCCACAATAGTTGTCTTAATTCGATGTATACTTGGTCTCCAAGATTTGTTTATTGATATTTCTTAGAATTTTTTCTAACGTTTTCTCTGTAATAACATGTTCTAAAATGACAAGTTGTTGATTCATTACATTGATTTAATTACTTACAACTAGTTGAATTGTGGTTGATTTATTAGGCAAATCTAGCTCAATTATTTTACAATGAACCTTCATTGATAGTAGCATGTTGTTTTTTAGCCCCACTATGTTGTAATTGTCTAACAGTTTCAATGAAAAAATCCCATAGACACTCTTTTTATTGCCATTTTTTAGCCCCTTAGTTTTAATTGGTTCCCTTTCCTTGAACACATGTTATTCCAACTGTTGCCTACGAGTGGTAACAACAACTATTATATTAATCGGCACATTGTTAGTTTTAGATGGTTTATGTGTTGTTGTGGCATTATAATTAATAGGTTTAGTTCTGAACATGTTCTGTATTTCAATTTTTTTGGGGCATTCTCCAAATCTATGTTCTATGTTAAAATAAATTATACAGGGATAACAAACAGGTACTTTTATTAATTTAATAGGTTGGGATTTTGTTATTGTTATAGGTTTTGTAAACTTGACTTTAGTAGTTGGCACAATTGATACATCTCTTTTCTTGTTACAACATGTTTCCACTAAATGATCGGTTTTACCACAATTGGTACATGTTAATGTTGATTTAATTGTAACATGTTCTATAGGTGGTATAAAAATTGATTGATTAAATGGTCTTTGATCGACATGACGAAGTTGCTCCAACCTGTTGAATAGGTGAAGTCATTCCATCTTTGAATTAGTGGGTACCAAATGAATGTTGTTGTGTGATGGTTGGTTTTGAAAACTAATATATGTAGTAATTGTTATGGATGCACCAGCTCTAGGTAGATTGTAACTTGGGGTTGTAGATTGCCATGGTTGATGGATAGATACGACCTCATCAAACGACTAAATAAGTTCACGATTGTCATCATTATGAACATTCATGACCCTTGGTTGGGTTCTTGTTCGTGGTGTTTCTTGATGAGTGGTTGAGAGCACTACTAGGTCTCTCTACACAACCAGTTCTACTACATTTTGATGTTGTTCATTGACTTTTCCCTTTTGTGTTGCATTTGTGTTTGGTGCATTCATAGATTCATCTCCCTTAGGTTACACTTGTTGTTCATTTTGTTCTTATGCGTGTTCTTGAATAGGTTGATGTTTGACATGTTCTAATTATATTTTAAAACTTCTAGTAACCATTCTTAACATTTTTTGAAATCAATAGGTTTTAGGAAAACCTTGCATTATTTTTTAACAATAGATTTATTTTATTTTTTAGAATGACCCCTCCTAGTAGTCAGAAGTTTGTATTAAATTTCTTTTACAAATTGGGTGCCTATTTATCTTCAAAAACTTTACACTAACCTCACCCTATTTCTAAGGTCTCCACACTAAATCAAAATCAAAAACTTGAATTTTAAAGTTTACACAAAACAAACAAACATGTGACAATTCAAAGTTTGAAGCATGATCTACTAAACTATTAAATCTAACTAAAAATTCTAAGTGTGATTATTTCTAAATTTTGATCCATTGTGTGGTCGCAAAATGTTAACGAGGTTTTTCTATTCCCATTAAGGTTAATTCACCTTTGGATTTTTCAACAACATGTTCCTAAAATAGCAATAGGTACATACAACACACAAATTAAAACTTAAATTACTACAAATCTAACATGTACACAAATTGTTCAAACTTGAAGGAAATAAGTTGAAAGAAAAATTATCCATGTTCCATATTTGAAAAGTGAAACACATAATCATGAATGAAATTAAAAATCTTTCAACAGGTCTATCCTCCTAGTCTTATACTAACCAATTCAAAATATAATAATCATAATTGACCATTATAAATAGTCATTAGCCAATACCTAGATTAATAGTCCAAAACTTCAAAAAATACACCTTACCTAACTATCTATTTAACTACCAATTTTGTCAAGTACAGGTTCTACCGATTACCTGTTGATTAACATGTCAACCTATTTGCTTAACCCAATCATTACCTACTAGGTTTAGTTAATTAGTTAAGTTAATACTATAGGTTAGGTTAAATAACAAGTTATGATACATGTTAAGTTTAACAACTTGCTTATATTATCAACATGTTACCAAATTTGGGTAACAAACACACCTCATGCTTTAAACTTCATGCACATCAATAATAACTTTATAATCATTCAAAACAAAAAGACCATGCAACAAATTTGCAATGGTGAGAAAGCTAGATTTTTTGGTTATTATTAAGTAACACCCATCCTTGTTCCTAGATTGCTTCTTATTCTACTTGCAAGTTTTCTATAGTTGTTTCTTTTAAATATAAAATTGATTATACAATAACCCTTGTTTTCCAATCCTTCATGTAGAATAACAATGTGTTTTAGCAAACGAAAGCTTGCAAAAGATATTTTTACACCAAAGAAAAACTAAATATGAGAGAAATTGATTTTAGCAAGGTTTTCCAAGGCTTGATATGAGATTTGAACAAAAAGACCACATACATGATGTCAACAAAGGAGTAATGTATATTGGAGCCCTTACAACCAACTTTTGAAATCAAAACAAAACTCCACAAAATCATATATGAGTTGCAAAAAAACACCTTAATGCGATTTGAAAGTTCAAAGTTTGTAGTCAAATTGCTAACACATGGAGTTAATGAACATAATGAGTTAGTTCACCACATTTAACAAATGCAAGAAAACAACAACCCTATTTATGAATTTTTGTGTTTAGTAAATGTAAACATCAATCATGTTATGGGTTTAGAAAATAACAAACCTAGTTTATGCAAAAACATAATTAAAAAACCAAAATGCGCTTACAATCTACACAAATGTGATCAAGTCAACAAAACATGTTTACACAAATGAGGTTGAAAACTTAAAATGCAAGTTTGAGCTTTTGTAAGTTTATGAACAAAAAATCAAAAAACCCAACTTGAAATAAATTGTAACAACTTTTGCAAGTACAAAAAGAAACCCCAACACTCCCATAATCGATCAACCTTCCACCCACACACCCTTGTGTGAACACAACCATTTTGAATGAAAGAAAAGTGGCAGAAGTGGAACAATTTTTTTAATAGTGCACTTTAGAAATGGTTACTCTTCTTATGGTTCTTTTTCTAAAGAAACCCAAAGTCACAAAAAAAAAACCTTGGTCAAAAGAAGTGCAAAATATCATTACTAGGAAATGTGTCTTAGTTCACTTTAGGTTTCACTAAATTTTGAGTGAATTTAGACATTTTTACTTAGTGAAATGTTTAACCCCCTAGTGAATGGGGACTAGTTGCTACGGACAATGAATTGTTTCATTAGTACCTAGCGAAACAAGGTTACTCTCAAGTGAAATACAAATTTACCAAACCATTCACTTGCTAATTAATTAATTAAGTAGCATGGAAATCAATTAAATTTTAATTATTTAATGTATAATATTATTGATAATTTCATGATTTTAAAAACCTATTATTTATTGACACTTGTCATTACCTAGGCTAGGTTTAAAACCTAGCCTAGGTAGGCCACATAATAACCTAGCCACCTATTCTAAGAATTCGATAGGAGAATATTCGGTCAACATACCATTATTGACCACACACAACACCATTCATGAAGTTTGATCCTTTGACCTTTGGAATGGTGACAAACACCCTTACCATCAAACCACCCCACTTGTTGTGGTAATATGTTACATTACATTTTATTTATCAATACTTCATTTTTAACATTATAAAAACATAAACTTTGAAAATTCATATCTTATTGAGATTTTGTTCCAATGAAATGATTCGAGTTTACTTTTTGAATTTTTTTAAGAATGTACATAATTACATTTATTTTTTTCTTCAAAGTTTAAAATCATTTAAACAAAAAAAAAAGTTGAATATCATTATTCAATAACATTTTAATCACCATTATTTTGAATTTTTTTTAAATAAATGGATAAATTTATTGATAATATAATAATATTATTTATGCTAAGCTACTTTAATTATTATATGACTATTTTTCATTAATTTAAATTATTTCACCTTACATTATTTACAACTATTTATGTTTATTATCAATTACTTTTGGTTATTCTAAGTTACTTTTTGTTATTTTAGCTTATTTCACTTTAAACTATTTTTGGATATTGTAAATTATTTCAGTTTAGGCTATTTGTTGCTATTGTCGCAACCCCACTTTGGGGCAAGTATGAAGATGAGACTCATACTCCCAAAAGTGGGAACTTGGAGTCCTCCGGGACTCCCACAATTTCAGGGCTCGACAGTAGAAGGAAAAACACCTTGCCTCGAGGTGTTCTTTATACCGATGGAAAGGTCTTGAAGTGTAGATGTCTGAAATGGCCTCGCATGAGCCATTTGGACATCTTTAGCCCAAGTTATGGGCAAAAGAAGGGCCGGGAGTCAAACTGGCAATTTGACTCCCGACCACTAAAATTCGGGAATCGACCCGATTCCGACGTCTGCAGGAGGAGTGCGACATGGCGTTGGAAAGCTCTCTTTTGAGAGCTACAACATTACTTTAGACCTCATCCCAATTGGAGGTCTGAGCAAGAAGTTATGGATGCCCAAAGTCCCGGGATTCCAACCGGGGACAGTTTCGGGACTCCTTGGGAGTCTTGGGAAAAAGTGCCATTCAGATGTAGCCCCTGCGGGGAGCTGCAGATAATACTATATGGGGGAAGGTGGTGGCTTCCCCCGAGTTCGGGCCGTGGTGAGTCAAGTGAGTTCAAGGTCGCCCGTGGTTAATCCCAACACCAAAAAGGGTGCAGAATGAGTTCTAACCAACTTGTGGTTGGTTTTGGATGCAGGACCGAGTAACTAAGTAGTTTATCCTTCTTCCTAGTCTAATCCCGGAACTTCTAGCACGCCCCTCTCACCCCCTTTAGTGCTGGAAGTTGGGAGCGGCCCCAAGTTCCAACTCCTTTCGCATTTCTACATAGTTGGACCCTCAAGTGGGTTTATTAAGGAACTTGGGAGCGCGTCAGCTATTATAAGTTATTTTTAGCTATTGAAGGCTATTTCACCTTACATTATTATTGGCAACTATAGGTTATTATAGGTTATTTCACCTTAAGTTACTTTTGTCTATTATAAATTATTTCACCCTAAATTATTTTTGACAATCCTAAGCAGTTTTAATATATGGCTATTAGTGGTTATTAATGGCTATTGACACCTATTATATTGGTGGCTATTTTATTAATGGATATTAATGTTTATTATTGGTTATTATATTAATCGCTATTAGTGATTATTATATTAATGGTTATTGGTGGTTATTATATTAATGGTTATTGGTGGCTATTTATGTTTATTCTATTAATGATTATTGATGGTTATTCTATTGATGGTTATTGGTTGTTATTTTATTAACGACTATTGGTGGTTATTTTATTAATGGCTATTGGTGGTTATTTTATTAATGGCTATTGGTGGCTATTGTGTTAGTGGCTATTGGTGACTATTCTATTAGTGGATATTGGTGGTTATTAATTGGTATTATATTAATGGCTATTGGTGGATATTTTGTTATTGAATATTGGTGGTTATTAATGGTTATTATATTAGTGGTTACTGGTGGCTATTCTATTAATGGATATTGGTGAATATTTTATTATGGATATTGGTGGTTATGAATGACTATTATATTATTGGCTATTGGTGAATATTCTATTGTGGATATTCGTGGTTATTAATGATATTATATTAGTTGGTATTGGTGGCTATTATATTAATGGCTATTGTATTATAAGTTATTGTTGGGTATTATATGTTATATTACAACTATTGGTGATTATTGTATTATAAATTATTGTTGGATATTCTATGTTATAATATCATAGGTTATTGTTAATTATTATATTGTAGGGTATTTAAAATTATTTTTCATAGGTTATTATTATTTATTTTAAGTTATTATATTTAAGATAAAATAATTTATAATAACATAAAGTAGAATGACCTTGAATAATTTAAAGTATAACTTGAAATAACACATATTAATTTAAAATAAAATAACCTAAGGTATAGCCGAAAGTTAGTTGAATAATTTAATTTAGAATAACTTAAAAACTTATAATAAACTAATTAAAATACCTTAAGGTAAAATAAAATAAAATATTTTAGGGTAAAAAAATTTATAATAAATTATAGTAACATTAAATATAAGTTAGAATAAGTAAAGTAACTAAAAATAATATATGGTATATCATAAAGTAACATAGATAGAATATTTTAAAAAACATAAAAATAAATTTATTTACTATAGTAAATTATAATAGTGAATTATGTTAATTAGTAATGAAACATGATGTTTACATGATGATATTATAGTGAAATAACTTTCACCAAGATGAAATAAGTAAAATGCAATGAAGTTATTTCACTTTTAAGGTCCCATAATGATTTAGGCTAGTAAATTGCACCCCACCTTTGTAGTAGTGTATGTTGACTTCATAATTCTATCAGAAAATCCAACATCCTAGTAATAGTAGTAGTGAAAAATGCAAAAAAAAAGGTTTTTAAATGCATAAAGAAAAAAAAAACAAAGCCAATAAAAAATTCAACATAATCACAACTTGAAACCCCATCATGACCACAATCTCACAAATGGCTTAGGTGATCAACTTTTAATCATCTTTGAATCAAAAGTTTTCACAAGTTTTGCACAAAATAATTTTTTGTAAAAATGTGATCTACAAATTAAAGATCAACATTACAAAATATCATCATTGCAAAAATAATGTAAAAGAAACATACGCCATCAATTCAAAATACAAGTAAGTTGTAAATAACATCTCATTTGGAGAAATAGATCAATTGAAAAGTACATGATGGCAGCAACTTGATTCACAAATCTCTTTATGTTTTTCTTGCATTCCCAACAAACATTAAATTGATTCCTTGCACTAACTTGTGTAGCTTGCATCCAACATACATGTACCAAGAAGCACATACAAAAAATTCTACACAACATATGAATAGTTCTTTCTAGAAGGGAACTTTGGGTATGGACAAATGCATTATTATTTCCTTCAAATGTGATAAAATAACCCAAGTCTTTCCCATGTATTCCATTATGTTATACTAATCAATTTGGGTTTTAAATACTAAGGTGCATACCTTGGTTCATATCCAGGTGAACTTTATAAAATAAAACAACATTGGTATGTTCCCTACCCATATGGGAATAAAACACAATGCAATTGGTGTCGTGAACCTAAACATACATAGATCACAAGGTGTGGAAAGGGCCAAGTTCTTATCCTTATTTTCACAACACAATTTAATTTTTATGTGGATTTCTCTTTTGATATTTCATTTGGAAATGTTTATAAGGGATTCAATATGCCTAATAACAAATCAAAATAAGTTTAGGAATGGAGTTCTTTCAAAAACATATTTTGTAAAAATCTATCTATTGATTTTTTGATGGCCAAAATTGACATGTTTTTTAAAAGTCCATATCATTTTGAAAAAATAATAATTTTATTTTGAGTTTTGTGCACACTTCTATAAAATTAATGATCTTTAAATGGTACCAAAATAAATGGAAAAAAATTCTTGAAACATATGAATTTTTTATTAGTTAATTATTTAATCATCCCATGGCTTGCAAAAAATATGAAGGAAATGGGCGTGATGTTGATGCAAGTAGGAAGAACATTCAACAAACAAAAAAAATAGAATCTAAAAAGTAGAAACATGTTGAAAAAAAACCTTCAAAATTAGTTGCACATACATGTGTTCAACCAATTGAAACATACCTATTGATATGTTGAATCCATTAGACCCATAGATTTTCCAGCACCTTAATTGAAATACAATATTTGAGCTTGCTTCCACAAAATTGGAAACAACAATTCACATGGAAAATATCAAATCACATGCTAACATGAATGATAAATTTAATCAAGTACATCTTGTCTTCATTAACATGTTTATTTATGTCGTCTTATGTTAAAATCTACATGATTTTGCCCCATCTTTACCTTTGCTTGCCCAATATTTTTGTTTCAAATAATAGTTTTTTGGATGTTAATATAGAGCCAATTTAATAAATTCATACTTGAATTCATAAGCTACTTTTTACTCTATAATAACATATTAATAGACATTAAATTGATAATTCATGCCTAAAACAAGACCCATCAAATGGCTAGAACATACCCAAGCTATTGCATGAAACCAAAAAGTTTAAAACTATTCCAAAAGTTTGTCAATTGAACTCCTTGTCCTTCACATATGCAAAAATCTTCTAAATGATTAGCAAAAACATGTAAGTAGCTACCATAGATGTGAACCATATTTACACCACTTATATGATTAGGTGCCTTGAATGACCAAATAGTGAAATGTTTGGGTTCCCAAGTCTTGTTAGACAAAAAAATAAACCACAACAACAAACACATCATCACATTTTGACATCCAAAAGTCAAAGGTGCTCGAGTGGTTAATAATAAACTTGTTGATGTAAGACTAATTTAGTTCAAGGTTTAGAGCTCCATGATTTTAATTAGATTTTGAACTTTAGTTGAGTAAGGTTTTTGCTATATGAATAGTTCAAATTTCACATGTGCATTAGTTATGTTTTATTTCAAATAATTTTAAGAACAAAAATTTCCAATTTCATGATCCATTTTTTCATGTCACTTTGTTATTGTTCAATTGGTATCCTTAATTTATTTTATTATTTGAATCATTATGGACGATAGTTGAGATTTTGAAAATTATGTTTTATTTTCATTTTTAATAATTAAATAAAAAAGAAGTAATAATAAATGAACTTTAATATTTTAAAATGTAGAAATGACACCAAAATTAACATTATATTCACATGCCATAGTTAAAAAATGATTGATTTCAATCACATTAGTCAAGCTCCACAAATCCATGTAGGTGTTGCATCCACCTACATAATAAGCATATTATAACAAATAATATGGTACATAATATATCAAATATAATATGCATCCAAGCATTTTATCACATCAAAATGAATAACTTTTGGTAAAAACACATTTCAAAATTCATAATTTTAATGATAAAAATAGCTTTTAAATCAAAAGTGCCAAAATGTGTTGAAAACATGAATTTCACTAATTTAAACTCATGTTGCTTTTTAATCTCATATTAAGCTCATCTCCAATTTTGAAAAGGAATGGTGAACATTTGATATTATAAATTTAGTGTTTTTGAAAGAAAAAAAGATTGTCCACACAATAGGGTTTTGAATGCTTTAAATAAGGATTCTTTAAACATTATCAAATTTCATTGAATTTTGATGATTGAAACTTTGTAAATAAATGATAATCCAATCACATCCCTTTGTGGTTCCTTTGTGTTCTAGGCACTTTACTGGATATCTATAATAACAAAACTTTTTTCAACATTTTTTCAATGGCCTTCAAAGACACAAAGCTCAAGTGCTAGTTGGTTGAGAGATAAAACATAACCCTACCAAGAAGACACTGATGGGGTATATATGCCCGGGGTTTGAAGGTTTTGGCTAATAACAACCTAGATTGATTTTAGTGTTGGGTTTGGGCACGGTTATGAACAAATGTGGAGTAGGAAGGTGGGGGTGGATACTTGAATTTTGTATCTACCTGGATATTAACTGAGGGTGGGTTTTTGAAATTTTTGCCTTTGACCGTTACAAATATGCATTTCCAGGGTTCATACCCGGAAGGGGTGTCATTGTGTTAAATTTCAACCCTGCCCAACACTGGATTAGACTTTAGACCTATACAAAGGACTTAGAATAATGGGTTTAGGGAGAGGTTTCAGCAAGTAGCCCAAACATGATCGCAGAAGGCCAGTTAAAATTTGTAACCTTCATATTTAGTTTACAACCAGTTGTGGCTAAATCTTCTTATGGATGATTGCCAGTCCTATGACATCCCAAAATTGGGAAAAATATTCCAGTGCTCCTGCTCATCATGTTGTTGTTTCAAGTAGTTCCCTGCATGACCCCTGTAGACTACAAAGGTACAAGTTGCAAGGACAAAGTTTAGAGGTGTCAGCTTTGGGTAAATACAAGTAGAATTGAGAGACATAATAATTTATTAAAGTAATTTCATACGAACAATACTTGGGGACTTTAATGGAGTAGAGACTTTGATGATTCAACAATTATTGGGAAAGCTGAAACAAATAGGGGAGTTGGGAATCTTGGTAGACAAACAACAAAGTTGTTTTGGACTCTTGTTGTGTTCAATTGTAAGTAAAAATTGTGCTAAAACTCTAAATTTATTATATCCTTGTTGGTGTGGGGCTTTTAATGAAGTTCAATCACATGGTCAAAGCAAATAAGACCAGTTTCGCAAGTGAATTTCATGATTTTTTCCAAATGTATTAGAGTATGTGACACCTTGACCCCCATGCATACCTATCATTGTATCCAAAATGTGCCACCTGCATAATCCCACAAATTTTCAGTCTGTAGGTGTCATATTGAGGACATCTAACAATACACAAAGAAACTTTATGTGTGGGGGATGAGAAAGCCAAATTTCCTTAAAACAGACATTGAAAAGGTCTAGATAGCATTTCAATTAAAACTAAACTATTCAGAATATTGGTACGTGAAGTACCCCCCGCCCCCCATCATCTCATTGCTAGGTAGTCACAAGTTACCACATTACTAATTATTATTGTTTAATCACTAGTCTCTAGCATTGAGGAGGTTATTTAGTCGTCCTCTCCCCTACCCAGTCCCCTTGCATGCCCTTAGCATCCCCCCCTCTTCGCCCCTTTGAGTACTTATACCTAGTGATTAAAGAAAGATTAGATTGACTAAAAAACCTAATGAATAGACGCTATCTACCTTATGAAGAGTATAAGTACACTTGTTGAGACTGGTTTTGATGCCTTAGCAATAAAATTGGATTGTATTAAGATCTGATTCAACGTTTTGAAATTCCTGGTTTTATCAAATTAAAGGTTATTATCAAAAGGCTATTTAAGTGACCATATTTAAGTGCATATATATTTTTATTTTTGTGGTCTTGACATTACTCTCACATCTACCGGGGAAAAAACATTTTGGCTACAAAATTTGTTGCAAAATATTGAAGTTGTCAAGTAATTAAAAGGTTACCTCAAAAATATTTTCAATTCATTGCAATCTGACATTTCACAATATTGATTTGGCCAACAATTATTCAATCATATGATCCGTATGTCACCGGTGGAGCAACTTTTTGTCAACCCAAGGCCCGACATGAACAACCTAGCGGATTGTGAAAAAAAGAACACTACATAATTAGCAGACGGGTACATGGTTCCCAACTTCAATTGTCATACAATAAAGTTTTAATTAAGGTTTGAAGTTTGAACATGTCTTCTCATCATGCATTTGACTTTCATTAAAAAGTTAGATACCTTTGGAAAAGATTGATGCAAGTCTTAGAAATTTTTGGTTTTATTCATGATCAATTGATATTGTACATGGCCATGTTTGTACGTTGTACATCAAAAAGCTTGTTGTCAACCAATACTAATATGTGCCAATTTCCAAATACATTCAATAGTTTCTAGCTTAACATCATCAACTTAGGACCTTCCTAGATATAAAGTTCAACCCGTGCATCCACACTAACAAAAGTCTCCACATCCTATTATCTTTGATATTCGAACAAATCCGTATTCAAGTAATCCAATAAATCATCCAAGTTATAGGGGGCCACCTCCCAACTTTATCTTGGGAGATTGTCCATAAGTGATAGGTTGATGAAGCCAAGCAAGAACTTTCTTTTGGGGACTCCCAAATTCTAGTAGGGGGTGGGATAGTTTGTCCATGTATCCAAGTATTTTGAGTTCTTTGTTTAGCACACACTCCTCTCCCATGGCTTGTGGAGTCTTGTGTATAACTTCTCAAGAATCCAAGTCAGGTGGGTGAAGTAGCTACTAACTAGGCTGAGGATTCACCCCCACCCCTTCCCATTTCCCACCCCCAATGTTTTAAACCAAAAGTTGAAGTGTTGGGAAATTGACATTGCAAAAAGCATTCAAATTTGGTGAAAAAGCCATTGAAAACTGTAAGTATAACTAAACAAACAAGTTGAAAACACAAGTAATAAATAACAGGGATTTCTTGACACCTATTTTCAATGACAAAGATTCTCAAAATCCAATATCTCATGACTTAGGTCTGAAAATTACAAAATAGCTCCCAGAGATACACTCATCAAGGGCTTTCCAATGATACCAAGAGCATAGCAGGGGCTAGTGGTTTGGGAGATTTTGACCTCACAAACAAACTAATCACCTTCCTTGATAGATACATGTGATTTATAGTGTAAAAATTGCTAATTAACAAACAAACTAATCACCTTCCTTGATAGATACATGTGATTTATAGTGTAAAAATTGCTAATTATAAAGTGTAAAAAAATTTAATTATCGTTTAAATGGTGTTATTTTCAACATTTTCCTGACTTTATTCAGGAATACAAACACTCCCACTCAATATTTTTACAACAACTACCAACCAAGGGCTGACAATAATGTAAATTAATTGGTAGCATTTTTCAATATTTTAACATTTACTAATCAAAGGTTCCAAGTCTAATGTAGCATCTTATCTGGTTCGGCATTCAGGTGCCAAATAATTAATTTATTTTTTGAAATCAAGATTGGTAGTAAATTTTGCGATTTACTATTTTTGAACATATTATGTCATTCAATTAAAATATTTGACAATGATGATTCATTGTTGCATTGATTGTTAACATTAAGTATTGAAATTGTGAAAAATTGAAAATGGGACTATTGAACCACTTTTATTGAAAAAAGTAATTATTTTGGTTTTTAACCTATTTGAAAGCTATTGTGTTGGTCTCTTTCTAACCACTGCAATAAACATAACAAAATGCCCAACTCATGCAACCACTACAGCAAACTTAAAATTTACAGTATTTGTACCCACTGCAACAGACTTAACAAAATGCTCAAACTCATGTATCCACTATGAAGACTTAATAAATTGCAATTGTTTTGTAGCCATTGCAATAGGCTTAACAAAATGCTCAACTCATGTAGTGATTGCAATAGACTTAAAAGTTGCCCTCTTTGTTGCCATTACAACAGACTTAACAAAATACTCATCTCATGTAGCCATTGTAGCATATTAACAATTACACAAAGATAGGAATTATGCAATGCTCATATAAAAAGCTTGGGTGTTTCATGTGACAAAACACAAAACTCACAACTCACATGAATGTAAAAAAATGCTCAACTCATACCTCCTATTTATTATTTTTGAAAATCACCAACTTTAGCTAGTTTATATTCACATTTGTCTATCAATTTTGCTTCTTAATTCAAGAAGTCTTTGACATCTTTGTATTTGGATGAGGTGCAACCAACATGCACACTCAATGACCAATTTTTGCAAATTGTGACCAAACTATCAAGGTTTTGTATTTTGAGTTTGTAACACCTTAAACTTGTTAAGGTCCTTGCAATGCTAAAAATTTCACCTGTCTCAATTTACAAACAAAGGATTGAATTTTCACCAATTTAATGGTGAATTTATAATGTTGACTAATAAAAAGTGATGTTTTCAACTGGGTGAAACAACTAGTTCTCCAACTTCCATCTTGGGTTTGGTGCATCCACACTATTAGGAGTTAACCTTGTCACTTTTGGCGAGTGCTTATTTTGGAACATTTTTAAAAATATTTTATTCCTAAGATGAAAAATTCCTTTAAAGAATTCTCATGGTCTAAAAAAAATGTTACAATAATTGTTGGTTTAAAAAAATTACCCAAAATATGTTATGTTTTAAAAATCTCATCAACGGTAGAAGTCTTCATAATGATAGGAGTCCTCATAATGTTTTTAAAAACATTAATTACAATGCTTGGTGAATGATTTTGAATATTTTATTTTCATTAGATTCATTCCAAATCATGACACATGTTGAAAACATAATATATTGAAAGAATTGTTATGTAAACACATTAAAAACTTAAAGCACTAATACAAATTTTGACAATAAACATGAAAACCAAATAATGCTTACATTTGCTATGACTCCTATTAATGCAATTACACCCATTTTGCAACTTCCATTTTGATTACATCTTTATTTATTTTGACTACATAGTCTTCAATTGTTTCATGACAAGAGGGATGGACCAAAAAAATTGTATAATTATCAAAAGTTTTTATTTCATGACAAAAAAATTTATCAATTGAAATATTTTATGCTCAAATTTGTTTGATCAAGATCACATAAATGGGTTATAATTTGGTCCTTTTTATCATAAATTGATCACATGTTTTGAAACATTGAAATTATTGTTTTGTAATGATGAATAAATTAGTGATCATTAACAGGGGTTTTTTTTTCAAATTCCTCAAGTAGGTGTATTGGTGAGGATCCTTAACGTTAATTAACAATAAATGGGGATTATCCTCGTGGACTAATAGATCTTTTTTGGAATCCTGCCTAATTCTAACGACCTAATGGAACACATTGTTTAAATTTTGCAACTTCTAACTTTTTTACCTCAAGATGGCAAATGTTTTAAAAAAATTCTCAAAAATTCCAAGGTTGGATTTGTCAGCCCTATCTTTTTGTTGTTAGGTGGCAAAAAATTTGCCACAAAATAAAACCTTGATTACTGATGCATGGACTCTATAACATTACCAAGTTTTTGTTTCAAAATCAATGAAACAATCTACAATCCATAATCCATGTAACATATGACATATGAAATGGATTCATTTGCATTGAAACATTTAGATACATGCTTTTAGAAGAAAAAATGTGTTTTTCAACTTATCATATTGCAAAAAAATTGCAAATGACACTTTTAGTTGTAAACAACAAGTGGTAAAAAATAATTGCATTTTTAATGAACATGGGTACACAAGATGATAATTTTCGCATGCCATACTGTGAGAATTTTGAAATTCGTTCATCTTATCTTGTTGAATAGGGATAAGATGGTGGTGCCCAACTTATGGGTCGACAAGTTAGTACATGTAGATTCCAGAGTTTTCTTAATATTCTGAACAAGTAAAATGTAAAATATGGGCAGTAAGAAATTCAGATAAATATTGGTTAAGGCAAAATAGATCTTCAAATTATCATCTTCCTGTTCTAGGTTCAAGTATATACCATTGTACATTGGCAGCTTCAGCACAAATTATATTATTTTTAAAAATGCTGAAATTTTCAAAATTTTACTTTTCTCAAAGAAAAAAATATTTGTGAATGAAAATGAAGAATGTTTTGAAATATTCAGGAGTATTTTAATTTTGGAAATGTAAGCTTCAAGTTTTATTAATTAGTTGGCAGATGCGAGCTGAAGCTGTCCTCGTACTATGGTAGTTATTAGCCAAGTAGAATTGCAGCATAGGGATTCATCAAAGTTGAAGCCTTTTGTGTGAATTGAATTACCAATGTTGTGGAGGTAAATCATTTGTCATACATAACTCAGGATACTAGACAAAGGTCTAAACATACTTTGTAGGCAAAGAATAGGTATATGAGAAAGTTCTATAAACCCTAAATCCCTAAAACCCTAAACTCATATATATAAGTCAGGATGCTAGACAAAGGTCTAAACATACTTTATGGGCAAAGAATAGGTTTATGAGAAAGTTCTAAAAGCCTAGAAAACATATTTGTCTTTCTCTGTTGTCAACACCACCTAATAACACCTTTAGGTTAATACAGCAATTACTTCTCCTCATGGAGTTTGCCCCTTAATGCATGTTAATTTAGTTTTTGTATGAGACATGTTCCAGTCAATGGGTGGGAGGAGACTTGAGTTGTGATTCAATGATGGCAAAGAAAATCAGAAACGAATTCTAATCATGTTCAAGTCGATGGGTCCGAGACACATGATTTGATGATGGCAAAGAAATTTAACAAATCTGATGATTTCATATTGATGGGTC
>Ga0116230_10001614_pt1 | contig 21561 bp, 12 predicted proteins | sample S1TSphfallax_3_FD_88678 | JGI IMG/M metagenome (GOLD analysis project Ga0116230, IMG submission 88678) | Host-associated microbial communities from peat moss isolated from Minnesota, USA - S1T2_Fd - Sphagnum fallax MG | ecosystem: Host-associated > Plants > Peat moss > Unclassified | place... | reverse complement strand
TGTTGATCAATTGTTGATATGATGTTCTAATCACATTGTAATACAATGATCAATCATCACAATGTGTTACAATGGCATCACAACATTAGATCAATGATTGTATCAACATTTCATTAGCACTTAACATTGAACACATAGTTGAAATGTTGTAAAAACACACAGACATGGAGGGGGCAATTTATGATGAGACATGGAGGGGGCAAGTTTATGATGAGTCACCTAAACCAAGGGACACTGGTTCTTATACTTCAAGGCTTGACATCCTAAGATTTGACATCTTAAAACTTGACATTTCTAATAACTTAAACCCTTAAATGGCTTGAAAGCGTAGGAAATGATTTGAAATTCTAAAATTCAATGCCCATAGAAGCCTAAGACATTAGGACAAGGGTTTTTTCCTATGTGCCTTGAATCTTAGGCCTTCAAGTCTTTTCTTTCAATTAAGTAGTTGGAGTAGTGATCATCCACAAGAGGAATGAACCAAATTTGGCTAGAGGTCATACATGAAAATATAAATATTTTGGAATCTTGCCTAGGTTTGATGACTAATATACCAAAACTCATTGTCTAAATTTGGTGACTTCTAAGTTTTTTCCTTCAAGATATGGTGACTTTTGTGTAAATTTTCCAAAAACCCCTTTGAACAATTCACACTAAATTTATTTATTTTTAATTTTCACAATGCCAAAATTTCCCAAAGGAAAAAAAAATGTCATTAATTAAAACCCAAGGGACTAGGACATGATAAATTGAAAGCCAAAGACACGAAGGATTGATGACTAGAGATATGAAGGTTTGAAGGCTTGAAATATGAAGGCCTAAAGACATTAAAACTTTGAAAGTGTGTTCAAAGCTTTGTTTTTACATTGGGTTTACATTTGTGGAAGAAAAGTTTGTGAGTTGAGAAGTAAGGTGTGTGGAACCCCTAGAACATTGGTGAAAATTTCCCAAAAATATCATAAGACAACAATCTTATGCCATACATACACAAATGTACTTTAAACCTAATGTTTTGTTGAACATTTTGGTTGGAAGATTTAACACTAAGTCAATGCATGTTTTGACTTCAACATTTTGGCCCAAGGTTAGAATATTCTTGAGCATTTTGGCTTAATATTGGCACCATTTTTGACATTTCAACTTAAATTAGAAATCTTTCTTGGCATCTCTTCCTAGGGTTCATCACTTTTCCTTATCCTTAGAGTTGTGTCTGATCTAGCTCTTTTTTGTATTTCATAAATATCCTCCATTTGTGAGTGTTACCCATGTAAAACTCAAGTTGGTGCATATATATATTTAGATTGTTAAAAAAAAAAAGAAAAAAAAAAGGGTTGGAAAGTATAGGGGTAGGGGGAGGAAGGGGAAAACATGCATTTTATTCTTTTAACATGCTCATTTTCTTCTTGTTTTTCCTTTGTTGTTCAATTGCTTCCGTAGTTCAAAAAAGTATTGTAGACTTTCACTTGATGCACCCATTACCATGAAAATCAATAAAAAAAGGTCAAGAAATGTGGAATGTATGAATAATTGTTTGACAATGGGTGTGTTTACCTTACAAATTACTTTTGTAGTTAAGGAAACTAAAGAATTTCATAAAGTACTCCCAAGTATGGAACCCTTTTTGGTCCTTGATTTGTTATTCCATTTTTATGTTATCTACAATGTCACCCAAACTAAGGACATCAAATTGGGTATAAGTACACCAAACACTTCAAATTTTAACATGGTTTGCCAATTGAAAAATGTAAAATTTAGTAGTGGTTACACCGTTTGTTGGAAATTTTTGCATGAAACTTAGTAACTATAACTAAGGCAATTGATAGAATTATTATAACATCTATTTGACTTTTATATCCTTTTTAATACATCATTTGTTGAATGTTCACCAATAGTTTTCAATCAAGGTAAAATTTCATCACTTTGCAAAAAACTTGATCTTAGTTTTTTTCATTTGTTGTTCCTATTTCTAACTTTTTCAAAATCTCTTGTAAGTAGTCCTTCATGCAATAGTGTATATATATATATATATATATATATATATTTATGGCCTTAACATTGCAATTATAGTGATTAGACAATCAATAAATTATATAATCAATAAATTGCTTAAAGTGAAACAACTTATTATTTATGTTTTGACTAATTAAAAAAGGGTAATGAATCCAATTTTTCTTCTATTAAAATTGAATGTACTATTTTACACATGGATTATGTGACCCCTGCATCAAGATTATAGTCATGTTGGTGGGACTAAATTGTGTCATTCAAACAACAACATGGACAACAATGTGTCACCATGTTTCATGTGATATAAAATATGCTAATTTTGTTGTTTCAGGCAACAAAGTGTAAATTATGCCCTAAATTGTTTTTGGGAACACTTGAAATGAGATTGATGTAATAAGATGTTTTTGTTTTTTAATGTGGCAAAATTCCAATGACGTAAGAACTGGTTTATATGGGGTTTTTTGCAAAAACATTCATATGTCATTTCTACACGACCATTCCGATTCTATGGTCGTCCTTAGACCATTTCAAAGATAATTCCAAAGGAGGTTTCAACAAGATTTTTTTTATTAGGCGGTTGAGGTGGTTCACTTTTTTCTTCATTTGATTTTTAATGTTACCTTCACTCAATGGTATGATTTTTGTCATCTCCATTGCCTATGTGTACTCACTGATTAATTTCTAGGAAGAGTCTTGCATACGAATTGATTCATTTCTCAATGATGGAACAATAATTGAACTTGGAGTGGTTCTTCCAGACACATCACTGAATGCCATGTATTTTAATTTAAAAGAATTTGATTTCATTGTGTCTATCACCATGGTTATGCCCCAATAAATCAAAAGCAAAGATGAATGTTGTTCCCCCCCTAGGATTGAAGAATCTTTGAAGGATTTAGAGGAATAAGAGGTGGTAAATGTGATTGAAATATTCTAAGTTTTTCCTACAACTTTCTTTGTTGGTGTTATCTCTGCAAATTGAAATTGAAGAATTGACATATGTTTTGGTTAGTTATGGCTTATTTCCATGTTTGCGTTGTTTTTTGCAACTACCAAAGTTAGTGACCACGCCAATAATTAATTTGGTCAAGGCAACTAAAATTGCCCCTATAAGAATATTTTAGCACCCACTAAGAATAGAGATGATAATGACAATGATGATAATGGTGAATCTTTTGATGAAGTACTTCACAATACTTATATTTAGAGTATTTCCTCATTGCTTATGCCACTTGCTTTGTAGATTGGAATCCATCATGTTAAACGGGAATGAAATTAAACATATAAAATAGTGTGAAGGAAAAGCACAAGTGATAGGAAGGAAAAAGGTAGTTTGAAAACCATTCAAAAAGTTGAAGATCCTTGCAAAAACATCCTTTCAATCTTATGTCCCTTGTTGAAGTTGTTCATGTAAGTTTTCCTTTGTACAATTGTTGTTTGCATTTGACCTAATTTTATGCTTCTTTTTTCAAATCATTGAACATGCAAGTTTTTGTTGCAAAATCATCAAAGTTGTTAAGGAGTTTTTTTCAAGAAGTAGTAGCAACCTGTGTTGAAAGTGGACAACCTTCACAACTTTTCCAACTTTGTGAATTTGGTAACAATCTTCAATCTTTTTACTCATATCAATGTTGCAACATTTTGAAAGCTTGCTAATATTTAAACATTGTATGTAAAGTTTTGAGGGGTTGTTTGGATGGTCCAAGTAGTGCACTATTCTTTGTGTAGAGTCTTGTACATTAGGAACATAATTAAAGTGGATGGGGTATTTGTTAACTATAATTTATTCTACATTTCCCACTCACGTGGTCTACTGCAAAAACACATTTGTAACTTTCAATATCCCAACATAAAAACAAATTTTTTATTTGTTGATGTGGATTATGGCATATATATTCTAGAGGCATGCCCATTTTGTTGGTGTGTAAAGGAAGTTTTCATAGAACTTGATCTTTTATTTGAGGTGCTCCTTCATCACATCATGCACTACAAGCCAATTTGAATATCAAGCATGGATGCATGTAATCAACACCATGAAATCTATGAAATAATTTGTGCAAAATGGGGGTTGTGTTCAGGTGTATCCATGTCCCAAGGGTTCTATCCACCATTAGGAATTTGTTAGAAGTGTTGGTAGAAGAGAACATTTTGTAGAATCATACCTTAATTTTTCTAAAACTTAAATTACCAAAAGAAATCAAACAATTTAAAGTTTAGCGTTTTGGTGCCATTTCAAATCCAACAACTTAGACTTTTCCATCGTGCAAAATCTTTATTACCTCATGTGCTAAGATTACAACTATTTCATAAGTGGTTGTTTGGTATGAAAATATTATCATGTTTTGATTATTTATGACTTTCAAGGTGGGGATATGCTTCATATGTCAGCGATTCTTTTTGGTATTGGACATGGATGTAACTCCATGTTTATTGTAATAGGCTTAAGGAAACCTTAGTAGGCATGTACCAAATTGCCACAATTTTGGTTCTTGGCTAGTTATTAGTAGCAAGTTGGACCCTAGTTTTAATATTTAGTTGTTGGCTAAAGTTGTTCCAACCAAGTTCATTATTAGATTTTGAGCATGGATTGTTACATCTAATGATTTACAAGTAGAAAACTTTGATATCAAAACTTTGTGATGGGTGCTATTGCACTAGAAATTATGGTTTTCATCCTAAGTGTTTTTTTTAGCTCTGAAGATGACACATATGTGCCACATGGTACACTTGAATGGAAAAATTATATAATATGTCATTAGTTTCAGGATCAGAAAGTGTGGAGAAAGTTTGACCTATTGGAACTTTGTTAGTTTAGGTGGAGTTTGAGATTTTTTGTTTGCATGAAGGGCTATCCCCAAGCATTGATTCACTGGACCACATTCATGATTTAGATTGAGTGTGGGAAGTGCCACATGAAGGTCCCATGTTTGATCTCCTTTGGTCGGATCCTAATAATTGTTGTGGTTGGGGAATTTCACCTTTTGGTGTTGGCTATACCTTTGATGTTCCTTCCTTTCTGAATTGACTCAAATTTGTTAATGATTGTTGCAAAATTTAACAATTTAAATTTAGTTTTATTAATAGTCTTACCTTGGACTAACAAAAGGTTATGTCTCCATTTTGACTTGTTGATAGGAAGTGAAATCAAATTGTAGTTGAATTAAAACTACTTTCACTTACTTTAATGAAGGTTTAGTGTGAATGTCATTAATGGCTTTTAAATATTTGTGGACTAGTCATGCTTGTATTTATGCTTTGCAGTGTGATTTTTAATTTGTGTGTTCTGACAACATCAATGTCTCATAATATCCTTTAAGGAGATTATTATGATAGGGAATACATGTGTTGGAAGTCATGAGTGTTGGTTCTCAAGTAAACTTTTGTTATGAATAAGAAAAAGGCCAAGTTGTTTATGTAAAAAATTATGTCTTGAACCATGCAAGCACTTTGTGGGCCTTGTGGGGGATAGCAACTGGAGATGTATGGGGAAGGAACCATAAAAAGATAAACAATTGTCAAGTTAGTTGTGATTGAAGGTGTTAAAAAAGATGTTTGGGGAATGAACTACTAACGTAATACTGAAATGTTGAATGTAGGCATTTTAGAGTAGTTGAATCACAACTTAAAGTTGGTGGCATGTGCACAACAACTAGTTATGGAGGGTTACAACTAGAGACATGTATGTACCTGCTTGTTTTATTTGTGATTGGGTCTTTATTTTCTCATGCGATTATTGTTGAGCAAGTTGCATAAATTGTTTTTTGCTAATCTAATTATTTTTGCATGGATTCAACAAGGATGTGTGGTTTTTGATGGGACATGAACATAATGTGGTGACTATATTTAGTGCCCCCAATTATTGCTATTAAGCGATAAGTCGTTGGACTCTTTATGTAGCTCCTATTATTGAACTTTTTGTCTCTTATTTATGCATGTTTTCACCATGTATGAAGATGTATTTTTCACTTCTAGGGTTTTGTTCATGATATGAACATTTTTAGTGGGTCAATAGGATATATGTTTGATCTTGGTCCTTTTTATTGCAAGTAATATAATGTCTATTTTGGAAGTAATGATAACATGGGCCACGTATACATTCATCTAGGTCAATCCTTTTTAGTGAATAGAGGTGACTTGTTGATGTAGGAGAATTTCCTTTTGCCATTGCCTATTACATTATTCACTTTTGGGTGAAAGCATGCTAAAATATACCAAAAAAGAAGTCCTCATGAGTAAAAATACACAAATTTGTGACAAGTAGATTAAAGAGTAGGTGATGCCTTAAGAGATTATCCTTTTGAATTACATGAAGGCATCAAATGTGATATGTTGAAGTTTTTGAAAGTTTCAAAAGTAGTATCAACCTTTCTAAAGACATACTTTCAATCTACTTTGCAAAATTTGTTAGTTTGTCTTGTTGTGAAAAAGTAGATTGAAAATAGGTCAAAAACATTTAATTTGGAAAATTTCATTCATATGTTGAATTTTGAAAGCGTTTGGGGCATGATTTAATGAATCAAACACATGTAATGCACTTTAGTATCGTATCAAAAAAATGCTTTAGATGCCACATTTGAGTTTATCAAAAACTTATTTTTGAAGGGCTTCACATTATCATAATTAAAAAATTGTATCAAGGTGCATAATGGTTCAAACATTAGTAACACATCATTTGAATTGTTTGATTTGGAAAATGTGCAATATTAACTAGAGTAATAAACTTTCAATAATAAATAAATTAGTGAGAGTAATAATATATGGGTGTGTTCATAATAAAAGGAGCCAAGGACTATGTGTACACACATAAAATCATGCACCCCCATGACTTTGAAAAATGATTACATGAGTTGTAAGGATTATAATTTAATGAAATCACTTTCAAAATGTTTGTATACTTATGAATTTTCATTAAAATGAATTTTGTGCAATTTTCATTGGTCATAAAATGTATAGTAAGGGGTGGACAATTCAATGTGTACAAAGTGTTAAAATTTTGAATGTCATTTATCTTATGTAAAACCAAACCATTAATTTTGAAAAATTGTGGATGACCATGTATTAACGATTATGAGGGCATGATATCATTAAAAAATTGAATATATGTTTTATTTTAATTATTCACGACAATCCTTTTTAACTGTCTAATGTGTTTTTGATCGTTAAAACTACGTTATTTGAAAAGCTTCCTCAAACAAAAAACATATATTTGGCTATAAGCAAAGGCAAGGTTGCATTTTCATGAATATTGAATATGTTTTATAACTCTTTTTTTTTTAAAATATGTTTTGCTCCATTTGGAATGATGTTAAAGAAAGGTATGTTTGATAAATTAATGTATAATGTATCATTGAAAGTTTGAAACACATATTATTTTTTAAAATTGAAATATTGACTTTTGTTGAAATTTGCACATTTGATTTACTTGAAAATTTATCATTAAAAAAATAGATTTAATTACATATTGTTCAAAAATTCATGGAAACAAATGTGAATTAAACTTTTGAAGTTGGCATTATCATCTAATAATGGGCCCTATCTAAAACGTGGAGGCCATGTTTCAAACTTGAAAAAACATAATCCTTAAAAAGGACATGCACTTAGGGCCCACTTGCTCCTTTTACTATGAATGCACCCATACATTAAGATCAATGATCTTATATGTTTTATTTAATATGATAAGTACACCAAAAAATTTATGGCATGAAAATCTTTAAAATGCAAAAGATTCCAAATCTACTTTTACTTATTGGTAGGGATCACCAATTGGTATACTTCACCATGTTTTCACCCTTTTATTGTAGTTTTGTCTTTTAATTACTGGCCAACATCATGCCTAAGTCTTCCCATTGCTTCTAAAAATAGGACAAAAGTTCAAGATGTAGATTTGTTTTATAATTGTTTATCAAACTACTTCTGAAAAGTTTTTTCATGTGGCAATAATTGTTTTTAAGAATGTTGTAGGAGTCACCACCATTACACTTGCTAAGCCTATAAATAATGCTCTAATTGCTCCCAATGACCTTGTTCTTCCCTCTCAAGCCATGGAGGTAAATGTTGCTACTATTTCCAAACTTATAGGAATCATTATTATAACCCCATCTTCTAAATGTGTTCTTGTTATTGTTCTTGTTGCTCATGTATCATTTATGACTAACAAGTAAAATAATTACCATGATAGCCATAATGACACAAAAAAATGAAAACAAAAATCTTGCTCCTGCGGGTACTACCATCAATCCTTGCCTTAAACTAGTGGTGACAAGCCAAAAAATCCCCTTTGAGTAGTATTTCCTTGAGTTTCATCCTCTTTTGATTCCACAAGAGTTTGTAAGTCATCATTTTCATAGTCTAACATTTTCCTTTCATTAATGACAGGTGTGGGAAATGTTACTATCTAGTTATTAACCACAGTCTAGTCTTGTCCTTGACCTTCAACATTTAATTCCATTTAAGAGACCTTTTGGCTTTAACAAGTTGGGAGTGATGTGCTCTATCAAAACAATTTAAATTCCATTCCATTGTTGAAACTTATGACCTATTGGAGATTCCCTTTCAAGTTCTGTCTCTATAGATGCAAGCCATGTTGTCAGATTATTGTTACCATAGGTTGCAACAATAGGTATATAAACATATTTGGAAGTACAAATGATAAGGATCCCCTCCACTCTCCACTTTTTTTTTTGCAATTGATGCAAAACATGGCTTGGTGTTGAAGATGGAAGTTCCAATGAATCACAATCCTAGTAAACAAGAGGAATTGGTAATTCTAGACTAGGACTTGGCGGAAATCAGTTCAATGGTAGGTCCACATATCCATCCTGGCAACAACCCATGTGAATTAAGAAAAATAATTCCCCTTAAACTTTCACATGTTTTTCCTTCTTGCTAATAATGATGAGGTAGCTTCTATTTCTCTTTTAGAAAAAATGCCCCAACCATTTAAGCTTTCAAAACTTGATCCTAAACCATATCTTAAACTTGGGAATTCTTCAATGATACACAAGTAAGTAGTACTTTCCATCATTATCATCAATAAATAATTTTATTTCTTTCAACCTTCATCACATGGGACATATTTGTGAACCCAAAAAGCTACACTTGCTAATAAGGCACATGTGACATGATACAAGTTAGTGCTAGCAATGCACACTCTCATTTCACCTACCTCATCTTTAGAACATGTAACAATAATGGGGTCTATTCAAACACCAAAAGGAATATATAAATCAAAGAGGATCATGTTGCAAGAAAAATAAAATAAAATCACAAATATGTAGTTGACTTACTAACTTTTTGTTGCTAATGAACTTTCTAAGCAATCTATTGATAAGAAATGCATTTTTTGTGGCTCTGTTCTACTTGTATGAAGGTTTTGAAAGTCTTAGATAACCCCACCCCCAAAGGAGGAATGCTTTTGGAAATATCAAATCAAAGGATAATGTTAAGTTAAGTACATATCATGTTGTTGCTGAGGACACTATGCACATCAAGCATAGTGGTTTCACCTTGTTTGCAAGTACATTCATGCTCTTACATGAAATGTGATAATTGACAACTATAAAGATATAGTTGTGGAACATGTAGGTGTATCACTCAGGTTCTGCACAAAACCATGGGTGGTGTTAGATCATAGATGATCGAAGAGGGCGGGTTCCAAATGAAAATTTCTAGAGGTTTTCCAAGGGTCATCAATCCAACAAAGGCAAAACTTCACCATGTCGCAGTTTATTTAAGGTCGTAGGTATGGTTCATTGCTTTACGATTTTTCCGTTTTGATTACACATAGTTATTTAACAAAACAGGGGATCTTGGTCATAAAGCTTACTAGTTACCCTCAAAGCATCATAGATGACTTTAGGGTTGCAAAATTGATAGTAAACCTTTCCAAGAGTTTGAAGGTCTAGATTTAAAACTATGGTTTGGTGTTTTATTTGTTTGAAACTTACATTTTGGTTTGGGGTGTAGGTTTAGTAATAACATATATGGTTGGTGTGTTAGGACTAATTTCTGTACATGTGGACAATTTTGCTGCCACTAAACAAAATAAATCTTTTTGTCTCATCCAAATTTAGGCCTTTTCTATATGGATGATGAGTATGACTTTTGTCGAGAGGATATTGCAAAGGGTGGGGAACTGTTATCAAAGTTGGGCGGGGTGTCGTCTCAAGAGGAAGCTCAAGAAGCTACATACGAATTACAAACAAATTTCATCAAGAAGTAGCTATGTCTCTTGATTGACTTTTTTGAGTGGTTATTTTTTTTTAGTTGTGTTCAAGGGAGAACATTCAATGGGTTGTTTGTTGGTAATAGTTTGTTGTTTTGCTTGTACTGGTTTATTTCTAAGGATGATGTTGTTACATTCTCATGGATGGGTACACATTGGTTATAAAAGTATGTCCAAAGATGTTAAGATGATGTAGAACCCAATAAAAGAATTTTTTTTTGTTTTGGCCACAATTGTTAACCTCTGATAATGGAGTGCTAGTAGTGTTACCCATTGTTTTTGGAATCTACTTAAAGGAGGCTAGAAGGGACTCTTGGTGCAAGGTGCTAGAATTGGCCTTAGAATTCCATGATGGAGGGAATAAGCAATGAAACCTATTATGCACTAGAATATGTATGCTCCCATACATGGCATGAAAACATTTAATCCCTAATCTTTCAGTGCACTTAAAGTTATCTAAGTGGTATATTAATAGTTGAATTGCAACCATTGTTATTGTGGAGGTGGTGGCAAATTGAATTGCGTGTTGCTATATGAAATAGCTAATCATGATGCTGCACAATAATGGTTTTCTAGTTGTGAGTTGTGGATACTTAATATGTGAAGTTATTTGCAATTTGTATGTTCTTGGCTTTATTTGGCGAATTATATAGACATGTTCACAGAATATTGGCTCTTTTTCTTAATGGCTGGTGAGTGAAGTTGGTGAACCCAAAAGATTTATGGACACACATGTCATCAAGTGTATTTGTTAAATTTATTGGTGTCAACTTATGCTTAATGCTAAATTGAGATCACCTTTTTATAAAACCTTGGGCCTAAACATCAACAAGGGGCCAATCTTAGAGGTGGAGTATGTTAGCATGTTGGCTTTTAATGAAAGGCTTTATAATGTGCAATAATTGACTATTACTATGGTCCAAAAAGGAAGCCCATTTGCACACCAGATGTAATTTTCCCTTAGCATTGGTATTTACTTATTTATCATTACAACAAAAGGCATCCTTGTACACCAAGTGATTTCATTAAATTTTGAGTGAATTCATTGGTTTAAATAAACAAGGACTAGTTGGAAAGGAGTGAATTCATTGGTCTAGTGAATGGGGAGTAGTGAACTACACCCACATTTTGAAGTAGTGTTATATAGAAGGAGAATGTGTGGTAAGCTAGACTTGAATTTTGTCAATGTTGGGATGTAGGCAATAATTGTATCATTAGTTAGAAACCTAGCCATTTGGAAAACATTTGTGAATAATGAAAAGGTCCAAAAGTTTATGCAATCTCGTGACATGAACCCACAACAACTTAATGGTTTTATTATTTTTTCTTGCTTGCCCACTTTTTGTATTTTCCCATTGTGAATTTGGCAAGAGGGCAAGATGGAACTACCATTTGTTGGGAGCCCATCATTAGTGTCATTAGTGTCCATGATTCAGTTCTACTATTAATGTTGGAAAAAGTTATTTTTTGGTGCATGGTATAATTTTGTAATTTGTGATCCTTCTTCATCCTCTATCCCACTATAGATGTGGTGGATAGGCTGGCCAAATAGGGTAAATAGATTGAAACACTTTTGTTTGTCCATGCATTTGGGATAATGAATCACATTCAACATGTTGTTTTGTTTAATATTTATTTGAACGAAGCTTGCAAAATAGCACAAATCCATCTTGAAGACTAGAAATAACTCAATGGCTACATAGGTAATGGGAACACCAACAATAGTTGCTATATAGTTACATGTTTTTTCTCTTTCCAAGTCAAAAAATGGGATAAGACATAGATGTTTGATGGACATACTTCTCAATTTGCATTTTCTTATTGTGATATGTAATAAAGGATTTTTTTTAGTGTTTAAGACGTTTCACATTTTGCATTTTCTTATGATGCATTTTTTGGGTATTATAGTAGAATGATGCAATGCTAAAAGTAATATTGACTTGTATTGAAAAGTATCACTTAGAAAATCATTATCCTTCAATGCCATGTGAGTGAAACCATGGTAAAGTATACATAAAAAGTTGCCAAAAAAATAACAAGTTAAAAAAGAGGCAGTTTTTCATGCAATCACAAGAAAGTAGATTTAAATTTAACTTAAATTTCATTTTGAAACTATTGAGCCTTCAATTGGGTTTATTGTAAATCAACTACAAAATTTCAAAAAAATTGGAATAATAAAAATAAGGAATAAATATGTTTGAAATTGACTGGTCAATATGGTGTTCAAACCTTTTTTTTCATTAGAAAATTTAATGAAATATACATGTATGAAGTTATAGCATAAAACTCATTATATATTCAAGGGCCTCACCAAAAAAAAAAATCTAATTTATCTTTGGTAGAATATACTTGACACATATTTGAATCAAATCTTACATCGTAGAAAGTAGGTTTTATAAGCTACTTGGATTTTTAAAAGTCTACTTGAAACCTACTTTTACAATAAAAAATAAATAAATAATGCATAATAATGAAGAAGTATCTTGTTATTCATCAAGATGAAAGCACACTGAGGGTGAGCCACTTTCCACCAAAAAAGGTGATGTATAACGAGTATTATAGTATGTAGTAAGCTTATATCTTGATGGTATCCTTTGACTATCTTAAACATAAGCAAAAATAAATAAAATTTGTATGACAACCTTTTGGAATTCAAGGTTTACTTTGAGGCAAAATGAATTTTGATCCAACAGTTAGATGAAAAAGATTGGATAAAATTAATGTACATATAATATGTAACTTATACTTTCTCGAAGGCCATAGGGCTTCATATTTGTGGTTCATAAAACATTACCCCAAATTTTTTTTTGAAAAAATAATGCAATTTCTATAAAATCTCCTCCTCTTTGATATGGTAGAGGTTTTTTTCTTTGAAAAGAAATATTATTATGGATTTATTGTTCAAAAATGCAAAAAACACACTTTTTTTAATGAGATTTCGTTCAAAAAAACTTTAAATTTTTAAATGGTCTTAGATTTAATTCATGTATATCAATATCATACACAATAAAAAAAAATTCACCCAAGAATTACATTCACAACCCTAGTTTTGAAGTATCTATGTAATTTTTTCAAACTCTGCGATAAGTATTATTTTGTCACATATATACTCCATACATTCAAGTTATTCATTTTTTGTTGGATTTTAAAAATAAATTGATTAGATTAAGTTTAAAGTTAATCAAATATACTTGAAACAAGCAAAAATAATCCAAGATTTGATGTCCATATATTACCCAAAAAAAAATTGCATAAAGATTATACTTGTGACTACAATTTTTGGGGGTTTAGTGTGCTTATGCCCATCGTTCAAATAAAAAGATTGAATGTATAACAATTTTGTGATGGGTTTTGGTCCTACTTTTTATTCATTTGACAAGTAGACTAACATGTACTTTTAGTTGTACATTTTATTGTGCTTTCACCCATGTATGTAGAAGGTGATGTCAAAACTATGAACATAACTTCATATGGCAAAGAAGAAAGATAGAAGACCAAAGGATGAACCAATGAAACAAGTGCAATTGGTTGAGGTCATTTCACAATAAGATGTTTTGTAAGTGCAAGGGAGGAAAACATTGGAAAACCAAAAGGTTTGGTTGTGCTCAAATTTAAATTCTATTTAATATAGGCATTTGAAAGATGCTTCTACATTGTTTCCTCTATACATCATTAATGATTTATGTTGCAATAATACAAACCTCCCTAAGAACATGTCATGCAACAATAAGATTGAAGATGTAGACATTAAGAATTTTGAATATTTTGGCTTTGGTCAGTGTTTGAGATCATGGGTTCAACCACTTACCTTTAATTTTTGTTTATTCTAGGCACATTAGGAAGAGTCTAGAAACATTCAAAAAGTCCCCAAGGAAAAAGAAACAATTGTAAGTAATCTTAAGTACTCATTGTGACCTTGTTAATGCATATCTTGGGTTAATTCAACAAGCTTGTATTGGTTGGTTTTTTAGACTTTATAAATGCTTTAGTTCAAATAAACTTCATGTTGTGCCTATATAGACTTGGATTAAAGCAATAACATTACTTTTGTCCATTATCACCACATGCATTTAAGGAATCAGAAAAAGAAAAGATGGTAGATAAACCTTCTTTTATAAGGAAATTTGTTCAAGAACTTCAAATGCAAACATGTTCTATTCATTTATGACCTAATTTTTTCATTTGGAAATTTTGGATTGTAAAAAAAATAAAATTATAGGCCTTTTAAATAGCCCTTAATGTGATTGTCAAAATTTGAAAACCTTTAATGACCTTTACATGATATTTGGTTGATAAATGAAACAACCAAGGAACGAATTTACATTTTTAGCCCATAACATTGGAATTTATGATGGGTGTGCTAAAGTCTTGCCACACACATTGACATTCATGGATAGACCTTGTTTAAAAGTCTTTGGGTCATAGCCAGGAAATTTTTGTTTCACATCTAGGAGTCAATCATGGTACCATACAAATATTAATTAAAATAATTAATGTCAAACATTTGAAGTATATACATATGCAAAAGTCATGCAACAAATGTCCTAGAAATGTGATTTCATTTCTATAACATAAACAATTGAAACACATCTCCATTCCCCAAATACATAACCATGTAGTGAGTATCATTGGTAATGTGTAATAGCAATGTGGAGCCTAAATGTTTACTATGCATCAAATTTTTCTTAACCATTTGAAACAAAATTTCTATCAATTTATGATAGAAATTTGATGGTTTTAAAATTTTAATTCATGATTATGTAATTACATAAATACCTCATAATATGTGACAATAGTTTTTTTTTAAACAATGAATAACTCTATGTACTGTGAACTAGATTGTAGAAGATTTGGAAATAACCAAAATGGTCTAGGGGTGAAAACACAATAAAGTATGCTAGTCAAGGACACTTTTTGTTCATGGAAAAATACATAAAAAATATGTTTGGATGTATTGGTTATGCAAGATGGAAGTGGATTTGGAAAAAATCTTCCTTAACTTGGGGAGTTTAGGAAATCATTAGGCAAAGGAAAGAAGGTACAATTTACTTAAACACTAGTTGAATTTTGCATCAATTGTTGTCACTTTCAAACCTAAGCATTAAAAAATGCAAGTCACTAAAATTGTGCAACAACATCCACATGTACTAATGACTTTTGTTATGCACCCATTATAACAAAATTATTCGAATTTGGTTGATAAAGTATGTTTTAATTATGTTATTTCATATGGCATCCAATACATATGTTTTTACATTCCTATAAACAACAATTCATTTTTGTAACTTGATAATGGATATTCATAACTATTTCCTAGATCATATTATTTTTGACAAAAAAAATTACAATTTGTACATGTGGGTCCAATCATGTTCACATTGGATTACACTAATGAAATCTTATAATTTGACACCATATTCATATGGATCATTTATAAAAACTTGCTTATGAGTGTTGTATCTACTTAAAATGAACCACTACCTTACTTGATAATTCACTTTCTTCTATTTAGAACATAGAAATTTGTTTATATTTGATGTACATATATTCCATTTACTTTTTAAATCTAAAAAATGAGAAATTCACAATTGTAAGTGTTTTTGAGTGTGGTTAGTAGGCTCATATCATTTAAAAATAATAATCAAACAATTTTTTTTATGATATTACAAATAAGATAATCCTTTGGAAAATTGTCCTTATCTTATGCAATTGTTGTTCACTTTCAAAAGTCCTTAATTAAAATCATAATGTAAAGTTGAATCAAATTTAATTTGAACATCTTAACATTCAATTTAATCATGTAGCACAACTTATCATGACACTAGTACAAAGCATGTCCCCATTCCACTCACATTCCACCCAACATGGAAAGGCCTTCCCACTCAATGTTGGGTGAAATACAAGTGAAATGCATAATGAAATGAAGACATGTTTTGTAGTAATGTTATTACCATGGATTTCAATCGCAAAAGAAAAATAATTTTATGAGACTTTACAATTTTCATGGTCATTTGACATTTTTTTGGCTTGTTTGAATGTGATTTAACCCACGTGAAAAATTGATACTATTTAGCAAATGGGATAGGTATGTAGTTTTTGCAAAATATAAAAACTTTTATGTTGAAAGTAATTTCAAAAAATAATAATATGATATATATATATATAACACTTCCATGTCACATATTATATATTTATATAGTTTTAAAATTCAATGTTAAAAGGCTTCACATACTTGCATGTTTCCAAAACTAAGGTTTTCATGTTTTACAAAGTTGGGATCATTTTTTTAGCATACTTTAGCATGCTTTCACCCCTAGTCTATCTTCCATTTGTTTCTTCACAACACATGTAATAGGCTACATGGACCTAATATTGCAAATTTTCCTCTATTTTCACATAGTAATGTTTATTGCAACACATTGTTGTTTTTTTTGGGCAAATTTTTGCAACTTGGCTAGAAAACATGGGAAGGTACAAAGGATTGTTTTTGGAAAAATTGGGTCCCATGTCACCACATTATGAGAAAAATATATATAAAATCAACATTTTAAAAAGGTAGTTCCAACAAGTTGCCAAATTATAAAAGAAATCCTAAATCTTTCTACTTCCCATGTGCCCTCAAATTAAATTTGGCTTAGAACATCTCCATCGTAAACTACAAATTTTCCCAACAAAACCAAAGTTGCTAAGGAGTTTGTTGAACTTATGCCAATCTAAAGTTGTTGTGCCCCATTGCAATCACATGCTACAAAGCCAACAAAGTAGAAGGAGACATGTTGGAAAACAAATGTAGTCGAGGAGGACCATAGTAATAAAAGAAAAAATTATCAAGCATGTAGAACAAAAGAAAAACTTTTGTGCAACACGTTCACATTGCAACAAACATGCACTACAATAGATAAAAAAGAGCTTGAGCATTGGAACAAGCACATGTAACAAGGAAAAAGAAAGTTTGTGTTGTAGCATGTGTACACAACAAAAAAAGGAACTTTTTCACAAAAAAAGTTTACATAATTGTAACAAGAAAAAACAAAAACTTGCATTGCAACCTTTTTTTCTCCCACAAGAAGTTCACATTGCAAAACAATATAACATGGCTCTTGGTAATGACAACAAAAAGGGCATTTGTATTAAAGCATGGAGCGTCGATATACAAGAACAATTTTTTTCTGATGATCATGGGTTTGCAATGGGAAGCTCATCAATAAATTGTTTGTCCAATTATTGTTGACAAGGTGATAGGGTGAAGATGTTCTAAATTTTCTTATGCATGACTACAACCCACCTCTTTCACATTGTTCCTCTATCATTACACAAAAACCTTCTTGTTGCATACCAATGTTTCCAATCTTTGCATAAGACACTTGTGGTTCTTGATAATGAAATAATTATCTTGGGTAGATTAAGGTGTGTAATAGTAAGGTTTTGATGTGCATGGCGAAGCGCAATAATTTGGTTTTCTTCGTGCAATGAACTATGCAGTGTTGTGCAATCATGGGGTAAATGGGAGATGAACTCAATTTATATTTACTGGTTGTAGGTCGCATATTTAGTTATAGGTCATAGTTATAGGTTCATATCTATGTATGGAGGAATTTTGTTTGTTTGTTTGTCATGTTGAGATTTGTTAAACCATGACACTTCCCATTGCGTTCTTGTAGTGTTGAAAAGCCCACCATGGGGATGCACTAAGGTGGTTTCATAATGTTTAGACCTATGAGTAATAGTTACTTAATATTGAACCATTTTGTTGTAGAAAATTCAATAAAATGAAAACTAAAAAAATTAGGAAAATTGGGCCATACTTTTGGTATTGTTGGAAAGGTCTCAATGAGGAGAGGACCATATGGAGGTAATTTTGTAAAATTTCTAGACCTAAGGTTCTTGTATAGTCCATATTGAATTTTGAGTAATCTCTTTTGTTGGCAATTCAATAAAAAATCAACAAAACCAAAATTGGAAAAAATTTAGATTTCACACTTGGGCCACGAGCCACACTAGAACATATTACATTAGATTTTGCACATTCTAAGAATCAGGTGTCATGGTCACATATTGTCGGCAATGGATTTTTTTTGTGGTGAAATTTCGGCATTTTGCAAAAAACATTTAGAAAAAGAATATTCCCTTGTCTTTTGGGAGACAATTTGCCAAAAAAACCCAATGTTTTATTTTTAAAAATCACCATTGAAAGTCACTACAATTGCCTAAAACATGAAAGCATGCTGAAGAATTTTTCACTTTCATGATTTGAATATTGGCAAAATTGGCTAAATATACTTATGGATGATTGCCATTCATTGAGCAACATCACAATATTGAAAAAAAAAAAGGGGAAACAAAGCCATTACATCATAGATAGAATAGATAGATAGACAGTTGCTATAAAGCAAATTTCAGAAAGAAATAGAAATGTTGTATCACTGGGAGAATATAGTTTTAAACATGTTAAATGAGGGATAAAAAATAATATAGGCTTAGGACTTGATAGGCTTAGGTACCCTAAATTGTAGGTCTTTACAGACACTACTACACTCAATGAGAGAGCCCCTTGCAAATTGGATCAAGGCGCTGCATGACTCCAAAAGGAAGGGACAGATGCTTGTAGTGAGTAGAGCTCTTGAGAGTTGATTCCCAGAGACGCCTCAAGCACCGCAGAGGAGATGTTGGTGGCCAGCAGCTGGTTTGCTGTAAGCAAGAATCCAGGGTCCTGGGAGTTGAGGCTGTTGAAAGTCACTGCAGGTCCAGTACCCACATTGATCTGGAAGTGCAGACTGGCCCTGGGGAAGATGAAGACGTCTCCTTGTTGCAGTACTTCGGCGTATAATACATTGTCGTAGCTGATGAAGCCTGTGTAGATGGAGCCTTGCACCACGAACAAAGTCTCGGTGGCTAAAGGATGGATGTGTGGAGGAATGACGCCGCCTACTCCGAAATCAAGTCTTACATGGGAGATTCCTTGTGTGTTCAATGCTGGGTATTGGTGTACATCTCCCAACGTTGGGATCGCGTTTGTACCTGAGATGGAGACATTCCCTGAAATATAACCAAATGACGAGTAGCAGAGTTAGGATTTATGGTCTTTTGAATGCTGCTAAATAATTGCAATATAGTGAAGTGGGTCTTGGGATTGATCGTTATCTAACTTGTGCAGTTTGTCGAGAAAGTCTTTGTTTAATGAGACTAGGTGATCCGAATGTGCAGACTTGTTCATACACATTCTATTGTGTTAAGTGATAGAGCAGGGAGTAACATCGGCGCTGTTTTTCATTTGGTGTAGAACGCGACACTAATATTATATTGCATGGCAACTGGCATGTTCGACCAATTACATAACAAAAGCATGTGGAGGAGATTTTTGACGAGCTAATTATTAGCACATAATTTCTTTTGTATACCCATTTCGCAAAAGTTCAATGGCTTAGGATCGAACCAGCTTTACGGAATCCCGTGAAGAGGAAGTCTTTAGAAGTAACAGTAGCACGGTCTTTGCAAGCGAGTCCATTAACATGTGGAGCACTAGGGGACAAATCTGCCACACAGAAGTCCTGCAAAGGATCTGCATCCGAAGCTTGCACCATCTGAAGAGCCGGAGCAGCGACTAGTAGTAGCGCTGTGCAGCAGGCAAATGCAAAGGTCACCTTCCAAGCCTGACTAGCCTGACCTTTACTGCAGCAGCTTCCTGCACTTGTGTACAACAAGCTCATGATGGCAACGTCCATTGTGCAAAACCCTACACAAGGAGAAAAAAAAACCCTTAGTGTGAGTTATGTTCACTGGAGGAAAAAAAGAACCCTAGAGTGCTAGTTCTGTTCACTGGGAAAAAAACTAGAGCAGCAATTGTTGAAGAGTCTGGTACAACTGCATGTACTAACTAGTAAAGACTCAACACTTGTGCAAGTGAGAGTACTGGAGTTCACCCAATTGAGTTATTCGTGAAGTAAGACAAACACAGCACCAGAACCCTGAGTTTGGTCTTTACACAGAGTGAGATTCAAAAAAAACCTGCAAGAAAGAGCTAGACTAGAGCAAGGAAGGAAAGGCACTGGGTGGTGTGTACTAATTGTTGTACTTTTGATACTTGGAATGAATGAGCAATCTACCAACAATAATGGGTTTTTATACTTCAAATGACACTTTAGAGAGTTTGCTGAGTGACTACTTGAAGAAGAGCCTTCAAAACTCACGTGTTTTGAGTTTTTTGGTGCCTCTTTGGGTGTATTTGGTGTACATTATTTTCTATCTTCTTGGAAATTTACCATGTATCAATCATGAATCATAAGTCCACCTACTCCATCAAAAATAATAGTTTACATGAAGTTTTGACCACACTCCCCATGGGCACCATGTTCGCAAAATGGCAATTGTCTATAGGAAGAAAGATGTATGAAACGTGGTGATCGTCCCTACGAAGATTTAGCCAAATTTGGCTATACATCATATATGAAGTACAAATATTTAATTGTCTTTTTATGTTTTTGGCTATATGGCAAGAAATCAAGTCTGCAGATTTTTATTAAATTTTTCCCATGGCTTTTGGTGATTAAAGTAGAAATCTTTAATTTTCCTTTTTATATTTTTGGCTACACACTGAAACCAAATATGAAAATCTGGAATTTAAAAAAAAAAGAACTTCCCATCACTTTTTATGCTTAAGTTCAAATCTTTAATCATCCTTTTATATTTTTTGGCTACACTCTGAAAACCAAATATAAAAAATCTGGCAATTTTTTTTTCCTGTCACTTGGGTGATTAAAGTCCTCCAAAGTCACTTGATTTTTGAATTCTGAACTTTTCTTTTTTGGTGAAATTTCGTCAATAAATAAGGTCTGCTCCACACCAGTGTTTATTTTTTCATTTTTGTGAAGTGGCGAACATCCATAAGACATTTCAGTCAAATTTGGCTATAATTAACCATTAAAAAACTAGTGGTGTGGAGGGAAAAAAAATTCAATTTTCTCATGTTCAACAAAAGTGGTGATCAGCCACAAGAGGATTTAGCCAAAATCTGGCTATAACACAAATAGAAAAAATAAAAAATAAAGGACTATTACATGTTGATGAACCTCTAGAACCCATTAACTAAAATATGGGGATTTCAAAAGAAGAAAGCTAGAAATTTGCCCAAATCCTCCAAAAATCTTGACAATTTCATAACTTTCTTCCTCCAAATATGGGGATTTTATTTTGAAATCTGTCAAAAAAAAGTTCCCTTTGACCATGTTGCTTGGGAATTTTTTAATAACAAGATAATGAATTTTCACCACAAAAAGAAAAATTATTCATGCGGAGAGGTCAAACTCTTTTCCCGACAACTGCTTCTTGTAAAT
>Ga0116230_10001611_pt1 | contig 21580 bp, 23 predicted proteins | sample S1TSphfallax_3_FD_88678 | JGI IMG/M metagenome (GOLD analysis project Ga0116230, IMG submission 88678) | Host-associated microbial communities from peat moss isolated from Minnesota, USA - S1T2_Fd - Sphagnum fallax MG | ecosystem: Host-associated > Plants > Peat moss > Unclassified | place... | reverse complement strand
GATCGCGGCGCAGAGCATCGCGTATACGTTTCCGGCGAATCCCACGGTCGCGGCGACGCCGACCTGCCTCGGCATGGGCCGGATCGGCGTGACGCTCACCGGTGTGTCGATCTACAACGGGTTCGACGGCGCCGATTACGACGCGGTCGCGCGCGAGATCCAGGACCAGTGCCACGGCCATCCCGACACGAGCAGCACGTATCACTATCACGGCTTCATCAACGCCTGCGTCCCCGATAGCGGATCGGCGACGACGAACTCCTCGCTGCTCGGCTACGCGCAAGACGGCTTCGGCATCTACGGACCGTGGTACAACGGGAAGGTACTCACCACGCACGATCTCGATGTCTGTCACGGCGTGACGAGCCCGGTGATGTGGAACGGGACGCTCACGACGATCTATCACTACGTCTCGACGTACGACTTCCCGTACACCATCGGCTGTTATCGCGGCACGCCGGTCTAGCGGCGCGACCAGCCGGATGAGATCGTCAGCAGCACCTTGCCGGTGGTCTTGCGTGCGGCGAGATCGATTTGCGCTTGCGCGGCTTGCGCGAGCGGATACGTGGCACCGACGCGGACGTCGAGCGAGCCGTTTTCGACCGCGGCGAAGAGTTGGTGGGAGCGCATCGCGAGTTCTTCCGGCGTGCGAATGAAATCGGCCAGCGTCGGACGCGAGAGGGAAATGGAACCCGCCATCAGGCGGATCGGATCGAGCGGCGGCACGGCTCCGCTCGACGCGCCGTAGAGCACGAGTGAGCCGCGCGGCCGCACGAGCGACATGCTGCCGTCGAACGTATCTTTACCGACGGAATCATAGACCGCGGCAAAGTTCTTGCCGCCCGCAAGGCGCAGCGCCTCGGCAGCGAAATCGGTCTGCGTGTAATCGATCGCGTGATCCGCGCCGCCGCTGAGCGCAAGCGCAATCTTCTCGGGCGATCCGGCCGTCGCGACGACGGTCGCACCGCGCGCCTTCGCGAGCTGGATCAACAGTCGCCCGACGCCGCCGGCGCCGGCATGGATGAGCACCCAGTCGCCGCGCTCGATCGGATAGCTGCTCGTCGCGAGATAATGCGCGGTGAGCCCCTGCAGCGTCAGCGCGCAGGCCGTCTCGAACGTGATGTCCTTCGGCAGCACGACGGCGCTCGCCGCGGGGATCACCGCGTATTCCGCGTAGCCGCCCGGCACACTATCGTCGCTGTACGAGACGCGATCGCCGATCTGCACGTTGGTTACGCCCGCGCCGAGCGCGTCGACGGTTCCCGCGCCTTCGCGGCCGGGGACGTGCGGTAGCGTCCGGGCGTAGCGCCCGGTGCGGATATAGATGTCGATGAAGTTCACGCCGGCGACGTGCTGATGCACCCGGATCTGTCCCGGCCCGGGTTCGGGCACGGGCAGATCGACGAGCTGTAAGACCTCGGGGCCGCCGGCCGCGGCGAATTGAATCGCTTTCACGATGCCGCAAACCCGCCGCGACGCGCAGCGGTTTCCCCGCGCTTCGCAGCGGGAATGAGCTGCGCATGGAACGTCGCGATCTCTACGAGAACGATCTCACCGAAGAGAACCTGCCGCCACCCGAAGAGCGCGACGACGTCGCGCACGATCTGAAGCTGGATCCGGTGAACCCGGACGACGCGCCGGACGAACCGGTGAAGCCGGCTACGCCGAAGCGCGGATGAACGATTCGAAGCGCGAGGCTTCGAGCGGCCGGCTGAAAAGATAGCCTTGCGCGCACTCGCAGCCGAGCGCGCGTAACGCTTCGTGTTGTTCGCGCGTCTCGATGCCCTCGGCGACGACGCGCTTGCCGAGGTTGCGCGCGACGTTGATGACCGCCTCGACGATCGTGCGATCGGTCGATTCGTGGATGTCGACGATGAACGACCGGTCGATCTTGACCGTGTCGGCGGGGATGCGTTTGAGGTAAGCAAGCGACGAGTAGCCGGTGCCGAAGTCGTCGATGGCAAAGCGTACGCCGAGTTGACGCAGCTGCGTGATCGCCGCGAACGCTTCGTCGTTCGTATCGACGAACGCGCTCTCGGTGATCTCGAGTTCGAGCCGGTGCGGTGCGACCTGTGCGGCGATGAGGATCTCCGCCAGGCGTGAGACGAAGCCGCGCTCGGCGAGCTGCCGCGGCGAGATGTTCACCGAGAGCGAATCGATCGGCAGACCGCCTTTGAGCCAGGCGCCCATCCGTTCGCAGGATTGGCGCAAGATCGACTCGCCGAGTTCGCGGATGATCCCGGTCTCTTCGGCCACGCGCACGAACTCCGCGGGCCCGGCGACGACTTCACCGTCGCGATACCAGCGCGCGAGCGCCTCGACGCCGACGGTGCGGCCATCCTTGACGTTGACGATCGGCTGATACGCGACGCTCAGCTCTTGCTTCTCGATCGCAACGCGCAGGGCGTTGCCGATCGCGAGTTGCTTCATCGCGGTCTCGTGCAGCTGCGGCGTGAAGAACTGGAAGTCGTTGCCGCCGCGTTCTTTCGCGCGGTACATCGCGGCGTCGGCCGCGCGCAAGAGATCGTCGGGCGTGACGGCATCGTGCGGATAGAGCGCGATGCCGATGCTCGCCGCGATGAACTGCGGCCCGACGGTCAGTTCGAAGGGCCGCATGAACTCGCGCCGGATGCGCTGCGCGAGCTCCGAGGCGCGGTCGCTGTCGACCAGGTCTTCGAGCACGACGACGATCTCATCGCCGCCCGGGCGCGCGACCGTATCGCCGGCGCGTACGACGCCGGTGATCCGCTGCGCCACGGCCTTGAGCAGCTCGTCGCCGACCACGTGTCCGAAGGTGTCGTTGATGTATTTGAAGCGATCGAGATCGAGGAAGAGGACGGCGCAGCTCGCCGTGCGCCGTTCGGCGTGCACCACCGCGCGCTCGAGCCGCTCTTGAAGCAGCGTACGATTCGGCAGATCGGTGAGCGGATCGTGGTGTGCGAGGTAGGCCATGCGCTCTTCGGCTTCTTTGCGCTCCGTGATGTCGAGCACCGTGCCGACGCAGCGCACCGCGTGTCCGTCGTCGTCGAAATAGAACGCCCCTTGCTCGCGGACCATGCGGATCACGCCGTCGCGGCGCACGAGGCGATGCTCGACGTCGTACGGTTTGCGCGTCCGCTCCGCGGCTTCGATCGCGCCGCGTACGCTCTCGGCATCCTCGGGATGATCGTAGGTGAAGAGCGTGCGTTCCACCGCCGGATCGTCCGGCGCTTCGCCGACGATGCGATAGAGTTCCGGCGACCAGTAGACCGTTCCGGAGCGCAGGTCCATCGACCAACTGCCGCAGTGCGCGATCGCTTGCGCGGCGTCGAGCTCGCTATTGCGACGCTCGAGTGCGAGTTGGCTCTCGTACTGTTCGGTGATGTCGAGCGCGACGCCGATCACGCCGCTCACGACGTCGCCGGTACGGATCGGTTCGACGGTCGAATCGAAATAGCGATCGCGCCACCAGCCGCCGAAGCGCACGCGCTCGCCGAGCAGCGCGGCCGCATGTGCGGCCGGCACGCGGCTCGGCCGCCCGGTAGCATCGAACGTGAAAAGTTGCGTGACGTTGAGGCCGACCGCGGCCGACCCATCGAGGTTCATCGATTTGAGCGCGGCGCCGACGACCGAGGTGAGGACGAGATCGTGATCGGTCGTCCACATGATCGCCGGCAGCTGATCGACGACCAGCGCGAGCTGCGACTCGCGTTCGTGCAGCGTGCGCATGTGCGCCATCGTCTCGGTCTGATCGATGATCATCACGAGACGCGCCGGCCGGCCCTCGAATTCGACGTACGCCGATTCGACGCGCACGAAAAACTCGGTGCCGTCAGCGCGGACGTGACGATGCGGACCGCTGCGGCGATTCTCGGTCGACGACCGCGCGGCTTCGGCGGCCACTTCGAGCTCGTGGATGCCGTCCGAGGGCCGGATCAGCGCGAGCGTCGAGCTGAGAAAGTGCTCGCGCGAATGTCCGTAGACGTCGACGGCGGCGTCGTTGACCGCAAGAAACTGCAAGGTCTTCAGATCGAAGACCCACATTGGCCGCGGATGGCGCGCGAAGAGGAAGTCGAGATTCCCGACGGCGAGGTCGAGCATGGACCCGGTATGTTCGATATCGAGGGGCACACCCACCCGCTGCAGCGCTAGCTCATTTCGCTACGACGCGCGCGGCGAGCCGCCGGTCACAAGCCGGGTCCCCGACCACTTCTCGAACGGCTGGATACGGCCGAAGATGCGGAAGATGCTGTAGGGCAACGTAAGCACGAACACGGCGTAGCGCCAGAGGGCGCGCCCGAGGCCGACCGGTTCCATGTTCTGGCGCACGACGCGCAAGCCCAGAATCATCATGCCGAAGGTCTGCCCGGCGATCCCGACCAGCAACACGACGTAGACGAAGAAGATCACCCAGCCGAGAATGTCGCTCCCGGCGTGCTGTAAGGGGACGATGTCGATATTGGTGTGCGCGGCGGGGATCGAGACGAGGTGGTGGACGCCGTGCGTCGCGTGCGCGCTGGCCGCGGGGGCGGGCGTCGGCGAGCCGGCCGGTTCGGGGGAATCGTCGTCGTCGCCGATCTCGCGGACGGCCTGCTTTGCGATCGCGGCGCCCGAGACCGCGTCGTCACCCTCGGCCGTCTTGTTGATCTGCGCCGATACCAGGTCACGCGGATAGAGCACGCTCAAGATCGTGAGATCGATCGCGTAGGCGGCGAGTCGGCGGAAGAAGCCGACGTAATTTTTCCGTTGCAACGTGACCGGCGTGAGCACGACTTGGTCGCGCTTCGCGGCGTTGAACGCATCGCACCAATAGCGAAAATTCGGATCGGCGGAAAAGCGCTGCAGCGCCGCGATCCGATTCGTCGCGTACGGCGTCGACGTCACCCATTCACCCATCTGTAACGCGCGTTCCGCGGCGATCTCCCGATACTGCCCGGCGAACGCGGCGAGATCGATCTTGCGCCCGACGAGATGAAACGTCGAGACGGCGATCGCGGAGGTGGCCGCCTCGACCGATTCGCAGTGCAAGAGGCCGAAGCGATCGGCGGTGTATTCGATGCGGCGCAGCCATGCGCCGAAGATGATCGCGATGAGCGCGTTCTCGCGGCCGTTGATGCTCAGCAGCGACGAGATGCGGGTATGGCCGGCGCCGATATGGCCGAGTTCGCGCCCGATCAAAAATCGAATTTCGTCGGGCGTGAGGTGATCGACCCATTGCGCCGAGATGATGATCGCGTATGGTTCGCCGATCCCGACGCCGACGACGGGGACGAACGGATCGTCGCGCACGAACACCTGCGGCGTCACCATGCGCATCTTGCGCGAACACTCTTCGACGATCTCGTACACGTGACCGAACTGTCCGGCGTGCACGCGGATGCTGCCGCCGAGGAGACGGCCGCGTGAGAGCGTCACGTAGAGCATCCCGACCACGAGCAAGAGCGCGACTTCTTTGAGCAGGGTGTCGCTCTGGGTGAACGTCTTGACGAGCGCCGCCGCGACGAGCAGGCCCACGCACGAGAGCCCGAGCGCCAGCCATTCGTGCGGCAGCCGCACCGAAGCCGGCCCCTCGAATGGGCTGGCGCGGATGGCCGGGCCGGCCGGTGCCACGGTGGTCGCCATCGTCGTACAATTCGACTTTTCCGGCAAACCCCTTGACGGCTCGTCTTAGTGTGTTATTGTACTAGTACACTAATACAATAGGAGTGCGAACTTGTGGGGGCTTCCTTCACCATCGATCCGCGGAGCGGGGTGCCGATCTACGTGCAACTCGTCGAGCAAGTGAAACGATCCGTCGCGATCGGTGCGCTGGCGGCCGGCGAGCGCCTGCCGACGGTCAAGCAGCTGGCCGTCGATTTGACGGTGAATCCGAACACGGTTGCCCGGGCGTACCGCGACCTCGAACGCGAGGGCGTGATCGAGACGAGTCCCGGCCGCGGATCGTTCGTGAGCGCCGACGTTCCGGCGGCACGGCGCGCCGTCGCCGACGTCTCGAGCGCGTCGTTCGAGTCGGCGGTCCGGGAAGCCAAGTCCATCGGCCTCTCGCGCGACGACGTCGCCGCGATCGTGGGCCGCTTACTCGAACGCTGGTACGGCACGGAGGCATCGTCATGAACCCGATCGACGTCCAGAACTTACGCAAGCGCTACGGCGCCTTCGAGGCCGTCGCCGATCTCTCGCTCTCGGTCCCGGCGGGCTCGGTGTGTGGGCTGCTCGGCCCCAACGGCGCCGGCAAATCGTCGACGTTCAAGTGCCTCACGGGCTTGGCGCGTCCGACCAGCGGCTCGATCACGATCGCCGGCGGCCCGCCGCGCGCCGAGATGTTCAACGATGTCGCGTTCGTTCCCGAACGCAGTGCGCTCTACGACAACCTCACCGTCGCCGATCACCTGACGATCGCGCGCGGTTCGTTCCCGCGCTACGATGAGCGGCGCGCGACGAAGATGCTCGAGATTTTCTCGCTCGATGCCAAGCAGCGCGTGCGCAAACTCTCCAAAGGGCAGCGCGCCGCCGTCGGACTCGCGATCGCGTTTGCGATGCGGCCGACGATCATGATCCTCGACGAACCGGCCAGCGGCCTCGATCCGATCCATCAACGCGCCGTGCTCGATCTGATCATCGAGGCCGCCGCGAACGGTGCTGCGATCTTGTTCTCTTCACACAACGTCGGGCAGGTCGAACGCGCCGCCGACCGCGTCGCCATCGTCAAGAACGGACGTCTCGTCGTCGAGGGCGAGCTCGAAGAGTTGCGCGAGCGGGAGAAGATCGTCGAGGTCGTGTTCCCCGGTATCCCGGACGAGAAGCGCTTCGTCGCCGACGCTCGCATACGCACGATCGAGGTGCGCGGGAACGTCCTGCGTCTACACACACTGCGCGAAACCGATGCGCTCGTCGCCGATCTCGAACGCGCCGGCGCAACGTCGGTCACGGTCCAACCGCAGAATCTCGAATCACTGTTTTTCGCCGCGGTCGAACAACCGCGTCCCGTCACCCTGGAGGCCGATTAGCGATGAATCCCCGTTTCGGTTATCTGACCGTCTTCCTCACGATGCTCGTTGCGCTCGTCCTCGCGAGCGTGTCGTCGGGCGGCGCTCCTGGCGCATGCAGCGCGTTCTTCTGGTGTCTGGCGGGACTCGGCACGGCGCTCGGCCTCGATTTCGCGATGGACGCCGCCGGTCGTTCGCGCGTGTGGAACACCTGAGATGTTCTATGCAGCGTTCCGCCGCATGCGCTCGGCGGCCATCATCTATCTCGGCGTCATCGCCGCGCTTGCGCTCAGCGCAGCCGTCATCGTCTTCATCGCGAACGGCGGGCAATTCAAGGTTCTTCATCTGGCGGGGATGCACGTAACCAACGCGTCGACCACGATGAGCGTGCAGGTCGGCGACGGCCCGAACGCATCCCGCCCGGCGGTGGCGGGGCATCATGCGCGTGGGCCGCACGTTCATGGGTCATTGCACATGGACCGGGACCTCTACGCGTTGATCGTTCTTGGCATGGCGTACGGACTCGCTTTCCTTGCGACGGCGATGGGGTTGTCGTACGCGGCGGAAAACGACGGGCACCTCGAATTTGCCTGGACGCGTCCGATTACGAGAGAGCGCTACGCGCTCGGTATTCTCGCCGTCGACCTCGCCGGCATGCTCGTGGCGTTCGTGCTGTCGATCGCGATCGCCATGCTGAGCGTTCTGGCCTGCGGCGGTATCGAGCTCTTTGCACAATCGCCGGTCGCGCCGGGCGACTTCGGCCCCGCCCTCCTCGCGCTCGGGTTTCCGCTCCTGATCTATGCGTGGGTTGCCGCGCTCAGCGCATCGCTGCGCCGCGGACGCGCCTTCGCGGTGCTCATCTGGCCGGCGATGTTCGTACTCGGAATTGCTGAGGCGACAATCGCGCCCGGTTCACCGTTCAAACCTGTCGTCACGGCGCTCAATGTGTATCTCAATCCCTTACAGATCTTCGACCAGAACGAGCAGCATGACTTGACGCTCGCGTCGGCCTCCTACGGGATCGCATCCGCCGCGGCGCTGATGGCCCTGACGGTCGGGCAGTGGCGACGGATGGAAGCCTAAGCCGGCGTGCTGACGGCGACGGGCGCAACCGTGACGCGGTTGCGTCCGCCGTTCTTCGCCACGTAGAGTGCCGCATCGGCACCGCCGAGCATGCCGGCGACGGTATCGCCACCGATCGCGAGTTCGCACACGCCGATGCTGATCGTCACGACCGGAAAGCCGGCATTCGGCGAATGCTTGATCGCCGCGCCCTCCACGGAGGCGCGGATTCGCTCGGCGACGATCGCCGCGCCGTTCGACGCCGTGTCGACGAGGATCACGACGAATTCTTCGCCGCCGTAGCGGGCGACGAGATCGCCGGGCCGCGGCACGCCTTCACGGATGATCCGCGCGACCTCGCGCAGACAATCGTCGCCGGCGAGATGGCCGAAACTATCGTTGAAGAGTTTGAAGTTGTCGATGTCGCAGATCAATGCCGAGAGCGGTGCATCGCGGCGTAGCGCCGTGCCGACGACGCGCGCGGCATATTCATCGAAGCGGCGCCGATTGGCGATCCCGGTCAAGCCGTCGACGTGCGCTTGTTCATCGAGATGCGACGCCGCGCGCGCGAGCGCACCGTACATGCGATTGATCTGGTGCACGAACGTCGCAAGCACGGCGATCACGGAGCCGAGTAGCGCGAGGTACGACGCGTACCAGCCCAGCGTGAAGCGCGAATTGCTCACGAGCACCAGATACGAATCGAGCACGATCGCGAAGAGCGCGATCGACAGCCAGAGATCGAGAATCGAATGCATCCCGGTGACGCGCTTGAGAAACACGATCGCGACGACTGCCTCGGCGATCACGATCGCCATCGCCCACCGCATGGTGAGCGTCCAGTGCCCGTCCTCGAAGAGCTTCGGAAACGGGAGCACGAAGGCCAGCGTACCGAGAACGACCGCGGCGACGAGCGTGGTGATGATCGTAAGCGGCAGTTCGAGATGCGCGCGGCGCGTGAGCGCACCGGCATCGTAGCGCGCGCGCGCGCCGACATAGAGCAAGATCAGCAGCGGAAAGATCGCGTGCAGCAGCAGATACAGCCACACGCCCTGCGGGGCGGCATCCGGCGGAGCATGCTGCATGACCCTCGGGAACACGGCGAGATACCCGGTCACAAACGCGGCGCAGATCGCGTAGCCAAGGCCGAGAATCGCGATCGCCGGGGAGCTCGACGTCCGGTACTGACTGAACATCAGAAAGGCGACGGCGGCGAGGCCGGTGAGCGTCGCGCCCAAGATCGCACTGATGAGCGTATCCGATTCGGGCAACGCGAGACCGGAGACCGGGGTGATGGCGACGGCCAATAGCACCACCAGCGTCACCCCGATATAGGCGGTTCGCCGCTGGCCGGAAGTCGATTCCCACCGGATGAAGTCGATCATGGGCCGTTCGTATTATATCGGACGGCTCGCCTTACTTGCTTAGGAAACCACTCGGGTGCGCTTGCTGGAGATAGCTGAACTTCCCGTCGCGCACGGTGTAGAAGTAGACTTCGGGGTCCATCGGGTCGCCGTTCGGGAGAAACCGGAACTCGCCGACGACGGTGTTCACTTCCTGGCCGGCGGTCAATCCGGTCAAGAGCGTGTTGCGGGCGGTCGCGCCGGTCCGTTGGACGGTTCCGATGATGACCTGGGCCGCCGCATACGCGAAGGCCGTCGGCGGGGTGAAGGCCCCGAATTGCCGCTGATAGTCGGTGACGATGCGGTACGCCGACGGCGCGATCGCGAGATACGGCATCGAGGTCGAAATGACGAGCCCGTCGGCCGCAGCGCCGTATTTCGTCACGAGATCGCCGTCGAAGAAGCCTTGCGATGCGGAGATCGTCCCGCGGAATCCGCGCTGGCGCAAGATCGGCAGCACCGGACCCATGTCGGCGACGTTGCCCGCCAAGAAGAGATGATCGGGGTCCGCTTTCATCACCGCATCGGCTGCGCCCGCGTAATCGGGGGTCGCGATGCTGAAGATCGTCGTCTCCGCGGGGATCTTCAGCGTCTTCATCGCGGAGAGATACCCGTTGACGACGTCCGGTCCGTATTCGCCGTCCTGCGTCAGCGCGTGGGCGGTTTTCGGCGCATATTTCTTGCCGACGTAGCGCGCGTGAAGAATCCCCTCGTCGAAATCACGTGTCGGCAAGCGGACCAGATTGTGGTAGATCCCCGCGGTGATCGCGTCGTCGGTCGACACCGGGACGACCAGCGGCATGTTCGCCTCGGCATACGTCCGCACACACGATGTCGTGACGTAGCCGGAGAGGTGCCCGATCACCGCGAGGATCGTTTGATCGTCGATCGCAAACCCGGCGGCGACGATTCCGTTCGCGGCGTTGTTCTGATCGTCGAAGACGCGGACCGAGAAATACTTCGAGAGCACGAGTTGCCGGTTGGCGTCATCGACGGCCGCGCGCACGCCGCGCACGATCGCATCACCGAGCGGGCGCATCGGGCCGGATTGCGGTACGCACACGCCGATCGCGATCGACTGCGCGTAGCTCGGCGGATTGAAGACGGACGGGGCGGCGAACGCCGCGCTCATCCCGCCCAGAAAGCCGGCGCGATCGATCATCGCGTCAGGAACGAGACCACGGTCGTGCCGAGGAAGACGACCGAGAAGGCCATGTTGGTCACGAAGATCCGTTCGTTGAGCACGAAGAGATTGCTTGCGATCGCGATCAGCCGGCGCTCGTACACGACGAGCAGCGCCGCGAGCGCGACGCCCAAATAGTAGACGGGTGCGGCTTGCGCGAGCACGCCGGCCGCGAGCAGCAGCACGACCATGACGACGTGCAAGCCGAGCGCGATCAGCCGGCCGTTGCGTTCGCCGAACGTCACCGGGAGTGACTTCACGCCGTTCTCGACATCGAACCCGTAGTCCATGAGCGCGTACAAGATATCGAACCCGGCGACCCACACCGTGACCGCGAGAAAGAGCAGAAGCGCCGGCAGCGTGACCGTTCCGGTTACCGCGATGAAGGCGCCCAGCGGGGCAAACGCGTCGACCGCGCCGAGCACGAAGTGAACCAGCCACGTGAACCGTTTGCAGAGCGGGTAGACCAGGATGCCGAGCGCGGCGATCGGCAAGAGCGCAAGACACAGCGGGTTGAGCATCGCCGCGCTGAGCAGCAGCAACGCGATCCCGGCGACGATCGCCCAGACCATGGCGCTCGCGGGCAGCGCGCCCGTCGCGAGCGCGCGGCGCGCGGTGCGCGGGTTGGCGGCATCCATCTTCCGATCGAAGTAGCGGTTGGCTGCCATCGCTGCCGTGCGCGCGCCGAGCACGGCCAGCGTGATCCAGACGAACTGCCAGAGGGTCGGAAAGCCGCGCGCCCCCATGACCGCGCCGACGTACGCGAACGGGAGCGCGAAGAGGGTGTGCTCGATGCGGATGTCTTTGAGGAAGATGCGAACGGCGTTCATGGCTCGATCTCGGGCTTCGACGGCGAGGCCAGTAATCGTGCCAGGCGGCGCGGCCCCTGGCCCGAGTATTCGTCCGGGATGCCCGATTTTGCCAGGTCGCCGATCCCGAACTCGTGCCAGCGAGCGGTGACGCGCTCGCGCGTCGCCCGGTCCATGAGGATCTCCGGCGGCCATTCGCGCGCGTAGCCCTCGTCGACCGTCTTGCGCGTCGCGTCGATGCCGAGCTTATGGCCGACCGACATGCGGAACGAGTCGCTGTGATCCAGATCGTCGACCGGCCCCGGCATGATCACGAGATCGCGTGACGGATCGACGTTGTTGAGCGCGTTCCACACCACGCCGCGCACGTCGTGCACGTCGACGTCGTGATCGACGACGACGATCGTCCGCGTGAGCATCATCATGTGTCCGATGCCCCACAGCGCGTTCATCACTTTTTTGGCATGGCCCGGATACGTCTTCTTCACCGCCACGATGACGAGATTATGAAAGCCGCCTTCGACCGGGAGATTGTACTCGGTGATCTCGGGGACGACCATTTGCAAGAGCGGCAAGAAGATGCGTTCGGTGGCTTTGCCGAGCCACGCGTCCTCCATCGGCGGCTTGCCGACGACCGTCGCGCCGTAGATCGGTGCGGCGCGGCGCGTGAGACAGTTCAGGTGGAACGTCGGATACTGATCGGCGAGGCTGTAGACGCCGGTGTGATCGCCGAACGGGCCTTCGGTGCGCAGATCGGTATTGTCGACGTAGCCTTCGAGCACGAACTCCGAACTCGCCGGCACGAGCATGTCGATCGTCTTGCATTGTACCATCGGAACCGGCGCGCCGCGTAAGAATCCCGCCAGCGCCATCTCATCGACGATCGGCGGCAGCGGCGCCGTCGCCGCGTACGTGATCGCGGGATCGGCACCGATCACGATCGCGACCGGAATTCGCGCGCCCCACTTCTCGGCGTGCGCGCGGCCTTGCTTGTGTTTCTGCCAGTGCATGCCGGTCGTGCGTTCGTCGTACACCTGGACGCGATACATCCCGACGTTCTGTTTCTTCGTTTGCGGATCGCGCGTGAATACGAGCGGCAGCGTCACGAACGGACCGCCGTCGAGCGGCCAGGTGGTGAGCACCGGGAGCGTGCGCAGATCGGGCGCGTCGTCAACGACGTCTTGTGCATGCGCGCTCTTGACGGTCTTGGGGATCGCGTTGCGCAGCGACCCGAGCGAGAGCAGTTTGCCGACTTTGCCGAGCGGGGAATCCGGAATGGAGAGATCGATCGCGCTGCGGATGCGATCTTCGACCTCGGCGAGCGACCGCGCGCCGAGCGCCATCGCCATCCGGCGCGCCGAACCGAATTGGTTCGTAAGGACGGGATATGCGGAGCCGGTGACGTTGGTGAAGAGGAGCGCGGGGCCGCCGGCCTTCACGACGCGATCGGTGATCTCCGCAATTTCGAGATACGGATCGACCGGTGCATCGATGGTGACGAGCTCGCCCGCATCCCGGAGCGCGCGCGCGAAGGCGCTCAGCGAATCAAAGGGCATTTCAACGAGGTTAGACGACGCAAAGACGAAACCCCGGCACGACAAACGTCTGCGAAAGGATCCTCATTCGTGGCCCAGATTCTCATGATCGCTGAACGCAATTATCGCGACTTCCCCGAGAGCGCGTTCGAACCGCTGCTCGAATCCGAAGCCGAAACGCTTCGCCACGCCTACGCCGCCGGAATCGCGCGCCAAGCGTGGAGCCGGAAGGATAAGCCCGGCGCGGTCGTGCTGCTCGAATGCGAGTCGGTCGAGGCGGCGAAGGCGTGGGCGGAGACGCTTCCGCTGCGGAAAGCCGGCATGCTGCACACGGAGTTCGTGGAGCTCGGCGGCTACCGCGGCTTCGGCCCGCGCGGGGCCTAGATCGTTTTCGGGGTGTAGCCGGGCCGCGATCCGATCGTCTGTGCGGCGATCGCGGTTTCCGCGGCCTTCACCCACGGCGCCCCGGCCGGGCCGTCGGATTGCGCGGCTTCGAGCGTGCTGACGATCTCGTACATGAACTTCGTCTTCTCGAACGTCTTCTGCGAGACGATGGCGCCGGCGAACACGTCTTGCTGGAGTTGATGATCCGCGGCACGGTACGTGCTCTTCGACGGTTTGTAGCCGTTGAACGTGTAGCCGGAGAACGCGTTCAGCAATTTTTCGGCGTTCGTCGTTCCGGCTTCGTCCATCCGCGCGATCATCGATTCGCACGCGACGTAGCCGTAGTAGTGGCGCCATGAGATCGGGCCGTTGATATCGCGAGCGAGCCGTTTCGTGAGCCGCTGCGCGTCCTCGCAGCAAGCCGGCGACCACATCACCGGGAACGTCGCGCCGGCGAGCGTGTCGAGCGAGATCGCCTTATAGTAGAAGTCCTCGAGGTTCATCCCTGCGAGTTTCATCTTCTTGTTGAGGCCGAAATCCACGTACTGCTTCGCACAATTCGCGGCATCTTGGCCCGAGAGACACATCATGAGCACGTCCGCGTCGCTGTTGCGAATCTTCGTGAGCGCTGACGAGAAGTCGCTCGTGCCGAGCGGGAGGACGTCGTGGCCAACTTCGGTGCCGCCGGCGCGCGCGAGAATCGCGGAGAGTTCCGCGTAGCCGTCCTTGCCGAACGCGTAGTCGGCCTGCACGAAGTACCATTTCTTGCCCTGGGCGAGCACGCGCTGCGCGAGCGGCGCGAAGCACATGCGTCCGCTGGGCGTGAAGCGGAACGAGAGTTTGCCGGCTTTGCTGCCCGTGATGCTGGAGTCTTGCGGGCCGACCTCAAGGTTGAAGATGCCGAGCTCCGGACACTTCGCGTTGAGCGCGAGACCGTTCGCCGACGACGTGCCGCCGAAGATCACGTCGACGTTCTCTTGTGAGACGAGCCGCTGCAGTTCGGTGATGGCTTGGGCCGGCTTCGAGCCGTCGTCACCGTAGACGAATTCGTAGCGCACGCGGCTCTTTTTGTTCGCGTCCGCGAGCGCGAGCAGCGCGCCCGTCTTGTGATAGGCCGCAATATCGGAGAAGACGCCGCTGAACGAATCGAGGAAGCCGATCTTCACCCCGGCCGCCGGTCCGGCCGCGCGGGCGAAGCCCGGCGCCGCCACCGCGGCACCGGCTGCTGCTGCGGCCGCAAGAAAATTCTTCCGTATCATGGGCGAACTCCATCTCTCGGTGCGGGTAACGGATCAAAGCACGAAGAGCGTGTCGTCGATCCGGGCGAGCGGCCAGCGACCGCTTGCGAATAGAGCGTGCGTTAGCACGAACCGGTGGCTATTCCCCTCGCCGAGCGCGCACGCCAGTGCTGCCCGGTAGATCGCCTCGGAGGCCGCCCCCGCGGCCACGCGAACGGTCGTGGCGTCGTCGCTCCGTGCGCGGTCCGCGGCTTGCCGGGCTGCCTCGAAGAGCACGCCGAGGCCGCGTTCGACGACCTCGCTCGTCGCCCGCAACACGGTCGGCGCGTCGGTCAGCCCGATCGCGACGGCTTTGAGCCGCGCCGCTTCGGCCGCATCGGCGTCGTAGGCGGCCAGCGCCCGCGGATCGTCCGCGACGACGCGCACGCCGTGCCAGCTGCCGACGCGTTCGAGCCGTTGCGCTCCGCTGGCGAGCCGGAGTTCTTCGATCCGCACGCGTTCTTCGTCCGCGAACGGCAACCCGCAGAGCGAAAACCAGTGTGCCGACGGGATGGCGATCGCCAGCGCGTGGACGCGGGTCGCGTCGAACACGCGACTAGTACTGCGCGAGGTCGACGTGGGGGAGTTTGAGTCCGAGTTTCTCTTCCACCGAAACGCGCGCGCGGTTCATGTAGTCTTCGCGCATCCCTTCGTTCGTGCGCTCCTTGAGGCCGAAGGCGCGGAAGATTTCGTTGTTCCGCGATTTCGAGCGGCCGAAGAAGGCCGGCAGCGTCGGGAAGATCTTGTCGATCGCGGCTTGGATCTTTTCTTTGCCGCCGGGCGTCGCGCAGATCTCCGCGCACGCGTCGTCACCGAACTTCACGTGGAACTTCTCCTCGGGCATCGTCGCGCGCGCGGCCGTACGCAGCGGCACGAACGAACACTTGAGCAGATCTTCGACCTGGATGATCTCCCCGAGGTCGCCGAGCATCTTGAGCACGGCGAACTCTTCGAACGTGTCGAGCGTCTGCTCGAAGATCGAGAGCGGCTTCTTCGCGGTGAGCTGCGGGATCATGTCGCTCTCGGGGATGCCGATCTGCTTGCCGAGGTCCGCGAAGCGCACGTGATGACCGTATTCTTCCATCGCGATGCGGCAGGTGAGCCACTTCCAATACGGCGTCGGCGCGTACGCGACGGCCGGTTCGTCGAAGATCTGCGCGCCGTAGAGTTCGTTGATCGCGTGACTGAGCACGAGCTTTTTGACGGCGGTCTGATACTCGGGCGACTGGGCGGCGAATTCTTCGACGGTCTTGACTTCGGCGACGCTGGTGGACACGGCAGAATTCCTTTCGAGAATCGGGTGAATCTTAGACGACGGGTGCGCTGGAAAAGGCATCGAGGTCGGTTTCGAGCGGGGTGAAGAGCGGGGTGAAACTGCGCTCCACTTGGGCGGCGACGGTGTCGAGCTCGTCGTCGGGTGCGAGCGTGACGCGCGCGATCGGCCGTGGCTGCGAGAAGAGGAACGTCTCGCGTCCGCGCACGCCGAAGAGCTGGCCGCTGATCTGCTGCGCGCGCGGCGAGCAGAGAAAACTCACGAATCGCGCGACCGGCTCGGGCGGGACGCTCAGCGCGTGCGCCTTGTACGTGCTTTGCGCGTCGGTGGCGGGGACGATCGACTCGGTGACGCGGGTCGCCGCGAACGGCGCAACCGCGTTCGACGTGATCCCGGAGCGCGCGAGATCGAGCGCGGCGATCCGTGCAAGCGCCGTCAAGCCGGCCTTCGCGCTGGCATAGGCCGCTTGCCCGAAATTGCCGTAGAGGCCGGCCGTCGAGACGATGTTGATGATGCGCCCGCCCGTATACGGCGCCTCGGACTTCGCACGGTCGCGCAGCCCGGGTGCGGCCGCGCGGATCAGCGCGAAACCGGCGATGAGGTTCGTCTGCAGCACCGCTTCGTAGTCGGCGAGATCGCCTTTGAACACGAACGCGTCGCGCAAGATCGCGGCGTTGTTCACGACGATGTCGAGCCGTCCAAACCGTTCGAGCGCGAGCGCGACCGCGCTCTCGGCGATCCCCGGCTCCGCGATGCTCGCCGCGAACGGCGCGACGGCGGTGCCGAGCGATTCGGTGAATTCGGTCGTCACTGACGGGTCGGCGGCGCGACCGTCGATCGAGGCGCCGTTGTCGACGACGACGACCTGTGCGCCGCGCGCGACGAAGTCGCGCACGATCGCCGCGCCGATGCCGCGCGCACCGCCGGTGACGATCGCGACCCGGCCGGAGAGATCGCTCATTTCGCTGCTCCCGCGGGCGTCGCCGCATAGAAGGCGTCCGCGTGCATATCGCGGCGCGGGACGCCGCGCGCTTCGAGCGCGGCGATACACGTGTCGACCATCACCGGCGGTCCGGCGAGGTACACCTTGACGCCGGCCAGATCGAGCGGATCGTCGCGCAGCGCATCGGCGAGATAGCCGGTCCGATGCGTCGTCGCGCCGTCGGGTTCGGAGAGCACGCGGTGCACCGTCACGCCCGCGGCTTCGGCAGCAGCGAGCCGTTCGTGCGCGTAGAGATCGCGCTCCGCGCGCATGCCGACGTACACGTCGATCCGGCGCTCGATGCCGCTTGCGCGGAGCGCATCGAGCATCGCGAGCATCGGTGCAAGCCCCGTGCCGCCGCCGGCGAGCACCACCGGCCCAGCGTGCCGTTCGCGCAGGTACGCGGTACCGAACGGCCCTTCGACGCGCACCGCGTCGCCGAGCTGCGCGCGATCGGCGACGTAGCCGCTCACGACGCCGCCCGGCACGCAGCGCAAATGGAATTCGAGTTCGTCCGGCCGGTGCGCGGTCGCCATCGAGAAATCGCGCGGCGGCAGACCCGGAAACGTGACGCGCGCGTATTGTCCGGGCTCGTAGGTCATCGGTCCGCCGCCGGTGATGCTCAGGCGCAAGATGACGACATCGTGCGTCGCGCGTTCGATCGCGCGAACGGTGCAGGCGAGTTGCCGTTCCGGATGGAGTACGAGCTCCTCCGCATCGAGCACTTCCACCGTGCAATCGGACCACGGCACGGCGCGGCAGGCGAGGATGATCCCCTCGGCGCGCTCGCTTTCGCTCAGCGCGAACTCCGAATACTCCATCATCTCGATGTCACCGTCGATGAGATGCGTCTTGCACGTGCTGCAGTTTCCCGCCCGGCAACTATAGGGATAGGCGATACCGGCCTCGAGGGCGGCATCGAGGATCGGTGTGCCCAGCTCGACGGAGAACGATTCGTCGCGGCCCGCGAGCGTGACGGTGAAGCTCACGAGAACACCCGTTCCCGCACGCGCTCCGCCGCAATCTCGCGCAGCGCACGTTTCCAAATCTTTCCGGTCGGCGTCGCCGGCAGCGCGTCGAGCACGAGCAAGAACTCGGGCCATTTGTATTTCGCCAACCCGCGCGCATCGAGGTGCGCGCTGACGTCGGCGAGCGTGAGCGTCGTGCCGGCGTGCAGCGCAACGCAGAGGCAGCCCTTCTCGCCGAGCCGGTCGTCGGGAACGCACACGACGGCCGCTTGCCGGATCGCCTCGATGCCGCCGAGCAGCGCTTCGATTTCGTAGGCGCTGATCTTGTAGCCGCCGCGGTTGATCAGATCTTTTTCGCGGCCTTCGTACCAAATGTGTCCGTGCGCATCGCGCGCGGCGAGATCGCCGGTGCGCAGCCAGCCGTCGGGCGTGATGCTCGCGCGCGTCGTCGCCTCATCGCGGAAGTAGCCACGGAACATGTCCGCACGACGATAGAGCAGTTCGCCCGTCTCGCTGGGCGCGGTGTCGTTGCCGTCGGCATCGACGACGCGCGCGTGCGCGCCGGGCAGCGGCACGCCGATCAGTTTTGGTTCGAGGCGCAGCCCCGCGGTGGTGATCCCGCCGCCGAGTTCCGACATGCCCCAATGCACGACGAGGTTCTCAGCCAGCACGGCGCGCACGCGGTCGCTGAGTTCCGCGGCGATCGGGGCACCGGCGGTGCGTACTTCGCGCAGGTGCAACGCGTGGGAGGGATCGCGTTCGCGCGCGGCCGTGAGGTCGACGAGTTGCGTGGGCACGGCCCACGCCATCGTCGCCGCGTGTTTTTCGGCCGCATCGAGATACGCATCGGCGGAGTAGGCGGGAACGGCGATCAGCGTTGCCGCGCGCACGAGCGCGAGATGCACGCCGAGCATCCCGAAGAGATGCGTGTAGCCGCTGCCGATCACGAGCCGGTCGGCGTTCGTCACGCCGGCGCTTTCGGCGAAGGCGACCGCGTTCGAGAGCAGACCGTCATGCGAATGCATGCAGAGCTTCGGTTTGAGCGATTCGGTGCCGCTGGTCGGAATCAACGCGAGCGGATCGTCGGGGGCAACCCGACGGCCCGACGCTTCCGCGCCCGCTCCCACCGCTCCGTGAACGGTGAAGGCGTTCGCGGGTGACTCGAGGTCGACGACGATCCGCACCGCGAGAAGCGGAAGCTCGTCGCGGACGGCGGCAACCTTCGGTTCTCCCGCGCCGCTCATCACGATCACGCCGCGCGCGTCCGCGAAGGCGAGATACGCGGCGAGTTCGCGTTCGCGATACGGCGTATGCAGCGGCAACATCACCGCGCCGATTTCGGCGATCGCGAGGTGCGCGACGAGGAACGGCCAGCAATTCGGGAGATGGACGCCGATGACGTGACCCGGACCGAAGCCCGCGGCCCGGAGTCGCGCGACGAGCGCGCGGGTGTGGTCGCCGATCTGCGCCCAGGTCAGGGTGGAATCGCCTTGGATCACGGCCGGCTCGGCGCCGCGGGTCGCGATCGCGGCCGCGAGGGCGTCGGGCATGGTCATTCCGCGCAAGACACCGCGATCGTCGTTGCCGGGGCGCCACAGATACGCCGTCGAGTCCATACGTGGCGGAAAAGTAGCATGATTTCATGGACCTGTCAAATAATTGATCAGATCAATGAAGGCAACCGCGGGGCGCTTGGCGTCGCTGCTCGGCTACCAGGTTCGGCGCGCGCAAGTCCGCGCGTTCCAGTCCTTCGCTCAGGCCGCGGGCGGCATGGGGCTGACGCCCATGCTCTTCGGGGTCCTGGTCGTCCTCGATGAGCGACCCGGGGTCACGCAAACGGAACTGGCGGACGCGCTCGGAGCCGATCCCTCGACGATGGTGCGGATGCTGGACCAACTCGAGAAGCGGGCTTGGGTGAAACGCGAGCCCTCGCCGGTCGACCGTCGCTCGACGCTCCCGGTCCTGACCGACACCGGCCGGGCGATCCTGGCCGAAGCGCTGCCGCTGGTCGTCGAGAGCGATCGCCGGATCGCGAGCGCCCTCACCGCGGACGAACGCGAAACGCTGCTGGATCTCTTGCGCCGGATTTGACCGCCCGCGTCATCAGTCTCCCTTGACTTTATATAAGATTTAAAATAAAGTGCGTTTTAAATAAAGAAAATGTGCTTTGAGTTGGAGGGATCATGTCGAAGTCCGCGGTTTCTTTCCCGGCCGCGCTGACCCGGATCATCGTCGTGCTCTTCGGGGTAGCCGTCGTCGCGAGGCAGATCGCCGTGCCGATGCTGCTGCGGTCCGCGGGTTCCGATGGCGTATCGCCCACCGCCTGGGTCACGTTGCTCGCCCCGCTGTTTTTCCTCTGGGCGTTATGGGCGGCGTCGGACGTCTTCGCGCGCATGCATCGCGGCGATGCGTTCGGCCCGGCGATGGTCCGCGGCTTGCGTGACATCGGCGGCGGGCTGATGCTCGGCGCGTTCGCCGCGATCGTCGTGCAGCCCAGCCTGATCTTCCTGATCGGCAACGGCTTTCGCGAGATGCGCGGCGTCCAGCTCGATTTCGACGTGGAAAACGTCACACTTGCGCTCGTCGGCCTCGTACTGGTGTTGCTCGCGCGGTATGGACGCGAACTGCAATCGAAATTGGACGCGTTCGTCTGATGCCGGTTCGCGTCACGCTCGATGTGATGCTGGCCCGGCGCAAGCTGCGTGCGCGCGATGTTGCCGAGCAGATCGGCATCTCGGAGACGCAGCTCAGCCTCTTACGCACGGGCAAGGTCAAAGGCATGCGCTTCAACACGCTCTCGAAGCTCTGTCTCGTCCTCGCGTGCGCACCGGGCGACATCCTCGAGTACGAGCGTGCCGAAACCGACCTGACGGTGAACGACGACTAGCGTACGTCCCCGGCGTTACTTGCGCTGGTGGATGCCGAATTTGTTGCCTTCCGGATCCGTCACGAAGGCCATCCAGCAGATCGGCGTTTCGTTCACGTCCGTGACCGGGACGCCGAGCGCGACCAGCCGCTCACGTTCCTTGATCACGTCGTCCACCTCGAACGTCGCGGAGAACGACGAACCCGGCATGATGCCGAGCGGCTCGCCGTTGCCGATTCCGAACGTCACGCCGCCGACGTCGAATTCAATCCAATAATTTTCGAACTCTTGCGCCGGGGTGAGCCCCACGACGTCGCAGTAGAAGGCGCGCGCTTTGGCAACGTCGCGCACGGAGTACGCAATGAACGCGAGTTCTTTGACCATGATCGCGGGTTCGACGTGCTCATCGGCACGACTTCAAAGCAGAAAAAAGAGACCGGGCGCCTCGGCGTCCGGTCTCATCGGTGTCCTCGTGAAGTGCTAGTCGCGCCGCGGACGGCCGCGGCCGCGATCGCCGCCTCCGCCGCCGCCACCGGTGCGGCCGTTGCCGCCCGGACGCGGCCCGCGCGGCACGTAATCGTCTTCCGCGGGGGCTTCGCCGTCGGCTGCGCCGAGCAGCGCTTTGCGCGAGAGATTGATCCGGCCTTGGCTATCGATTTCCATGACCTTGACCATGATCTGATCGCCGATCTTGACCACGTCTTCGACCTTCTCGACGCGTTGCGGCGCGAGCTGCGAGATGTGGACGAGACCTTCCTTACCGGGCAAGAACGCTACGAACGCGCCGAAGTTCATCAGACGCGTGACGGTGCCGAGGTACGTTTCGCCGACCTTCACTTCTTTGGTCAGCGATTCGACCATGGCTTTGGCCTT
>Ga0116230_10001610_pt1 | contig 21590 bp, 19 predicted proteins | sample S1TSphfallax_3_FD_88678 | JGI IMG/M metagenome (GOLD analysis project Ga0116230, IMG submission 88678) | Host-associated microbial communities from peat moss isolated from Minnesota, USA - S1T2_Fd - Sphagnum fallax MG | ecosystem: Host-associated > Plants > Peat moss > Unclassified | place... | reverse complement strand
TGCAGCGTCTCAAGGGGCATCTCCCGTAACCCGTCGGGGCCCGCGATCTCCACCACCGCGTCGAGAGCGGTCAAGGGAACGCAGAAGTCGGACGGATGGGTCGCAGTGCAGGCCGTGCTCCAACCGAGGACGGCCTGGGTGCGGGTTTCCCCTCCCCCGGCATCGCACCCGGAACCCGGCGTCCTCTTGTTGCACGCCGCCTCTCGATCAAAAAAATAAGGGCAGCGGGTCCTCTGGAGGATATTTCCGCCAACCGTCGCGGCGTTGCGCAGCTGCGGCGAGGCGCCGGAAAGTAGCGCTTCCGCCACAGCCGGAAATGCCGCCGCGAACGTTTTATCGTGGGCGAGGTCGGCGTTTTTGACCAGGGCGCCGATCCTGACCGCGCCGGATGCCAGGGTCTCGACAGCGGAGAGGTCCGGCAAGCGCGCTAGGTCCACCAACGTTGCAGGCGCGGCCAGGCCGAGCTTCATCAGGTCAAGAAGATTGGTGCCCCCCGCTAGAAACGCGGCGCCGGGCGCGGAACCAGCGCCAAGGGCTTCGGCGAGGGATTGGGGACGGACGTAATTGAACCGGTTCATGGCCGGGCGTCTCCAGCGGGCGGCGCGACAGGGGCGCTGACGGAGAGGACCGCCTCTGTGATGCCCGCATAGGCGCCGCAACGGCAGAGATTGCCGCTCATCCCTTCTCTCACGCGTTCGGGGTCGCAGCCCGCCTGCCCCTCTTTCAAAAGTCCGATAGCGCTCATGATCTGGCCTGGGGTGCAAAACCCGCATTGAAGCGCATCGTGGGCGAGGAACGCGGCCTGTACGGGACTAAGGGCGTCATTTGACGCCACGCCCTCGATCGTAAGGATGTCCGCTCCATCCTGACTGAGCGCAAGAGCCAGACAGGCGTTGATGCGTCGGCCGTTCACGATGACGGTGCATGCGCCGCATTGACCGCGATCGCACCCCTTTTTGGCCCCCGTCAGGTGCAGGCGCTCCCGAAGGAGGTCAAGGAGCGTTACCCGCGGATCGTCCAGGACCACCCGGCGCGGCTCTCCGTTGACGGTCACATCGATGGCGAATTCCAAGGCGGTGGTGACCTCGCGTCGAAAGTGGCTTGCGTCACGGCAGGCCGCTCGCCCTCGGCGATCACCATCGCCGATGCCGTCCTTAAGCTGAAGCGATAATGGGGAAAAAGCCGCTCCGGTCACCAGCGAATATGATTACAAAGGTTTTGGGCGCGGTTCAGGCATTGTCAGCTAGCGATGTAGAGGACAGCGTCGAGGGGCCGCTCATCCTTCTGAAGGCCAACGAACGCCAGCGCGATAGTGGGGGTGTCCGGTCCGACGATGTCGGCGCGCGCGGCTCTTTGTCCGACCCCAAGCACCAGGGGTAAGCAGCCCTCGTCAGGCGTTCGCCTGACGAGGCGCCGCCTCTAGCGCGTTAGACCCGCGCGCCTTCAAAGGGGAATGAGCCGAACGCGCCGGCCTTTACACTGCCGTTGAGCGTATCGCCCGCCACAGTGCCGGTGAACTCGAGGGTCATGGGAAAGGGGGTGGTGATGGCGTTGGACCAGGTGACTTTGTCGCCGTCGACCTTGCCGTCTTTGATGTCGGATGTGCCGCCCTGCGCCGATTGCGTGCCCAGAAGCGTCGCGCCGTCAGCCTTTAGCTCGAGGGTGCTTTCTTGCTTCCCCATGGGGGAGTTGACGATGATTTTCCAAGAGCCGTCGATGGACATAAAGTCCTCCTCGCCTGTGTTGTCAGCCGGCGGCACCTAACCAGACCTTCCGACGCTAGCCAAGAGTGACTAGGGCGTCACCTTTGCAATTTATTCGCTAATTTTTTGACCCAGGGCCGCTCAATAGGGCGGCGGCGACGGGGCTTGGCGCCGGCTGCGTTTGCAGCGTTTGCGGCGGCTGCGCCGCGGCGGCGGCCTTGGGCGCCGGGGGCGGCGGCGGATTGAGGCGGTCCACCGGGGTGAGGCCCGCGGCGGGCCGGCCCTGGAGATGACCGCCGGCGTAAACGGCGAATGCGTCCGGGTTGGCGATATCAGCGCTAAGGCCCGCCCCTGTCGGCGCCCGATAGGCCTCCCCCGCCGCCAGCTGGCGGGCGAAATAGACCGTCCCGCCGACGCCTCGAATGATGAGGGATGCCGGCTTCAGGGCCTGCAGCACCACAGCGGGCGCGTCCGGCGCCGCGCCATAGACGGTCTTGCCCGCAATGAAGGTGGCGGGCGCATCCGCGGGCGGCGCGGCGTCAAGCTTTCCCGCCGCCGCCTTGGTCGCGGCCTTCCCGAGGGCGGGGATCAAGCTTGCCCCTGAAGCGGTGTTGGCGGCCCCCTCGACGGCGAGGCCAGGGGTGACGTAAGGCGCCGGCATGGTCTGGTCCGCGGGCGGCGGGGTGGCGGCTCCAAGGGCGATGGGTCCGGAGGGCGCGCTGAGTTCCGGGGCGCTGTTCAAGATGGGAGCATGGGCCGGCCGGTCCTTGGGCGTCGCCCGGTGCTGGGTCACGTTCCAGGCGACGACGGCGCCGACCAGGAGGGCGGTGATGAGGAAAAACAGGGGATTGCCCCGGGTTTTCTCATGCTTGACGCCTACAGGATTGCGTAGGGGCTCGGCATAGTCGGGGATCTCCATCTTAAACCGGGCCGCGGCAGCGTCCCCGTCGATCCCAAGGGTTGAGGCGTAGGATCGTACATAGCCGATGGCGAAGGGCCGGGCCGGGAGCGCGGAAAGGTCCCCGTCCTCCAAAGCCAGCAGATAAGGAGTCGAGATTCGGGTTTTTTGCGCAAGGTCGCTGATGGAGAGGCCCTTATGGAGCCGCACCGCCTTCAGGAAGCCGCCAATGGTCTCGAACTCGCGCGGATCAGGGCCCGCGCCGCCCATTTGATCGGCCAAAGGGTCGACCAGACGCAGGTTCATGATCGTGCCCATATCCAGGGGAGCCATATGTCGACCGGTCTCGCGCCCTTCTCACGCCTGTCGCGGCCCGCGGTGAGTGCGCTTGCGAATCGCCCGCCGCCCGTCTTGGCATTCATGCGGGCCTAGCAGCAAAAGCCTGATCAAACAATGCCTTAAATTGCAACATTTAGCTTTCGCGCCAGAGTTTCGATCTCCGTGCGCAAGGACCCGCCGCCGGATTTGAGTAGACCGGCCACTCCCTTGGCCGCCGCTTCCCGGTCCGTGGACAGGATCATGCGCTTCACCGGCCCTACGCCGGCCGGCGGCATGGACAGGCGGTCAAAGCCGAGGGCGATGAGGGCGAAGGCCTCCAGGGGCCGACCCGCCAATTCGCCGCACACGGAAACCGGCGTACCCTGCTCTCGGCAGGCGTCGCACACGGTCTTGAGGGCGCGCAGGGCCGGGGGGGAAAGGGCGTCGTAGCGCTCCGAGACCCGAGGATTGCCGCGATCGGCGGCGAAGAGGTACTGCATCAGATCGTTGGTGCCGACGGACACGAAATCTGTCATGGGCAAGAGAGCGTCCAGGTGCCAGATCAAAGACGGCGCCTCGATCATGGCGCCCACACGGATGGGATCGGGCGGCGGGCGTCCCCGCCGCCGCGCCCAGGCCATCTCCTGGTCGACGAAGGCGCGCGCCCGACGAAACTCCTCCACCGTGGCCACAAGGGGGAACATGACCCTGAGCTCACGCCCGTTGGCCGCCGCGATGAGGGCTCGAAGTTGAAGGCGCAGGAGGGCGGGACGGTCGAGGCCCATGCGCACGGCGCGCCAGCCAAGGGCCGGGTTTTCTTCGCGGTCCGCCTGGAGGTAGGGGACCACCTTGTCCCCGCCAAGATCAAGCGTGCGGAACACCACTGGGCGTCCGTCGGCCGCCTCAAGGACCTTGGCGTAGAGTTCGGTCTGCGCCGAGAGGCGCGGCATCTGTTCGGCGACCATGAACTGAAATTCGGTGCGGAACAGGCCGATCCCCTCGGCCCCAGTGTCTGGGAGATTGTCCAGGTCCACCGCAAGGCCCGCATTCATCAGGAGGGCGATTTTCGCGCCGTCCCGGGTGATGGCGGGGGTGTCTTTGAGTTTGGCGAACTCGGCCCGCTTTTGGGCGCGCACGTCAGAGCGGGCTCGGAAGGCCTGGATGACGTCCGGACGCGGCCGCAGAAACGCCTCGCCCTGCTCACCGTCGACGATGACCGGATCGCCCTCGGAGACCCGTTCGCGCAGGCGGGGCAGACGGCCGACACAGGGAATGCCTAAGGCCCGGGCGACGATGGACGCGTGGCTGGCCTGAGAGCCTTCCTCCAGCATCAGACCGCGAAGGCGCGTTCGATCATATTCCAACAGCTCCGCCGGACCGAGATTGCGGGCGATAAGGATGGCGTCCTCGGGCAGGACTCGCTTGCCGGGGGTCTCGCCGGCGAGGACGCGCAAAAGCCGGTCAGCCAGGTCCTCCAGGTCATGGAGCCGCTCGCGAATATAGGGATCTCGCGCCTGGGAGAGGCGGGCGCGCTGTTCGGACCGCACTCGCTCCACCGCCGCCTCCGCCGTCAGACCAGAGCGCACGGCCTCCTCCAACGCGCGGTTCCAGCCGCGGTCGCTGGCGAACATGCGGTAGGTCTCCAACACGTCCCGCGGCACGCCCACGAGGCTATGGCCTTCGAGCATTTCATCGATTTGATGCCGAAGCGACTGAAGAGCCTCGTGCAGACGTCCCTCCTCCGCGGCGGCGTCGTCCGTCAACAGACGCTCCGGCGCCACGGGCGCCTCGTGCATGACAGCGACCCCGAAGGCCAGGCCGTCGGCGAACCTTTGGCCCCGCAGCCTTTCAGGGCGGTGGGGGGCCAGCTCGACATCCTCAAGCTCCGCCAACCCCACAAGCTCGCCCGAGGCGACCATTTCCGCCAGGACCATGGAGATGGTCTGCAGATCCTCAACTTCGTCCTCGCCATAGACCCGAGAGGTTCGGTTCTGGACGACAAGGGCGCCGATGGGCCGGCCCGCGCGCAGGAGCGGCACGCCAAGGAAGGCGTGAAAGGGGTCCTCGCCCGTCTCCGGTCGATAGGAGAACCGAGGATGCTGAGGCGCATCTGTGAGGTTGAGGGGGCGGCCAAGGCGAACGATTTCCGAGACCAGGCCTTCGCCCGCCTTCATGCGGGTCACATGGACCGCGTCGGGGGACAGGCCTTCGGTGGCGAAAAGCTCCATGTCTCCCGACGCGCGCCGCAGATAGATTGAGCAGACCTCCGCCACCATGGACTGGGCGATGATGCGCACCACCATATCGAGGCGCGCCTGCGCAGGACCGCCCCCGGCCATGGCCTCGCGAATCTGCCGTAGCAGACTGCGCGGACCCCGCACGGCCAAGACCCGGTCAAGCGCCATTCCACCTCCCGTATCCGCGTGGGCGACGTGTCGAGCCGCGCGCCCTTGACGCCAGTAATTAGGGTGGATTGCAAGAATTGATAAGAGCAGGCGCGCCCAACTGAAAAACCTGCGGCCGGCGCGGGCGGCCGGGGCGGGCTTTAAGCCGCCGGGTCGATGAGTAGGGCGACACGAAGGCCCGGGCCCTTGCCGTCCACCACGCCAGGCCCCTCAGATAGCTCCACCCGACCGCGGTGGGCCTCCGCCACGGCGGCCACGAGGGATAGGCCAAGGCCGGCTCCAGGTTGGCTGCGGCTCGCCTCCAAGCGGACGAACCGCTCGAGCACCCGGTCGCGATCCCCTTGGGCGACGCCGGGTCCGGTATCTGTGACGGAAAACTCAATTTCCCCGGACGACCGCCGGCGCGTGCGCAGCATGACCGCGCCGCCCGGGGGCGTATATTTCACTGCGTTGTCCAGGAGGTTGGCCAAGGCCTGCGCCATGAAATCCCGATCCGCCCGAACCTTGAGGCCCTGGCCGAGTTCGCAGGCGAAGGACACGCCCTTATCCTCGCACAGGGGCTGGTAAAGCTCGGCGACCCCGCGGGCGAGTTCGGAGGGGTCAAATCCTTCGACGTTTGGGGGCCGGCCAGCCGCCTGCAGCCGGGCGATGGCGAGAACGGCGTGGAAGGTCTTGAGCACCTGGTCGGCGTCGTCCACCGCACGGGCGAGGGCCTCGGTCGGATGGGCCTTCCCCGCCTCGACTTCGATGAGGGCGGTCTCCAGGCGCGCCCGGAGGCGCGTCAGGGGCGAGCGCAGGTCGTGGGCGATGGCGTCGCCAGCGTGGCGCACGCCCGCCATGAGACGCTGGACCCGATCCAACATAGCGTTGAGCCCGGTGGCGAGCTCGTCGTACTCGTCGCGAACGCCCCGCACGGGCGCCCTTGCGTCAAGGTCTCCCCCTTCCACCCGCGCGACCACCGCGCTGAGACCTGCAACGCTGCGCGCGACGTTCCGGCTTACGACAAGACCGCCCGCGAGGCCTAGGACGATAACCAGGACCCCTGCGCCCCAGCTCGCCCTCACAATTCTGAGGAGATAGACGCGGGCGCCGCTGACGTCGACAGCGACCACAAGCCGCGAGCCGTCCGCCAAGAGAACGGCGCGCCCCCAACACGGGGTGTGGGCGGCGCCCGTCGCCAGATCTCGGCCATCGGCGTGAAAGCTGGCGCCCGAATGGAAGACCGCGTCGGGCAAGGGTCCGGTGCGAAAGTTCGCTGCAATGGGACGGCCCTCAGCATCGTCCAGGCGGTAGAGGAACTGCCGATCGTCCGCCGATCGGGCCGCCAGGGCCGTGCGCAAGCCGCCAACGCCGCTGCGGCCGTAGACGCCTTGCAGCACAGCGATCTCGTGGGAGACGTAGGCGTCCGCTCCCCGCGTCGCTTCGCCCGCCGTGGCCACATAGATGTAGACCAAGAACGCTGCAGCGGAGGCGGCGAATAGGGCCAGAAACACAAGGGTGAGGCGAAACGCCGTGGTGCGCAGGAGCCGCGGAAGCTGGCGGCGCGCCTGGCGGGTTTCAGCGAAGCTCAAGGCTCCAGCCGGTATCCAGCGCCACGGACCGTCAAGAGCATCGCTTTGGGGAAGCCCTTATCTATTTTGGCCCGGAGGCGGGAGATATGCACATCGATGACATTGGTCTGGGGGTCGAAGTGATACTCCCACACCTTCTCAAGGAGCATGGTGCGGGTGACTGAGCGCCCTGCCTGTCGCATGAGATATTCCAGGAGCTGAAACTCCCTGGGCTGCAGATCGATTTCCTGGCCCGCCCGGTGCACGCGCCGCCCAAGGAGATCCATCTCGAGGTCGCCGACCTTCAACACCGTGGACACCGACCCGGTCTCCCGGCGTCGGGCCAGGGCCTCCACACGGGCCACCAGTTCGGGAAGGGCGTAGGGCTTGACGAGGTAGTCGTCGCCTCCCGCTTTCAGCCCCTCCACCCTGTCACCCACCTCGCCGAGGGCCGACAGAAAAAGGACCGGCGTCTGATCGCCTTCCCGCCGGAGCTGCCCCACGAGGGCGACGCCGTCCATCCGCGGCATCATGCGGTCGACCACCAGGACGTCGAATCCGCCGGAGCGCGCGGCGTCCAGGCCGGCGACGCCGTCGCCGGCCAGTACGGCCTCGTAACCGTTCTCATTAAGCCCCCGCGCCATCACCTCGGCGGCTTCGACGTCGTCCTCGATGATGAGTATCCGCATCCACCCCCCCCTGGAGCGTTGGGTCCGGCCGCCGAAGCGGACGAGCGCCTACTGCTTTTCGAACTTTACGGTTATGCCGACATTGCGCCCGTCATGGGTCACGAGGAGGAAGACCTCCTTGCGGCTGGCCTTCTTGGCTTCATCAACGGCGGCGATGACGTCTGCCGGGGTCGAAGCCGCGCGATCGCCGGCGCGGGCGATGACATCCCCCGCCCGTAGGCCGGTCTGTCCCGCTTCACTGTCCTCAACGACCCCCTCGATCAGCACGCCGTGCACGTTAGGGGTGAGATTATAGCGGCGACGCGCAGGGTCGGTCAGGAGGCCGAGGCTCATGCCAAGGACGGTCTGGCGCGCGGCGTGGGGCCGGTCTGGAGATCCGGGCCCGCCCTGATCGTCCTCGTCCTGCTGATCGTTGAGGGCGATCTGGCTTTCCGAAGGCCTGGTCCCAGACCGAACGCTCAAGGCGACCTGCTTGCCGTCCCGAAGGATCAGGAGGTGCAGCTCGTCCCCCGCATGGGCCAGGGCCACCTGACGCGTGAGATCGGAGTTGGACGTGACCACATGGCCGTTGACCTGAAGCACGATGTCGCCCGGATGCACGCCGCCCTTGTCGCCGGGGCCGCCGGGAACGACGTCGGAGACGAGGGCGCCCTGATCGGCTTTCAGACCAAGGCTCTCAGCGATGTCCGCAGTGACGTTCTGGATGGTGACGCCCAGGTAGCCCCGGGTCACATGCCCGCCGGTGATGAGCTGCTTGGTGATGGAGGAGGCCACGTCGGCCGGAATGTCGAAGCCGATGCCGATGGAGCCGCCGTTGGGCGAGTAGATGGCGGTGTTGACGCCGATCACACGGCCATAGACGTCGAAGGTCGGCCCGCCGGAATTACCGCGGTTAATGGGGGCGTCGATCTGGATATAGTCGACGAACTGGGAGGAAGTGTCGCGAAGATTTCGGCCGATGGTCGAGACAATGCCGGCGGTCGCCGTTCCCCCCAAGCCCAGCGGATTGCCGATGGCCAGAACCCAGTCCCCCACCCGGGGCTTGGCGCTGTCCTCGAAATTGACGAACGGGAAATTCGAGCCGTCCACTTTCAGCACCGCAAGGTCGGTGCCTTCGTCGCGTCCTACAACCTTAGCAGTGAGCTCGCGCTTGTCATTGAGCGTGACCTTTATGGTGTCGGCATTTTCAATCACGTGATTGTTGGTGACGATGTAGCCGTCGGCGGAGATGAAGAACCCTGACCCTGAGGCCTGCACTTCGGGTCCCTTGGGCGCCTTGCTCCCCTTCCCGCCCTTACTTCCGTCGCCGTCCTCGTCCTCATCGCGGCCGCGCGGGCCTTGCTGGAAGGGCGCGGCGCCCTGGAACGGGTTGAGCTCCTGCATCTCTTTGGCGCTGAGGTGCGTTGTGACGTCGATGGACACCACGGCGGGCGCGACCCGCTCGAAGATGTCGGCGAAGGACAGGGGCGCGCCGGGCGGCGGCGCGAAGATGGGGACGGTGGAGGCTTTGATGAGGCCTGGGTTCGATTGGGCGGCGGCGCTAGGCCAGCGCACCCCCACGCCGGCTGCGGCCGCAGCCGCGATGCCGAGGCCCAGAACAGTCCCAGCAAGAAAACCTCGTCTTTTGTCGGCCATCTGTCTCTCAAATCCTAAGGGCGCTTACCCGGTGCGCACGCAGCCGGGCGGGGGTTGCATTCTGCATCGCCGCAAGCCCGCGTGGGCGCAGCATACTAAGATAGGCTTCAGCCCAATCGATCCAAACCCCGTCATGCCTTTCGTGAAGCGCGATCACGGCGGAACGTTGGCCGATCGGTCAAGACCTATGTCGGCGGGACGGAAATCCGCTCAAGCCTAGCCTCTTCCTCAGGCGTCAGCGGGGTCTCCGCCGCAGCCGCACGGCCGCGATGGAGGAAAAGGCCCCCCCCGCCAACTACGAGAACCAGAAACGGCGCGCCCCACAAGACCGCATTGCCCAGGGAAACGGTCGGGCGCTCTAAGGCGAACTCACCGTAGCGCGCGACGATATAGGCTTTGATCTGGGCGTCGGTGCGGCCGGCGGCGACCTGGGCCCGGACGATCTTGCGCAGATCCTCAGCCAGGGGCGCTTCTGATTCGTCGATGGACTGGTTTTGGCAGACCAGGCAACGGATATCCCGGAAAAGAGCCCTGGCGTGGGCTTCCGCCGCCGGGTCGCGCAACCGGTCCCCAGGGTCGTCCGCAGAAAAGGCCATCAGGATGACGGTCGTTGCGGCCGCGAGAAGACCGCTGATCTTCGGCCCAAGGCGCACAGGGCTCAATGGGCGGCTCCGGCGAGGGGACTTTGGGTGCGGCGCGCAGCGCGGGCTCCAACCCCGAGGCGCAGGCGCCGGTCTGACAGGGAGACAAGGCCGCCCAGAGCCATCAAGATAGGGCCGCCGAAGATGAGCCGCGCCCAGGGGTTCCAATAGGCTCGCACGAGCCAGCCTGGGCGACGCCCCTCCCGCCGCTCTCCCACGACCACATAAAGATCGCTCGCCCCACGCCGTTGGATGGCGACCTGGGAGGTGGTTTGACGGTTAGCGGGGTAAAAGCGGCGTTCCGGCGTCACATCCGGCGCAGCCCCGCCGGGACCCGTGACGGCGAGGACGGCCCGTTCTGCGGCGTAGTTGGGCCCATCCACGGGTGAGACGGATTTCAGGGTCAAACGGTATTGTCCCACCGAAAGGCTCTGCCCTATGGAGAGAACCTCCGCGGCGTCTATGCGGCCTGAGGTCTCGAAGGCGGCGCCGAGGACGAAGACGCCGAGGCCCGCGTGAGCCAGGGTCATGCCCCATTGGCCCCGCGGGAGACCGCCCAGCCGGCGCAGGACTTCAGCGCCGGGAACCTGACCCAGGCGGATGCGCACGATGAGTTCGGTGAGGCTGCCGGCGATGAGCCAGGTCCCGATGGCGAGGCCGACCGCAGGGCCGAGCTTATCCGGCTGGAGGACGAAAAAGCCTAAGAGGGCCGCGGCGAGGGCCAGGACCGCCGCAGCGGACAGCCGCTGCGCCGCCCCAAGGGCGTCCGCACGCTTCCACGCCAAAAGGGGTCCGGCGGGAAGTATAATAAGACAGGCCGCCATGATAGGGGCGAAGGTCAGGGCATAGTAGGGCGCCCCCACGCTGATGGCCTCGCCCGTCAGCGCTTGGCGGATCAGGGGATAGAGGGTGCCCAGGGCCACCGTCAGGGTGGCGGCGGCGAAAAAGAGATTATTGAGGACAAGGGCGCCTTCACGGCTCACCGGAGCGAACAGGCCGCCCTGGCCGCGCAAGCCGGGCGCCCGCCAGGCGAAGAGGGCGAAGGCCGATCCCGCCGCCACGGCGAGGATGGCGAGGAGGATTACCCCGCGTTTTGGATCCACGGCGAAGGCGTGGACACTGGTTAGGACGCCTGACCGCACAAGGAAGGCTCCAAGCATGGAGAAGGTGAAGGCCGCAAGCGCCAGGAAGGCGGTCCATCCGGCAAGCGCGCCGCGCTTTTCCGTGACGATGGAGGAATGCAGGAGCGCCGCCCCGACCAGCCACGGCATGAAGGAGGCGTTCTCGACCGGGTCCCAGAACCACCAGCCGCCCCAACCGAGTTCGTAATAGGCCCAAAAAGACCCGAGGGTGATGCCGACGGTGAGGCAGCTCCACGCCGCGAGGGTCCAGGGACGCACCCAGCGCGCCCAGGCTGCGTCCACCCGCCCTTCGATAAGGGCGGCGACGGCGAGGGAGAAGACCACGGAGAAGCCGACGTAGCCCGCGTAGAGGAACGGCGGGTGAATGGCGAGGAACGGGTCCTGCAGGATGGGGTTGAGGGACGCTCCCTCCACCGGCGCCGCCGCCAGACGGACGAAGGGATTGGAGGCGAAGGCCGTGTAGCCGATAAAAAGAAGTCCAAGGCCGCCCTGGGTCGCCACGGTCAAGGCCTTAAGGCCGCTCGGGAGGCCCTGGCCGAACACCGCCACGGCCATGCCGAACCCCGTCAGGGCGAGACACCAGAGGAGCATGGAGCCCTCATGACTGCCCCAGACGGCGGCCACCTTGTAAAGCAGGGGCTTGTCCGTGTGTGAGTTGGCCGCGACGTTCAGGACTGAGAAATCCGAGGTTACAAAGGCGTGCATGAGGGCGGCGAACGCCAAGGCGATGGCCAGGAAGGCCGCCAGGGCCGCGCCCTCCCCCGCTCCGCGCAGGGTGGCGTTTTTCTTCAGGCGCCCCACGGCGGAGGCCAGGACCTGAACCCCAGAGAGCGCGAGGGCGAAATAGAGGGCGAAGGCCCCAAGTTCGTCGGTCATCGCAGGGCCTTGGAATAGTTAACCGGTCCCGCCCCGTCGCCGCGCCACTGGCCCGATCGCTTCAGGGCGTCAGCCACCTCTTTTGGCATATAGCGCTCATCGTGCTTTGCGAGCACCTCGCGGGCGTGGAACACGCCGTCACGGCCGAAGGCGCCTTCGGCGACCACGCCCTGGCCCTCCCGAAAAAGGTCGGGCAGGTCGCCTTTGAAAACAACTTTGTCCGTGGCCATCTTGTCGGTCACGGCGAAGTAGACCGCCCCGTCAGGGGTCTTGATGAGGCTGCCCGGCTCCACGAGCCCCCCCAGGCGCACCGTCCGCCCCGGGGGCACGTGCCGATCCGCCGCCATTTTAGGGCTATAAAAAAACACCGCCGCGTCCCCCATGGCGTAGAGGGACAGTCCGACCGCCAGGGCTAGGATCGGGGCGGCGACCGCCGCCACCATGAGGCGCCGGCGCGCCTTTCGTGATTTGGGAAGGAAAGCCATGCAACGACGCCTATAGACCCTTGCCTCGGCGGGCTGAAGTCCTGCGCCGCCCTCTCTTTTATGTTTGAACCCTTTAGGACCTTTCCAAGGGGGTCGCCGCGCCTAACGCCGCGCGGGGATGGCGCGCGGCGTCTGGCGTATGCGCCCAATAGGCCCGGCGCCGTCCTCCAAGGCGCCTCGGACGGCGTCTAAGCCGCCTTCACCGGGTCAGGCGGGGTGGGCTTCGGCCTCCTCGGAAAGGGCCTTTAGGATGTCGGACCGCCCCTGGAAATGGCGTCGCGCCTCGCTCAAGGCCTGCAGCTGGCCCGGCTTGTCGTGCAGAACGCCATAGGATCTGATGAGCCTTTTCCACCCCTCAGGATCGTCCGGATGAGCGGCGAGGCGGCTCGCAAGGGCGGCGACCATGCCCTTGATAAAGGGCGCCAGGTCCCCCGCTGCGGCCTTGGTCCCCGCTACGCCGGGGGCGGGAGCGTCAAGGGAGCCGCCGGCGGCTGCAGACTGGACCTGCGCGGCGAACGCGGCCCGGCGGGGATCCTGGAGGGGCAGGCGATCGAGAACGGTTCGCCATAGGGCGAGGCCGCCGGTCAGATCGCCGCTGACGATCTCCTCGCGACCCAGGCTGTAGCGCGCCGGCAGGCTGTCAGGATCCAGGGCCAGGGCCCGGCGAAGGGCCTCCATGGCTTCCGGCGTCGGGCGCCCATCGGACTGGTCAAGGTAGGCCTCGCCGAGGAGCAGCTGAACGTCCGCTTGCTTGGGCGCCACGTCGAGGGATTTTTTTAGGGCCTTGGCGGCCGCATAGGGGTCTCCCGCCGCCAGTTCGGCCCGGCCGAGATAACCTTGAGCCTGGGGGTCGTTGGGCCGGTCCGCCGCTATCTGCCGCAGCACTGCGGCGAGTTCCTGGGCGTTCAGGGCGTTCGGATCGGATCGCCGCCAGAACGCCAGGCGAGCGTTATAGGGCTGATCGGGACGGGCATGGCCGCCAAGACCGAGATAGAGCCCGAGGGCGAGGAGGCCTGCGGTCACGGCCGCGGCGGCGACGAACAGGCGCGACCCGCGTCCGCCCTGCGCCTCCTCGGCGGTGGCGACTTCGGCCGTGGAAAGAAGCCGCCTCGCCGCCTCGGCGCGGGCAGCGGCCCGGTCGTCAGGGTTGAGAAGGCCCCGTTCGGCCAATTCGTCGATTTCTGAAAGCTGTCGCCTATGGGCCACAAGGGCGGGATGTTCAGCGCCCACGGTCAGGGAGCCGCGACGGGCGAACAGAATCACCAAGAGGGCGCCAGCGCCGGCCACCAGAGCGGTCGCGATCCAAAAAAAGGCCATGCTCTTCACCTCACCGCGCCTTCGACGCAGCGCCTGAGGGCTCCCTAGCGGGTCTTGCGGTCCGGCGCAAAAAGGGCCGCTTGGCTCGGGGCCCTTGCGCGCGCCGCCTCAGGCCGCCGCGGCCCGGCGACGGACGATCTGCGCGGCCTTTGGACCCTTGAGCAAGCCGAAAAAGTCGGCTGCGACGTCCAGGTGCGCCCGCGCCCAGTCCGGCTCTTCAACCTCGTTGGCGTGAAGTCGTTCAACGAGATCGGCCACATAGGCGTCAAGCCTGACGACGACGGCCTCGATCACCTTGGCGCGCAGCGCGCCGAACCCGCCGGTGGAGGCGCTCGTTCGGGTCTCTTCGATAAAGGACAGATACCCTTCCGCCCGGCGCACCACCGCTTCGTCAGGATAGCCGTCCACCCGCGGCGCCGGTCGAAAAGCCGCCGCCCCGGGCGCTTTCTGGGCGTGGAGCGGCAGCGCCAGGCCGACGGCGCCTTCGGCGGCGCGGTAGTGGGTCTCCACCGCTTGGACCAGGGCGATCTTGTGCGCATGGATACGCCCACCCCAGGGACCTTCGCGGGCTAGGGCGACCCATTTCTCAAATTCCTTAATGATGAGGTTGGCGGCGGCCACCTCGCCGGCGGCGGCGACCCCGCCGGATTTACCGCTCGTGGGGTTGAACGCCTTCACCCGCTTGACCCCCTCCTCGAGACAGACGATGAGCCGTTCACCCACCCCGGCGAGCTCGCTGCCGGCGAGAAATCGATCACTCGCCCGGTCGGTGACCGCTGCGACCAAACGCAAAACGTGGACGGGCTCGGCGAGGTAGGTGAGGAGGGCCTCCATGAAGAGCGGCGTGACGTCCTCGCTCTTGGCCGTGGCGTCCTTGAAGGCGAGGCGGATGCAGGCCGCCGCCTCCCCGGTCATGGTCCGGGTCCAGCCGTCGACCTTGCGCTGGACCACGCGCAGGATGGGAGAAAGCTGGAGCAGGCGCGTCACGCGCTGAAGACTATCCTCACTCCACCCCTCAAGGCCGTTTTCCCGCGTAGGGGTCTCGAAGGCTTCAGCCAGGGTGAGGCAGAGGGTGTCCAGGATTACCGGAGGCGGGTCCTCGGGCCGCGTCTGCGACACGGCGAGGCCGGCGGCGTCGCACATCTTGGGGGCGACGAGCCGGGCCGTGCGCCAAATGGCCCCAAGTTCGCGCGCCGAGAGGATCACCTGGCGCGGCGGCGAGGCTTCGGCGTGGGCGAGGGCGGCGAGGGGCTCAAGGATGAGGTCGCGCATGCGCCGATCCTCCGACTCGGCCTTTGCGATGTCGGCAACGGGGGCGAATACGGGGTCGGTGATGCGCGCCGCCGACAGGGCCGCGGTCAAGCGCATGAGAAGCGCGTCCGGCGCACGCTGCACGAGACCCCGAACCGCTGCAGTCTGGCCCGGATTCAAGCCCATCTACCGTCTCCGCGGCCCACACTATTTCAGGCGCGAAACATTATTAAGGCCAGGAGCTTAACCCTTTACAAAGTCAGCTGCTCGCAAAGGTTGTATCTGCTTTCTCGCGGTCCCGACGCGGCGTCATCCCGCCCTGGGCAGGGTGACGGCGATTTTCAGCCCGCCCAAGGGGGAGTGGGAAAGCTCCACATCCCCGCCGTAGGCCCGCGCCAGCTCGTCCACGATGGCGAGGCCGAGGCCCGACCCTGGAGCGCTTTCGTCGAGCCGGGTTCCCCGCTTGAGGGCCTCGGCCCGTTTATCAGGCGCGAGGCCGCGCCCGTCGTCTTCGACGATGAGCTGGAACGCCTCTGGCCCCTTGTCGACGACGCCGGCGGTCACAAGTTCGCGGCACCACTTGCAGGCGTTCTCGAGGATGTTGCCGGCGATCTCCTGCAAGTCCTGCCGCTCGCCGCGAAAATCTATCCCCTCGCCCGCCTCCACCTCAATCAAGACCCCCTTATCTTGGAAGATCCGCTCAAGGGTGCGCGACAGCTCCGCAAGGACCGGGCTCACGGCCGTCCTTTCCCCCGAGCCCTGCTGGCGCGCCGCCGCCCGCGCCCGGCGGAGATGATGCTCTACGTGTTCGCGCATGGCCGCGGACTGACGGCTGACCACGTCCGCGAGGGGGCCGGGCCGGCTTTCCGCCTCCGCCAGCATCACCGAGATGGGCGTCTTCAGCGCATGGGCGAGATTGCCCACATGGGTGCGTTGGCGTTCGACCACTTCCTGGTTGTGGTCGAGCAGGGCGTTCATTTCCGAAGCGAGGGGCTGAAGTTCACGGGGATACCGGCCCGTCAGCCGCTGGGCGCGGCCGCGTCTGACGTCGGCGATCTCGCGACCCATGGCGAAAAGCGGGTGCAGGCCCAAGCGGACCTGGATGACGACGGCGGCCACAAGGCCGGTTCCGAGCAAAACCAACGCCACGGCCGTGGTGAGTTCGAAGGTCTGAAGGTCCCTATCGATGGGCCCGCGATCCTCGGCGACCAGGAACACCACCGGTCCCGCCCGCCCGGGCAGGATGATGCTGCGGGCGGCGATGAGCAGAGGCTGCTTGAGGGGGCCGACGCTGTCGTAGAAGGCGGTCTTGTTTTTGGATTTGGCGAGGCGCGTGGGAATGTCGGAGGGAAACTGGAGGGTCTGGTCCCACAAGGAGCGCGATCGCACCGGATCACCCATTCCGGGCCCATGGGCCGGATCAAGGATCTCCCAATACTTTCCCGAATAGGCGCGCGTCGCGCGCGCGTCCGTCAGGAACGGGGCGATCACCTCGCCGTCGTCCGCCACCGTTGATCCGGCCAGGAGCGAATCCATGTCCTCCACGAGGCCACGCTCGAACTCGCCGACGGCGTGATCCCTGAAGGAAATGGAGAGGGCGACGCCGGCGCCGATGAGGAGCGCGATGCTCCATCCCGCCGCCAGAAGAACCAGACGCCCGACAAGGCTCCCGCTCGCCCTTACCCGTGGCGAGGGGCTTGAACTCTGAGCTAAGGCGTCGGCCATTTAGGCCGCCTCGCCCTCCAGGGGGGCCAGGCGATAGCCGAGGCCGCGGACCGTCTCGATACGGTCCTGCCCGATCTTCTTACGCAGGCGCCCGACAAAGACCTCAATGGTGTTGCTGTCCCGGTCGAAGTCCTGGTCATAGAGGTGCTCAACCAACTCAGTGCGGCTGATAACCTTGTCCTGGTGCATGATCATGTAGTGCAGGAGGCGGTATTCCAGGGAGGTCAGGCGAACCGGTTCGCCGTTGACGCTCGCCCGGGCCGCCCGCGGGTCGAGCCTGAGCCCCCCGCAGGCCAAAGCCGGTTGGGCGTGACCCGCAGCCCGCCGGAGGAGCGCGCGCAAGCGCGCTAGCAGCTCTTCGGTGTGGAAGGGTTTGGTGAGATAGTCGTCGGCCCCGGCATCAAACCCGGCGACCTTCTCGTTCCACGAGCCGCGGGCGGTGAGGATGAGAACCGGAGTCGCCATCCCGGCCTTACGCCACTGCTCAAGCACGGAGACGCCGTCGATCTTCGGCAATCCAAGGTCCAGGATCACCGCATCATGCGGCTCGGTCTCCCCGAGGAATAACGCCTCCTCGCCGTCGGGCGCGTGATCCACCACATAGCCGGCGTCGGCAAGGGCGCTTTTCAGCTGTCTGGAGATGTCCGGGTCGTCTTCGACGAGGAGGATTCGCATGGTTGTTCAGCCTATCCCAAGTTGGGCTTTAGCGCGCCCCCTGCGCGTCACCGGCCGTCTGGACCGATGACGGCGCCGGAGTGGGCGTCCACAAGGAAATCAATGCGCCGTCCGTTGGCGGACGCCCACCGGACGCGGTAGCGCGTCCGCCCGTCCGGCCCTTGCTCGATCCCGGCGTCGAGAAGACGTCCCGGGGTGCGGCGGCGCAGGTTTTCGATGACGCGTTCCAGGGGAACGTCCCGTCCCTCCCGAACCTTTTGACGCGCTTCGTTCTGCTGCTCGCGCCAGTCGGCGCCCAGGCTATCGCCGCCGTCCGGCGCCGGCGCGGCGGGCTGGGCCTGCGCCGCAACGGCGCCGAAGGGGGCGCCGAAGGGGGCGCCCAGAACGGCGCCAAGGGGGGCGCCGCCGAAGGCTGCGGCCAAGGCTGCGGCGGAGAGAACGAACCTGGTCACGGTCATTTTCAACGCCTTAGCCCCTGGGCGCTGAACGGACGCTGAACCGGGCGAGTTCCGCCTCACCCCTTGCGCCTGGCCTGGTAAGGATGCTCGCGCCGCCATGTCTCCGAAAAGCGCTCAAGCTCCGGCCCGGGCGGATCGGGGAGGACGATCATGATCCGGGCGAGAAGATCGCCGCGCTTGCCGGTGGACGATTCAACCGCGCCGCGCCCCTTGAGCCGCAGGACGGCTCCAGAGTTGGAGTGCTTGGGGACGGTCAGGGCGACGGCGCCGTCGGGCGTGGGCGCGTCAACCTTCGCCCCCAGGACCGCGTCCGGGACCGTGACGGGCAGATCCATGTAAAGATCCGCCCCCTCGCGCCGGTAGATGGGGTGGGGCCTGATGGCCAGTTCGATCAACACGTCGCCTGCGGGACCGCCGCCTCGGCCGGGCTGCCCCTGCCCCCTCAGGCGCAGGATCTGCCCTTCGGCGGCGCCCTTGGGGATGGCGACATCCAAAGAGCGGCCGTCGCCGAAGGTGATGCGCCGGGTGGCGCCCTTGATAGCGTCCTCAAGGTCGATTTCGAACCGTGCGCGCACGTCCTGGCCGCGGGCGGAGAAACCCCGCGCGCCGCCGCCCTGACGGGTGAAGACCTCGCTGAGAATTTCGTCGAAATTGACGCCCTCGAAGTCGCCGCCCCGGAAGGGGCCGCCGCCGCCGCCGAAGGGGGATCCCCCCGCCCCGGGGCGGAATCCGCCATGGATCTCCCGCCCGTCGGCGTCGATCTCCCCTCGGTCGAATCGGCGTCGCTTCTCCTCGTCCCCGAGGATGTCGAACGCCGCGGAGACGCGTTTGAAGCGCTCCTCAGCGCGCGCGTCGCCAGGATTTCGGTCTGGGTGGTGCTCCTTAGCGAGTTTGCGGAACTTCTTGCGGATGTCCTCAGCCGTCGCCGTCTTGGAGAGTCCCAGTTCTATGTAAGGATCCTGCGCCACGGCCCCTCTAAGTCGGCGTTGTCTAGCCTGACCTCACTTAGGCTATGCTGCGCCAGACGCAAGCGCCCATGTGACAAAAATATCACGCAAACGTGGTCGGTGCGCCCCTCTCGCGCCCCTGGCCGTCTGCGTCACAGGGGCCAAACCGTTTAAGTTCTTGCAGGGTCCGAGGTCCGCGCTACAGGAAAGAGGTCTCGGAGAGCGCGCATGGGCTGGGGATCGTTGCTGTTTTCGGCCGAGGGCCGGGTCGGTCAGAGGGACTTCTGGATCGGCGCAGCGGTTCTTTTTGTCGGCGGCCTCATCGTCCACCTTATTCCCCTGGTGGGCGCCGTGACGTGGCTTATCAGCTTCTATTGTTGGGTCTGTCTTTACGCCAAACGGCTGCACGACATGGGACGGAGCGCTTGGGTCCAGCTCGCGCCCATTGTCATCGCCTGGGCGCTCATGTCGGCTGGGATGGGCTTGGGCCTCGGAGGGGTCCTCGCCTTCCTGCTCACGCCGGCCCATTTCGCCGCAGGTCTCGCCCTAGGCTTCGGCGCCCTAGCCGTGGCGGCCTGCCTCTTCACCCTCGGCGGCGTGGTGCATTTGATCATGCTCCTGTGGCTAGGCCTAAGCCCTGGGCAAATCGGCCCAAACCGCTACGGTCCGGAAGCGCAGGCCCTCCGGAACGTTTAATCCCCACTCCAGGACGCGGGCCCTCCGTCGTCCAGAAGGTCGTAGGCCTCATAGTCCAGGGCGTCCTCAGGCTCCTTGAGAAGGGCTTCAGAAATGGTCTGCCCCCGCATGCTGATCCCCGCCTCCACCACGCTTAGGGGATGGCCGGAGATGAGCGGATGCCAGGCGGCCAGGCCCTTTCCCTCATAAAGGCGCCGGTAGGCGCAGCTCGGCGGCATCCAGGCGAGGTCGGCCACGTTCTGCGGAGTCAGTTTGATGCAGTCGGGTACGTAGCGTTTACGATGGCGGTAGCGGGTGCAGCGACAGGTGTTCCCATCCAGAAGCCGGCATGCGGCGCGGGTGGGCACGATCTCGCCCGTCTCCTCATCCTCGAAGCGGATAAGACAGCATCGCCCGCAACCGTCGCAGAGGCTCTCCCACTCCTCGGCGGTCATCTCCGCAAGGGTCTTGCGCTCCCAAAAAGGTTTTTCCAACGGTTTAGGCTCATATGCGGGGGCGCGCTCCCGCGCGGGACACGCATCATATAGACCCTTGTCGGATTATGCGCCGCGGTACGCGGTCTTGTGAGGTTCTTGAACGGTCCTGTGTCCGAGCCGCCTCCCCCGCCTTTCAACCGAAAACCCGCCCAAGGCGCCGGTCCTATCCGGGCGGATCTCGCGCATCATAGCGGGCGCACCAGCCAATTCGCTCAGGCCGCTCTCCTCGCGGGCGCGGCCGGCGCCCTCCTCGCCCTCCTTTTTCTCGGCGGGTGGATATGGCGCCTGGCCATAAGCGACCTTCCCGCCGTTCCAGACCGCCAGACCCTCTGGTCCCTCAACCGGCCCCCAGGGGTCACCTTTCTTGACCGCGCCGGCCGGGTGGTCGGCCAGCGCGGCCCCTTGCATGGCCCGCCTTTGACCCTCAAAGCGCTGCCCGCGTATGTCCCGCGCGCGTTCCTGGCCGCCGAGGACAGGCGGTTCTACACCCACCCGGGGGTGGACGTTTTCGGCGCCCTCAGGGCGGCTGCAGCGGATCTCAGGAGCCGCGGCCGCAGTCTGCAGGGGGGATCCACCATCACTCAGCAGATTGCCCGGACGCTGTTTCTGACGTCCGACCAAACCCTCAAACGCAAGGTCCAGGAAGCGGCTCTAGCATTCAGGATCGAGCACCTCCTCACCAAGGACGAGATCCTCGAACTCTATCTCAACCGGATTTATTTCGGTGACGGCGCCTACGGCCTCGAGGCGGCGTCCCAGGTGTATTTCGCCAAGCCAGCGCCCGCCCTGACCCTCTCTGAAGCCGCGCTCCTGGCGGCCCTACCCAAGGCGCCCACGCAGCTTTCGCCGACCAACGATCTGTCCGCAGCCCTCGCCCGCTCCCGCCTTGTCCTGGCCGCCATGGAGCAGGCCGGCTGGATCACGCCCGCCGAGCGCGCATTCGCCCTGGCCCATCCCCCTGCCGTGGCGGGCGAACCTCGGAGCGAAGGGGATTTCGGCTACGTGCTCGACCTCGCCGGTCGGGAGGCCCAGGCGGTGAATCGAACCCGGACCCCCGACCTTGTGGTCCGACTGACCATCGATGCAGAGCTCCAGACCGCCGCCGCCGACGCCGTCCGCGCCGCGGTGGTCTCAGGCAAGGCGCGGGGCGTGACCCAGGGCGCCCTGGTCGCCCTCGCCCCCGACGGAGGCGTCCTCGCCCTTGTAGGCGGCGTCGATCACCGGGCTTCGCCGTTTGATCGCGCGACCCAGGCCCTGCGCCAGCCTGGGTCGGCCTTCAAACCGCTCGTCTACGCCGCTGCCCTGGAGAAGGGTCTTCTGCCAAGCGACGTGCGCCCCGACGCCCCGATCCGCATCGGCTCCTGGCGTCCAGAAAACGCCGACGGCGTCTACGTGGGCCCAGTCACCCTCTCAGACGCCTTCGCCCGATCCCTCAACACCGTGGCCGTCCGGGTGGCTGAGGAGGCGGGGCCGGAGGCTGTGGGCGCCTTGGCCCGACGATTCGGGCTCGTGAATATCCCCGCCAAGCCGTCCGCGGCCATAGCCCTCGGCGCCTACGAGACCACCCTTCTAGACCTCTCTTCCGCCTACGCCGTGTTCCAGAACGGCGGTCGTCGCTGCGAACCCTATCTGATCTCGAGCATCTCCAACGCGCGGGGCGATGTCTTGTTCGCGCGAAACCCCGTCCCGCCGCCTCGCATCTA
>Ga0116230_10001609_pt1 | contig 21612 bp, 20 predicted proteins | sample S1TSphfallax_3_FD_88678 | JGI IMG/M metagenome (GOLD analysis project Ga0116230, IMG submission 88678) | Host-associated microbial communities from peat moss isolated from Minnesota, USA - S1T2_Fd - Sphagnum fallax MG | ecosystem: Host-associated > Plants > Peat moss > Unclassified | place... | reverse complement strand
TCCGCCGCGCGAGGCCTTTATCGGCTCGCCAACCAGCACTCCGGCAGAAGCTTATTACTCGACATTACTGCATGAGCTAACGCATTGGACGAGCGTCGAGAGCCGCTGCAATCGCCAGCTCGGCAAGCGTTTCGGCGACGCGGCCTACGCGATGGAAGAACTCATCGCCGAACTCGGAGCCGCCTTCCTCTGCGCTGACCTCGGCATCACTGACGAACCCCGCGCCGACCATGCGCAATATCTCGATCACTGGCTGACAGTGATGAAGGCCGACAAGAAAGCCATTTTCACCGCCGCGTCGAAAGCCTCCGCCGCCGTGGATTTTCTCACCTCTTTACAGAAGGGATAGGGACGCTCCATCTCGCCGCGCTTACTACGACGAATCTACCAGTCTTATATATGCGATGAGCGGAAAAGCTGCCAACAAACGCCATCAAAGTGTCAGGTTTTTGACTCCAATGTGCTGAACCAAAATCTTTGAGAACATGCGTTTCCTTCCAAGGCTTTCCTGCGGCGCCAGCTTCCATCTTGGCGTTTAATAGCGCCATGACCGCTTGCCGCAAACAGCGCAAAGATAATCGCCGTGACAACGACGCCGCAGCCAGCTCTGCCGGTTCGACCTTTCACGCCGTGCCAAATGATAGCCTGATTACGCGCATCGAGCACGCGCTGGTGCTGCTTGCCTATTTCATCGAGCTTGATGGCGATGTCCATGTGCCGATGTATGAGAAGTTTGAAGCCGAATTGCAGGAGCTGAAAAAGACGGAAGATACCCGGTCGCGCGCGCGGCGCTTTCTGATGGCGTATAGTCAGACTCATAGCGTCAATGCCGCGCCGGATTTGACCATCGATACCGGTAAATTATCCTCACCGTCACTGCCGTAGAACGCTGCTAAAAAGCCCTTTCAGTGCTGCGCTTTAAAGCTCGGCGGGCGGTTTGAATGCGATTTGCGTTAGGTATTTCAGTTTGAGTTCGAGCGGCGGCCCTTTGCCATATTTAGGCTTGTTGGTCCTGTGCCCCATGAGACTATCGATAAGACTGTCCGGCGCCTCAATAGCGACGAGCCGATCCTTGAAACTGTGCCGTAGCGAATAGAGCGTGTGGTCTTTCGTCGGCCGCAAGCCGTTCTCAGACAGAAATTTGTTGGTCGTAGCTGAAAGAACGGTCGACCTGTCCCGATATTTTGGAAAGCCATTGGGATGCTGCCGCAGCGCCTTCAGCGCCACACCCACCAAAGGGATGTCGCGTTCGGATTGCTCGGTTTTCAAACGGCGGCCGTCCGCGACAATGCGGACAAAGGGTATCGGTGCGTCGAGCATGATGGTATGCGCCTGCAAATTGACGATCTCAGAGGGGCGTAAGCCCGTTTCGATCATGACGTAGAGGACGCATCGGGCATCCTCATTCATATCCCGCAGCGCGCCACCAAGAAAGCGGCTCTGAATAAACGCCGGATCGTAAGGCAGGCGCGACTTATCCGTTTCACCTCGCAGATGTAGTCCTTTGAAAACATCCGGTAGATTAAGGCGGCGCCGGATGTTGATCTCCTTCAGCATCCGGCTGAGCTGCCCGATATCCTTATTCGCTGTCTTGGCCGCGACGCCATCGTTCATAACGCGGTCACGCCACCATTCGGAGTAGTCGATTGCATCATTGTAAGTTAGCTCCGCCAGCGGTTTATCGCCGATAAGGCTGACAAACCGCTCGACCGCGCGTTTGCGGCCGTTGCGCCAAATCCGCAACTGGTCCGGGGACAGGTCTTTCACCTCATGGCTGGTGGTCTCCGCGTATTCTTCAAACAACTGTGACAGTTTTATAGAGTTGGGCGGAGCTGTGCCGAGAAGGCCTTCGCGCGCCGTCGGATCATTAACAAGCCCCCTGGCGACCAGGGCTTCGAGTCGCTCCAGGCGTTTGTCCTGAGGAAGATAGATCAGTTCATTGGCGGGAAGGTAGTCGTAGCCCAGGGACCGGGCGCGGCGTCGCGCGTCATTGTAGCGGTGCAAATCCGCATTCAGATGCCCGTCGGCCAGACCTTTCCAGAAGAGTTCCAGTTCCTGATTGAGCTTCAGGGCAACGCGGGCCGCCCGACGGCCGACCCGGTCATCGGCGATTTTGATTCGGGTGGTATGCTGGACAATAACGCGGCGATCCAGCTGCGCGAATTCGGCCGGAACACGGCGGACAAAGTGCCAAGTTGTGCCCCGGCGGGTGAGAAAGTCGGACATAAATGACCGTGCCTGTTAGACGAAATGTTAGACATTTTTCGCCTCAGGCACTTCGACAAACTCTCGTAAAACGCTGCAAACCCTTGTTATCCCGACGCTATTTTCAGGAAAGTGGAGCGGGTGAGGCGCGTAATCTGGAGCGGGTGAAGGGAATCGAACCCTCGTATGCAGCTTGGGAAGCTGCCGTTCTGCCATTGAACTACACCCGCATAGCCCGGGAACCGGCAAACTTTTATCGCCGCTTCCGCCAAGTATCAAGTAACTTATAGATTTAATAAAGCACCCTAATCTGCAATCCAGATCGGAAGCAAAGGCGATTTGGAAGAATTAGAGTGCTACAATCTAAGGCTCAACCAATCCCGTTAGGCGCGAGCACGCTTGGAACGGCTTTTCATTAATGTCCACTCACCATCTGCGCTTTTGACAAGTCCGCGCTTTTTCATGGCCTGGAGTGTAAACGACAGCGAGCGGTTGTTAATGTCCCGGCCTGCCGCACCGACGTACTCAGCAATCGCTTTAACAGAAAGAGTGCCATGCTGGCTCAGGATTTCGGTGATTGTGGCACCGATTGTCTGCGGCGCTGGCGCCCCTCGGTCGACAGACGCGCGCCGCTTCGGCTCGCCTTCGCTAGCATGCTCTGGCTCTTGCGCCGATTTGCCCTTCTGGACTTGACGTGTCTGAGGCTTCTCAAGAGCGAGAAGCTCGCGCTCAGCAATGTGAAGATTAGAAAGCTGTGCTTCGAGATCAGTAATTTTTTCGCGAATACGTTCGAGCGACGAGTTCATGATAGTCCTGATGATGGTTGGGAAGTGGACGGCATAAAAATGACTTATAGTCTAACCAAGCGAAGATAGGCAACCCGCAAACTTACTGGATGCTTTATGGTTCGTTCCAGCCTATCAATCAAAGTCGAAAATATTCCATGTTGTTGAGGGTGGAAACAGGAATTTGAAGAGAAGCGGCAAAGCAGTTACACATGTTGTAGATTGTCATGCCTATTGTGGGCTGGACAATCACTATCTCAGCTTTGAGATGGCATCGGGAAGTTCATATCTCCTAGGCAGGAAGTGGTGTTTAGCCCGATCTGGCCAGCCGCCAGTCTTTGTTTTTCTTTCCGGCGGATAACCTGGATCCTGGTTTGGACCATACGTAATCTACAGCACTCGTTGATGAAAGCCCCTTCGGCCACCTATCGTTGACACCTGTTTATCCGCGCCATGTAGCTGGGACGAGTTACGCTGGAGAGATATTTGCACGATTTTCAGTAGAAAAATTTATAAGTAAAAATTCTGGGAAGCCCCAAAATGCCAATAAACTCCTGCTCTCTTTATTGTTTGCATTTTCTGGCTTAATCGTGACATCTGGTTCTCCATTTTCTAAAGAGCAACCACCCGGGCAATGCGGCGGACTATTCTCATTTTTGTGCCCAACACCTCCGCCGCCGGGGCCAGCCGCAGAGGTCCAGGAACCAGCACCGCCTCCGATGCATCCGCCAAAGCCCGACACTAAAAAGAAGAAAACCTCAAAAGCCGACAATAGAGCGGGCCCCGCCCGCGGCGAAATGAAAGCCGGTCCGCAGCCTGACGTAGGATCATCGTATCTGAATATAGATGGCGATACCGGAACGCCGGCTCATCAAATGTTACATTCTCTCGCGAAGGCCGGTTAGGTTGATTGAAGATCGCAGCGGTTTCATCCGTGCCCACACCCGGCTTTCGCAGGTGTCGCCGGCATTGAACATCAAACTCTATCTTGCCAGCGAGGGTACGGAATTTTGGCGAGAGATCGAGGCCGAGATGGAGCGCGGGCTCGGACCGCCGCCCTTTTGGGCTTTCGCTTGGGCTGGAGGCCAAGCGCTTGCTCGCTATATTGTTGAGCATCCAGATCTGGTCGCGGGCAAGCGCGTTCTCGATTTCGCAGCGGGCTGCGGACTTACCGGTATAGCGGCCGCGCTCGCAGGCGCGAGCCAGGTCGAGGCCAGTGAGCTGGATTCTTATGCCGAGGCAGCAACCGCGCTCAATGCCATCGAGAACGGTGTGATTGTCAAAACGCGGCTTCTTGACCTTGTGGGCTCCGATGAGCCCTGGGATGTCATTTTGGCAGGAGACGTTGCCTATCATAGTAATATGGCACCGCGCATCATGGACTGGCTTGACTCCCGCGCGCGGACCGGCACCCTCGTTCTCATCGGCGATCCGGGACGCGGCCACTTGCCTCCGGACAAGTTCCTCTCGCTCGCCTCTTATGACATCACGGTGCCGCCGATGCTGGAGGGTACCACGACAAAGCGGACCGATGTCTGGACTTTTATTTAGACAAATCGCAGCGGTGCGGCTTGCTCAGTTCGCAGCCATCGCAAAGCCAGCTTCCGTCAGCGCGCAGGCGGTTTCGCTTCGATCGGCGGTCAACAGGCCTTTGGCCATCAGCCCCATGATCGCGTCGGAAAAGTCGACATTGGTGCCTCTGTCACCCCATTCCTGCCACAACCGCTGAACATCGATCATCTGGTTCGGGCCAACGCTGACACTCATGAAGAAACTCAGAATATCCTGTTCCTGCCAAGTCAGACCTTGGCCCTGAAGCTGGTCCCGTTCATCCATCGCCAATCTCGCTCAACCGCTTCGCATGTGCTCTACTCGCCCCGGCACGAGACGGGCAGATTGTCTCCTTTAAGTTGAAAACAGAGCTTTGAACAGGCAATAGCTGATTTTGTAGCGGATTTTGCTGCGTGCCGTGCGCTGCCAAACTATGATTTAAGCCCGCACACCAGCTTCATGAATGTCCGTTTCCATGCGCGCCAATGTCTTTTCCATTCCATCCGGCGCACCGTTTTTAAAGACGTTCGTCAAGGCCTTGCTTGACGGCGAGATCATCGCCGGATTTTCCCGAGCGCTTGGGCCGCTGGAAATCGCAGGTGCCACGATTTACGTGCCGACGCGGCGTGCCGCCCGCGCGCTCGCCGATGAATTGGCACGCGCGCTCGATCGCCCTGCTACCCTTCTGCCGCGCCTGCTGCCGCTCGGCGCCCTCGATGCGACGGAGACCGAGCTTTTCTTCGAAGAGACCGGCATTGACACCCCGATCAATTCAGATCTGCAGCTCGCTGCCAACGAAATTTTGCGGCGCATGCTGCTCTCCGATCTCGTGCTGCGATGGGGCGAGGCCTTGCGCCACGCGATCATTGCGGTCGATGCCTCCGGCCAGCGCCGCGTCGATGCGAGCGAGACCTGCCTTGTCGGGACGTCTCCCGCCGACGCCTGGTATTTGGCGGGCGAGCTCGCAGGCCTCATTGATGAATTGATCATCGAAGATTTGGAATGGACCAAGCTCGATCCCTTGGTCCTGCCTGAATTCGATATTTATTGGCGGATCACGATCGATTTTCTCGATATTGCAATTCGGCAATGGCCAGAGATCCTCGCCACGCGCAACTTGGTTGATCCAGCGCGCCGCCGCATGAAACTCGTCGATTTGCAGAGCAGCCACATTCGCGGCGGACACGCGGGTCCAGTGATCGCAATCGGATCGACCGGCACCAATCGCGCGACAGCGCGGCTCCTTGATGCCATCGCACATGCCCCGCGCGGCGCCGTCGTCCTGCCAGGGCTCGACACATGGCTCGATGATAACTCGTGGGCTTTCATTTCAGCCGGGATCAGCGAAGGCACGGAGCCTTGTTTCGGGCATCCGCAAGCGGCCTTGGCGCGGCTTCTCACTTCACTCAACATCAAGCGCGAAGAAGTCGTCGAGATCGGCGATCCAGCGCCTATCCTCACAACACGCGGACAGTTTGTATCCGAAGCCTTGCGGCCAGCCGATACAACCGATCTCTGGCGCCACTATTTGGAAGAGATCAACGCCTCCGATCTCGATCGGGCACTCGAAGGCATCACGCTGATCGAAGCCGCGGACGAACGCGAAGAAGCCCTTTGCCTGGCCATTGCCTTGCGTGAAATCCTGACGCATCCCGATGAGACCGCCGCGCTTGTGACACCAGATCATGAACTCGCGCGGCGCGTCAAAGCGGAGCTCGCGCGCTGGGACATCGAAGCCGATGATTCCGCCGGAGAAAGTTTGAGCGCAAGCCCGCATGGGCGGCTTGCGAGGCTGATCGCGAGCTGTACGCAAAACCCGGCCGATATTCTCGCAATGTTACAGCATCCGTTGGCGCGCTTCGGATTGCCCCGCACGGCAATCGAAGACCTGTGGCCGCTCTTCGAAATCGGTGTCGCGCGGGCGCCGGTTACAACAGATCTCACACAGCCCGCGAGCACCGTCGCAAGCGCTCGCAAGGCCGCGCAGGACAAGCATGCACATCCGGCACAGAAGCGCATCAGTGATGGCGAATGGACCGCGCTCGAAGCGTTTTTGATGCGTCTCAATGAGAGGCTCGGGCCATTGCATGCCCTTCAGGGAAGTTTTGGTCTTCCGGCCTGGATCGCCGCGCACCGGCAGGCATTCGCCGCCATAACGCAAGGTGAGGATGGTACCGGCAGCGGCGGCGAAGATCGCGAAGCGCTTGAGATGCTCTTCGACGAATTGAGCGCGCATGCATCGCAGCGCATGATCTTCGATGCCGAATCCTACGCCTATTTCTTTATGCGTGTCGCACAGGAGACGCGCCTGCGAGGCCCTGCCCGCGCGCATCCCAGGCTGAAAATCTTCGGCCTTCTCGAAGCCCGGCTGATGGAAGCTGATGTCATGCTGCTTGGCGGCCTCGACGAGACAGTGTGGCCGCCGCAGGCGCAAAGCGATGCTTTCCTGAACCGGCCCATGCGCGCGCAATTGGGCCTGACACCGCCCGAACGCAAGATCGGTCAGACGGCGCATGATTTCACCCAAGCCATGGGCCGCCAGCGCGTCATCCTTTCGCGCGCGGCCAAACGCGGCGGCACGCCAACCGTCGCCTCGCGCTTTATTCAACGCCTCGCAGCGCTGGGCGGCCCAGCGTGGGACACATGCGTCAAACGCAGCAAGAGTTTCGTTACGCTGGCCCGTGCGATCGACCGGCCGGATGGACCATCTCATCCCATCAAACGCCCGGCGCCCAAACCGCCGCTCGAGCTGCGGCCGAAACGCTTGAGTGTGACACGTATCGAGATGCTGCGGCGCGATCCCTATGCCATCTACGCGGAATCCATTCTCAGACTCACCGAGCTGCCAGCGATCAGCCAGGAGATTGAATTGCGCGGCATTGGCATGGCCATGCACGAGGCTTTCGCGCATTTCACCACACGTTATCCTTCAGGCCCCTTGCCGCCAGACGCGGAGATCGTGCTGACGGGTCTCTTAAAAGAATTTTGCGCGGCCTATCTTCAAGATCCGCATTTCGCAACCTTCCGCTGGCGGCGTATCGAACAGGAGATCGCCTTTCTCTTGAATGTCGAAAGCAAACGCAGACAAACGATCGCCCATATCGATGTCGAGATCGCCGGCGCGCTGGACATTCCTCTCAACGATGGATCGGTGTTTACGCTTTCCGCTGTTGCAGACAGGATCGAACATCTCAGCGATGGAAGCCTTGCCATCCTGGATTATAAAACCGGAACGCCGCCAGGGCTCAAAGAAGTGCAAGTTGGCTTCGCCCCGCAATTAACGCTCGAAGCTGCTATGGCCGGGCGCGGCGCCTTTGGCTACCCGCTGGGGATAAAGGTAAAAGAGGCGCTTTATTTGAAGCTCGGCGGCGCCAAGAGTTTCGAACGCCTGCTGGTTTTCGAAAAAGGCAAAGTTGCTTTCGAAGACATCGTGCAAAAGCATTATGACGACCTGCTCAAGCTGCTCAATCAGCTCCGCGACGAGACGCAATCTTTTCCTGCGCGGCCATTTCCAAAATATGCCGCAGTTTACAATGCCTATGACCATCTTGCGCGTGTCAAGGAATGGAGCGCGGGCGGCGTTGAGGATGCCGGATCATGACGCTCTTCAACGAGATTCCAGTTGATACGCGCAATAGACAGCACAAAGCCTCGGACCCGGCGCAATCGGTGTGGGTCTCCGCCAACGCCGGGTCCGGCAAAACACATGTTCTGGTGCAACGCGTTTTGCGGCTGCTGCTGAACCGTGTGCCGCCGGCCAAAATTCTTTGCCTGACTTTTACGAAAGCAGCGGCTGCCAATATGGCGCAACGCGTCTTCACGGTGCTGGCGGAATGGACACGGCTCAGTGAGGCCAGCCTGCGCAATGCGCTTATCGAGACCGGTGCGCCGGATCCTGAGAAAACAACGCTCGTTTTTGCACGCCGCCTTTTCGCCCGGACGGTCGAAACACCGGGCGGCTTGAAAATCCAAACCATCCACGCCTTTTGCGAGCGGCTTCTGCATGTCTTTCCGTTCGAGGCCAATGTGCCTGCGCGGTTTGAAGTGCTCGAAGATTTACGGCAGGCTGCTTTGCTTGAACAGGCCCGCATCGATGTTTTGACGCAAGCCGCGCAAGACAAAGCAGCGCTCGGCGCCTCTCTGCAGCAGCTCGTATCCGAGACATCCGATACGGGCTTCGAAGAGATCATCACAGAGGCTTTGCGCCATACCGCCACCTTTCGCAACATGCGGGGCGAGGACCATGAAACACGGTTGCGGGATATTCTGCATTTGGAGCCCGGCGACAGCGTTGCTTCCATTACGCGTGAGATGATCGAAGACGGGATCAACCCCGAGCGCTGGAACGAACTCGCACATTTTCTCGATCAAAGCTCTAAAGTAACGGACCAATCGCGCGCAACTCTTTTTCGAGAAGCAGCCAAAGCTTGGCGCAATCAAGAGCCTGAACTCTGCCTCACGCTTTATCTGCAAATCTTTTTCATCGAAGAGGGCAAAGGCACGCCAGCTAAAACTCTGCTGACCAACGCAGCTGCGAAAACGCGGCCAGATCTTTTGGCAGAACTGCAAATGGAGCAATTGCGTCTTGAAGCGCTGCGCGACAAAGGCAAAGCCGCCGCGGCGCTTGAACGCACATTGGTGCTTTTTGCCCTCGCAAGAGAGGTTTTCGCGCGCTACGAGCATTTCAAAGCAACGCGCGGATTGCTCGACTTTAGCGACCTCATCGAAAAGACATTAGCGCTTTTAACGCGTTCAGATGCGCGTTGGGTGCTCTACAAGCTCGATAGTGGCATCGATCATATTCTCGTCGATGAGGCGCAGGATACGAGCGAGGCGCAGTGGAAGATTCTCGAAGAATTGATGAGCGACTTCGCTGTTGGCGCAGGCGCTGGTTCGAAAGCGCGAACCTTCTTCGCCGTCGGCGACGACAAGCAATCGATCTTTTCGTTCCAGGGCGCCGCGCCGCATATGTTTCATGCGATGCAAAAAACACTCGCAAAAAAATTCGCAGCGGGGGAAGAGACCTTTGCGCATGTGAAGTTGAACATGTCTTTCCGGTCGGTGCCAGCCGTCTTGAACGCGGTCGATCAAATCTTCGAGCTGGCGGCCCACAAAAAGGGTGTCGCCGTCGATGACGAAACCTTGTTGCACGATGCCTTAAAAAGCGACCTTCCCGGCCTCATCGAATTTTGGCCGCTCGTTGGCGTCAAGCAGCGTGATGAACAAGCCGATTGGATGTTGCCCCTCGATGCGATCGATGAGCAAGATCCAGAAAGCATCATGGCGAGCCGCGTCGCAACAAAGATCGCGGCTTTGCTCGCGCCGGGCTCTGGCGAATATGTCTTTGATTCAAAGACGCGTCTGCCGCGTCCGATGCAACCCGGCGATATTCTGATCTTGGTGCGCACGCGCGGGCCTTTTTTCGAGGCCGTGATCCGCGCGCTGAAGCAATCCAATGTCCCGGTCGCCGGTGCTGACCGTCTCGATCTCACGGCCCATATAGCTGTCATGGATCTGATCGCCGCAGGGCGCGCGGCACTATTGCCGCAAGACGATCTGACCTTGGCGGCTGTGATGAAATCGCCGCTCATTGGATTGGACGATGATGATCTCATGATGATCGCGCCGCGCCGCGCGGGCAGCCTGTTCGACGCGCTCGCGCAATCGCGCGATGAAAAACATCAGCGCGCTTTCGCAAAGATTTCGGCATGGCGTACTCGCGCCACACAAGACCTGCCTTTTGCCTTTTATATGCACCTTTTGAGCGAGGATGGCGGGCGGCACGATATGGAAGCGCGGCTCGGGCCGGAGGCTTGCGATGCCATGGATGAGTTTCTGCGTCTCGCGCTTTTGCACGAGAAAGAGCCAGCGCCTTCGCTCAGCCATTTTCTTGAAGGCCTCGCCGCGATCAATTTGCCGGTCAAACGCGATATGGAAACAGGCACCGAGGCGGTGCGTGTGATGACGGTCCATGCCGCGAAGGGGCTTGAAGCGAAGGCTGTCTTTTTGCCAGATACATGCGGGGCGCCTGGCGCGCAACATGATCCCAAACTCTTCACGCTTCGGGATCGCTACGATAACGCGATCCTTGTCTGGTCGCCGCGCAAAGCGGAAGATTGCTCAGCGGTCGCAGCCGCGCGCGAAAAATCGCGGGAGACGGCTGGCGAAGAATATAGGCGGCTTCTTTATGTCGCCCTTACCCGTGCCGAGGAGCGGCTCTACATCGCGGGATTTCATGGCGCACGCGGCCCGCAGCAGGGCTGCTGGTATGGGATGGTCGAAACGGCGCTGCAAAGCCAGCTCGAATCTGTGCCAGCCTTCTGGAACGAGGATGAAACGCTGTTACGCCGCTTCTCACCGGGAACGCGAGCTGCCTCGGCGCCCTCCGATGCTCCTGCGAAGCCGCAGGCGGCTTTACAAATTCCGGACTGGCTGCGTTCGCCCGCGCCGCGCGAGGCCGCGCCTCGGCCGCCGTTGCGGCCCTCCTCGGCCTTGGCCGCCGCCGACGCTTTCGACATCAAACCCATCTCGCCCGTGCAGCGGGAAGCCATGCGGCGCGGGCAGCTCTTGCATGTCTTGCTGCAATATCTGCCCGCCGCATCGAAAGACCGCAGACAAATGCTCGGCGAAGACTTTCTCGCCGCGCGGGCAGAGGATATTCCCGAACCCGCACGCAAACAGCTCGTTGAACAGGTGATGGCCGTGATCGATGCGCCAGAGCTCGTCCAGCTTTTTGGCCCAGGCTCCAAAGCTGAAGTGCCCATCGCAGGCCGTATTTTGCGCGCGGGCACGCCGATCGATGTCACTGGGCAGGTCGATCGAATCGCCGAAGGCGATGACGACGTTCTGATCGCCGATTTCAAGACCGGCCAGCCCTGCGATGCCGCTCACACGCCCGAGGCTTATTTGACCCAAATGGCGCTTTACCGTGCCGCGCTCGCACCGCTTTGGCCGGGAAAACATCTGCGGATGCTGCTCATCTGGACCTATGGGCCGAAGATCGTCGAATTGGATGGCTCTGCCCTTGACCGTGCGCTGGCGGCGCTTTGAAGCATGCCGCAGGCTGCTCTCTCGCCTCCGGCAGCTTGACGCCAGGGGGCCGGCTTCTTACGTTGCAGCCGAACAGTCGCGGGAATTGGCCCGCTTCCTCGAACATTAAGAGATCAATATGGCCACTGTGAAAGTCACGGACGCCACTTTCGCGAATGAAGTCGTCGGCGCTAGCGGGCCTGTTGTGGTGGATTTCTGGGCGGAATGGTGCGGTCCTTGTAAGATGATCGGCCCGTCGCTCGAAGAGATCGCCGACGAACTGCAAGGCAAAGTCACCATCGCCAAGCTCAATGTGGACGAGAATCCGGGCGTCGCAGGCACATACGGCATCCGCACCATCCCGACTTTGATGATTTTCAAAGACGGAAAAATGTCTACGACCAAGATTGGCGCCGCACCGAAGGGTGAGCTCAAGAAATGGATTTCCGAGTCGCTCTAGAGCGAGATGAGGAAAAGTGTGCGCGGTTTTCCGCTCGCATCTCGCTACTCTTTTGAATCGATCACGCTTTATGATTTTTGATGTTTACATCCAAAATCATCGTGATCTTGTGGCGCCTTTTTCCATTCTAAATCCGAAAAGGACCTCGAAAGAGGTCCTTTTTGCTTGGTTTGACCCGGATCTCTCCAGACAGGGCAGCGGGCCATGACCAGCTACGCCGTCAAAGAGATTTTCCTCACCCTTCAAGGCGAGGGCGCGCAGGCGGGCCGAGCCGCGGTTTTTTGCCGGTTTACCGGCTGCAATCTCTGGTCCGGACGCGAGGCAGACCGTGCCGCCGCCATATGCTCATTTTGCGACACGGACTTTGCGGGCACGGATGGCCCGGGCGGCGGTACATTTTCAGCGCCGGAGGCGTTGGCGGAGGCGATCGCCGCCGCCTGGGGCAGCGACCCGCACGGCCGTTTCGTCGTATTCACCGGCGGCGAACCTTTGCTTCAGCTCGATGAAGCTTTGCTGGCTGCTGTGCATCATCTCGGGTTTGAGGCCGCTGTTGAGACCAATGGAACACTCTTGCCCCCCAAAGGTCTCGACTGGCTCTGCATCAGCCCAAAAGCCGGCGCGCCCTTCGTGCTCACCTCCGGCGATGAATTAAAGCTTGTGTTTCCGCAGCCGGACTTGATGCCCGATGCGATCGGCGATCTCGGCTTTAAGCATTTCTGGCTGCAACCGATGGACGGACCGGACGCGGCGGCGCATACACAGGCAGCTGTCGCTTATTGCCTCAAGCATCCGCGCTGGCGTCTCAGCCTTCAGACCCATAAACTCCTCGGTATTCCATAAAGACCGGCCCATGAAAATCGTTCAAGCCTTCCACTTCGAAGCCGCGCATCAGCTTCCGAATGTCCCGGAGACACATCGCTGTCACCGGATGCACGGCCATTCCTACCGGGTGGAATTGAAGCTTGACGGACCCGTCGATGCCTTCACCGGATTTGTCGCAGATTTCTTCGACATCGAAGCGGCCTTCCATCCCTGGCTCGCAACGATGGATCATCATTGCCTGAACGAGATCTCAGGCCTCGAAAATCCAACCGCTGAAAATATCGCTGTGTGGATTTGGGACAAGATCAAGCCCGCGATGCCGCAATTGGCAAGTGTTATCGTCTACGAGACGAAGGATTGCTGGGCAGAATATGAAGGGCAGTAGAACGCGGGCTCATGACTTTGTCTGACGCCGCGCCATCACAAAAGAGGGCGCTGATGCGAGGCCGTGACATCTCGCGATGGGCGCTTGCCATCATCTATTTCATAGTTGGTATTTTTCATTTCTATCTGGCAAATGCGCTTTTGCAGATTGTGCCCGATTGGGTGCCCTATCCAAAACAGGTTGTCCTGCTCACCGGACTTTGCGAGATCGCAGGCGCCATCGCGCTGTTGACCCGCGGCCTTCGCACCGCCGCGGGGATCGCTTTCGCGCTTTATGCCGTGGCTGTCTTTCCGGCCAATATCAAACATGCGATGGACGGCATACAGCTCGGCCAAACGCAGCTCGGCTGGTGGTATCACGCACCGCGCTTGGCCTTCCAGCCGGTTTTCGTTTGGTGGGCATTGTTTGCTGGCGAGGTTATCACCTGGCCATTTGGAAAACACCGCGCCGGGATTGGTAGGCACCAATAAAAAACCCTCCGCCGCGCCAAGGCGCAACAGAGGGTCTTTTCTAAACAAGAGACAATCAACGATTGCTGGTGTTCGAATTACGGTAGCTGGAGCGGCCTGAATCCATATTCATGTTTCGCTCGTGCGCACGATGATGCCCATAGGCACATCCCGCCGCCGCGCCGACACCGCCATGGCCAACCATATGGCCTGCGATGCCGCCGACGATGGCGCCGGTCAGGCAGCCAGCCGAAGCCGGGGCCACCGATGTGACAGCCGCGAAACCCAAAACCACAGGGACCAAAAGCAGTTTCCGCATGAATATCTCCTTTGTACGCCTGCGCGGAATACCAATCCTGCGCTGACTCTGACAAAGCAACGGTTTCAAAGCTAAATGGTTCAGTTGCAGAAAACGATCTTTGCAAAGTCCGGCTTACTCATTCCGGCGGCGTGCCGTTGAGCTTCAATACGGCACCTGCGAGAAAAAGACTGCCCGCGATTAAAATGCGCGGCGGGACGCGCCATTCGCGTACCGCGAGATAACGCAAAGCCGATTCCACGCTTTCACAAGCAGCCGATTGAATGCCGACTTCCGCCGCCGCCGCCGCCACTTCGCGCGCTGACCGCGCCAGCGCCTGCTCGGCTTCGACCGGCACAGCAAGCACTTCCTGCGCGAGCCCGGCGAAGGCCCGTAAAAAAGCCGCCGTATCTTTGGAAGCCAAAGTCCCGCAAATGAGGATCAAAGGCCGTGGCACTTTGTCTTCGAAATCAGCCATGGCCTGGCCCAGCACACGGCCGCCATCTTCATTATGGCCGCCGTCGAGCCAGATGTCGGCATCGTCTGGCGCGAGATCGTAGACAACGCCCTTGGTCAGATGCTGCAAACGCGCGGGCCATTGCGCCTGCGTCATGCCTTTCTCGAAAGCCTCGTCCGGCAAATCGAGCCCAAGACGGCGCAAGGCGGCGATCGCCGCCGCCGCATTATTATATTGATGGCGCCCCGGCAGCCGTGGCAGCGGCAAATCGAGCAGGCCTTGCCCATCCTCAAAAATCAGCCGGCCGTTTTCCTCGCGCGCGGTGTAATCTTGCCCGGCGATCCAATAGGGCGCACCGACGCGATTGGCTTCCCGCTCCAGCACGCCCAGCGCCCCTTCTTGCTGCGTGCTGAAGATAGCCGGAGCGCCCGCCTTCAGAATGCCGGCCTTTTCAAAGGCGATCTTTTCGACCGTGTAGCCGAGATATTCCGGATGATCGAATGAGACCGGCGTGATAACCGTCGCCGCCGGATGCGCAACGACATTGGTCGCATCGATACGGCCGCCGAGGCCGACCTCAAGCAGCAGAAAATCGGCTGGATTCTCGCTGAAGATCTTGAAGGCCGCGGCTGTCGTAATTTCGAAAAACGTAATCGGCAGGCCCTTGTTGAGCTTTTCGCAATCGGTCAGAGCCGCCGCGAGTTCGACATCGCCGACGAGCCGTCCGCCGCCTTCATGCGCGAGCCTGATGCGCTCATGAAAGCGCACGAGATGCGGCGACGTATAGACATGCACGCCTTTGCCCGCCGCCTCCAAGATCGCGCGCATGAAGGCAATGGTCGAGCCTTTGCCATTGGTGCCCGCGACATGGATAACCGGCGGCAAGCGATCCTGCGGCGATCCCATATCGGCGAGAAGGCGCTCGATCCGGCCCAGCGACAGATCGATCTTCAACGGATGCAAAGACAGCAGGCGCGAAAGAATCTGATCCCAATGATCCATCAAAATTCCTTAACCGCTCAGGCCGCCTTTGGTGCGGTGACGTATGGCTGGGTGAGCAGACTGCATAGACGCGCCAGTGTTGCGCGCACATCATGCCGCTTCACGACCATATCCACCATACCATGCGCTTCAAGATATTCCGCCTTTTGGAAGCCATCCGGCAGCGTTTCGCGGATCGTCTGCTCGATGACGCGCGCGCCAGCGAAACCGATCACCGCGCCGGGCTCGGCGATATGGATATCGCCCAGCATCGCATAGGAGGCCGTCACGCCGCCTGTCGTCGGATTGGTGAGCACGACGATATAGGGCAGCTTCGCCGCGCGCAGGCGCTGCACCGCGACCGTCGTGCGCGGCATTTGCATCAGCGAGAACATGCCCTCCTGCATCCGCGCGCCGCCAGAAGCCGTGAAGATGATGAAGGGCACTTTGCGCTGAACCGCCGCCAGCATGCCGGAGACGATGGCCTCACCCGCCGCCATCCCGAGCGAGCCGCCAAGAAAATCGAAATCTTGCACAGCCGCGATAATGTCGATCGTCTCAAGTTTGCCGCTGGCGATCGTCACGGCGTCCGGCGCGCCGGTCTTCACGCGGTTTTCCTTGAGGCGGTCGGTGTAGCGTTTCACATCTTTGAATTTAAGCGGATCGAGCGGCGCCTCCGGCGTCGCGATCACCTCGTAATGGCCATCGTCGAAAAGCGTGGCGAGCCGCGCCTTGGCTGGCATGCGCATGTGATAACCGGAGCCCGGCACCACAAAGAGATTGGCTTCGAGGTCTTTATGAAAGACGAGCTCGCCGCTCTCGGGGCATTTCACCCAAAGATTCTCCGGCGTCTCGCGGCGCAGGAAGGATCTGATCTTCGGCGGAACAACGTTGGCGATCCAGTTCATTGCAGCCTCGGTAAAAACACGACAGAGGAAAGTCGCGGACTTTCCGGAAATATCATGCGTTGAACATTGTCTTCAAACTTTCGCCCTTCGAGACGCCGCGTTCCAGCACGCTAGCGCAACTTGGAACGCGGCTCCTCGGGGTGAGGGTTATTATCGATCTCTCCGGGGCCCTCATGCTGAGGAGGCACCGAAGGTGCCATCTCGAAGTACGGGGCCTTCAACAACGGCCGCTCGGCGAATGGTCAAGCCATCTCTTTGCGCGCGCTGATCACACCATCGGCGATCTCGCGGACCAGCGCGGTGACCGCCTCGACTGTTTTATCCGTCGCGCGATTGTCAGCATCGAGCGACCCGCGCAGCGCCTCCACGATCGCCGAGCCGACGACAACGCCATCGGCTTCCCGCGCGATCGCCGCGGCGCTTTGCGCATTCTTCACGCCGAAGCCGACAGCCACGGGCAAATCCGTATGGCTCTTGATCCGCTGCACAGCTGCCGCGACCTGATGATAATCGGGTGTCGCCGCGCCTGTAATGCCCGTGATCGAGACATAATAGACAAAGCCGGATGTATGCGCGAGCACCGCTGGCAGGCGCTTATCGTCTGTCGTCGGTGTCGCCAGCCGGATAAAATTCAAGCCCGCTTCAAGCGTTGGCAGGCAAAGCTCGCGGTCTTCCTCCGGCGGCAAATCGACGACAATCAAGCCATCAATGCCCGCCGCTTTGGCTTCGGTCAAAAACCGCTCAACGCCGTAAATATAGATCGGATTGTAATAGCCCATCAGCACGATCGGCGTATCCGCATCGCCGCGCCTGAAATCGCCGACGAGGGTAAGCACTTTGGCCAGCGTCATCTGCGCGGCTAGCGCGCGGAGCCCCGCCTGCTGGATCGCCGGGCCATCGGCCATTGGATCAGTGAAGGGCATGCCCACTTCGATGATATCGGCGCCGGCCTTGGGCAAAGCCTGCAAAATGGCGAGTGAGGTGGCAGGATCCGGGTCACCCGCCATCACGAAGGTGACGAGCGCGGCACGGCCCTGCCCTTTAAGGTCTTGAAAACGTCGGTCAATACGGGTTGGCATAGACTGGGGTTAGCACGATGGGGGGTGCGGGGGAAGGCGGCGAAACGCGGCTTTTAGATACAATAACGTGAATGTCACCGCCAGCGCGCTCAAATTCAGTCTGGAGTACGCCAAGGAACGGACTTCACCCGCGTCCTGCTCACTCGATCGGATAGCCGAAAATCGGCTCAGGACCATCCGAGGCGTCACGGGTGCCTGCGCTATAATAGCCTGCGAAAAACGGTGTGCCGACGCCATCGATCGGATCGAAAACACCATATCGATAGCCATTGACGGCCGAAGCCGGCGTGAAGGCACCTGTGCGGACCGCATCAGCAATCACAGCCTGCTGAACCGGATTGCCATAAGGTCCATAAGCATAACGATGTGTCCAACGGTAGCGCACAGCGCCTTCCCGGTAAGCCCGCGGCAAGGGATAAAAACCGACGCCGCTCTCGCTGTCGCCGACGAGATCGGCATAGCCCCGGCCATATCCGCGCTCGCGCATCATGCGGGGCGCGGTGGTCGCGAAGCCCACATGCGCCGCTTTCCGGTGATAGGCGTCATGTCCGGTATCGCGATAGGCACTACGGCCCGTATAGAGGCGCTGGCCTTGAGCCACATCGCCTTTGAAGGGCTCGAATTTTAACGTCTCGCTCTTGACAGCGCCGCCATCGGCTTGCGCCATCTGAAGCTGCACGCTCTGGATCGTAACCTGGGACTCCGCCAATGCCGCGGTCCCCGTCGTCAAGAGCGCGATAAGGGCTGTCGTCAGCAGGCTTTCCGGTCGCATTGTCATTCTCCACTCGCCGCAGCTTTCTAGATCTACGGTTTTTCTATAACTGCTTAGGCATGAGTGAAGTTCCTGTAAACGGATCATACCAATGAGCAAAGAAGAGGCAGTCACCCAGCTCGCGAGCCTTGAAGTGGAGCTTATTAACCGCGTCTGGGGGGTTATTATCGAGGAAGAAGACGCCTTCGAAGTGCTTTCTCGTCAGTTCGTCGATCAGCCCGATCCCGCCGATCTGCAAAACTTCATTAATCATGCGCTGACCGGCGTACTGCTCGCAGTCGCCTTTCACCGTTTCAGAGAAACCATGAAGCCTTTTCTCTCGCTGGACGAGACCAAATATGCCTTCAAACTGATGGCTGAGGCCAAGGCCCGCAATGTCGTCGATCATTGGCGCGAGCCGCCAGAAGGCGCGGCGTAAGCGGGCCTTATCTCTCTACGATCTCCTCGGACTTTTGCGTGATGAGCGTACCCGTTGCATCCGGCACAAAGTTGATCGGGACATCGAACTTGCGGCCGCAGCCCGCGACTGTCCACGTTTCCCGCCAAGGCCGTGACTGAGGCGTTCGCGGCAGCTCCGGTTTGGCTTTTTGCGCGGGCGCGTCTGTTGAAGCTGGCTTCACGATGAAGGCATCAAAGTGCGTATTGGTGATGATAAATTGCGGACAGCCTTTCGCATGCACAGATGCGCCGGTCGTCGCATAAGGCACAGCATCGTGCTGCAAAATACGATCGGCATGTGTTGCGCCGGGCAGATCCGCTAAAACTTTTATCGTCCCATCATCGGCAACAACGAAATTGAAATTCAAAATCGTATCGTTGCCGCAGCCTTTGACCGGAAGGCTTTCTCTCCAGGCGCCGGCGGTTGGCAGGCCATCCTTACTGAAAGATATGGGCTTCTGCTCGACGAGATCCGGCTCCGAGGGCTTAAACGCCTCACAGCGGTGAAAGACTTCCGGCGGCAGGGCGTCGAGCGCGCTTTTGACCAAGTCTTTATGAGCGCCGGACGCGAGATATTTTTGAAACAGCATCCGATCGACGGCAGTCTGCGCGACCGCATCAAACGGACACCAAAACCCAGCCTGCAGCAGAACTATAGATGCAGCCGCGTAAGCGCGCTTCACCTGCCCTATTCCGCGGCACTCTTAGCGCCGCCAAACCGGCGCTCGATGTAATCATCGACGATGGTCTTGAACTCAGCGGCAATGCCTTCGCCACGCAGGGTCATAGCCTTTTCGCCGTCGATGAAAACAGGCGCGGTCGGCGTTTCACCAGTGCCTGGCAATGAGATGCCAATATCGGCATGTTTCGACTCGCCCGGCCCATTGACGATGCAGCCCATCACAGCGACATGCAAAGTCTCGACACCTGGATAGCGCGTGCGCCAGAGCGGCATGCCTTCGCGGATATAGCTTTGAATATCGCGCGCGAGTTCCTGGAAGACAGTTGAAGTGGTGCGTCCGCAACCGGGGCACGCTGCGACGAGCGGGATAAAGGTGCGAAAGCCCATGGTCTGCAGCAATTCCTGCCCGACTTTGACTTCAAGCGTGCGGTCGCCGCCGGGCTCTGGCGTGAGCGAAATGCGGATCGTATCGCCAATGCCTTCCTGCAAAAGAATGCCAAGCGCCGCCGAGGAAGCGACTATGCCCTTGGAGCCCATGCCCGCTTCGGTCAGCCCCAAATGCAGCGCATAATCCGAACGCGCGCCCAGCATGCGATAGACAGTGATGAGGTCTTGAACCTGCGAAACCTTGGCGGACAGGATGATGCGATCCTTCGCAAGACCGATCTCCTCTGCCCGCGCAGCCGACATAAGCGCCGATTGCACCATGGCCTCACGCGTCACGGCACCCGTGTCCAGCGGGGCTTTGGATTGCGCGTTCTCGTCCATCATGGCGGTCAGAAGTTCTTGATCGAGCGAACCCCAATTCGCGCCGATACGCACCGCTTTGCCATATTTGATCGCGGTTTCGACGATGGTCGAAAACTGGCTGTCTTTCTTATCGCGGAAACCGACATTGCCAGGATTGATGCGATATTTATCGAGCGCTTCGGCGCAGGCCGGATGATCGGCAAGAAGCTTATGGCCAATATAGTGAAAATCGCCAATCAAAGGCACATCGCAGCCCAATTGCAGGAGCCGCTCCTTGATATGCGGCACGGCGGCGGCGGCCTCGTCGCGATCGACCGTGATGCGCACCAGTTCTGAACCGGCTCTCGCCAGCGCTTCAACCTGCGTCACCGTCGACTGAATATCGGCCGTATCCGTATTGGTCATGGATTGGACGGCGATCGGTGCACCGCCCCCGACCATCACCGAACCGACCCGCACGCCAACGGAGGTCCGGCGGGATTTGGGGCCGGACGCCAAAGGTTCGGATGTAAGGCTCGGGAAAAGTGAAGCGACGGTCATGGATGCCTGCATTTAGACGAAGAAAACAAGATTAGCGGCAAATCATGACTTAATTGCCACTTTTCTGAAATCAGCCGGAAATAGCGCCCCTAATGGAACAAAATCAAGCCTCGGCGAGCTCGAGACGCTTCTCGATCCTGGCGATCCGGCCGTCTGTGCGGTCAAGTTTGATATTCACTTCCGCGAGCTGAGCCGAATGTTCGGCGACAGCCCGCTCCACATGACCAACACGGGTCGTCAGATCGTCCAGTCGCAATTCGACGCGATCTACCGCCGCCCGGATATGGCGCAGATATTCGAGAACGATATTTTCAGGCTCAGTCATCGAACGTCCAAATACAACCGGAATAGATATGGAGGCAGCTGTGAGGCTTGTCAAAGCACAGCCTCATCCGCACCCGCCAAAATGCCAGCGTAAATGGCACGGTCGATATTGCCGCCGGTGAGAACGATACCCACGCGGCGGCCGCGCTGGCGCCCGGCCTCCTGCAAAAGCGCCGCGAGCGGGCCAGCGGCGGCGCCTTCGGCGATATTATGCGTATCCTCATGAAAGACCCGCATGGCGTGGCGCAGCTCCGCCTCGGAGACGCGGATAACGCGGGCAGCCCCTTGCCTGATCATCTCAAGCGCCTCAGGATTTGGCACCCGCACTGCCATGCCATCAGCCAGCGTTTTCGCCGTCTCCGTTGTCACGATCCTGCCCTGCTCGAAGCTTTGCGCATAAGCGTCGGCTTCCGATGAGACGACGCCGACAATCTCCGTTTTAAGGCCAAGCAGGTCGCGTGTCCGGATCAGCCCGCAAATGCCGGAGCCGAGGCCGATCGGCACATAGACCGTGTCGAGATCGGGAAAGGCGCTGAACAATTCAAGCGCATAAGTCGCGACGCCGCGCACCAGGTCCGAGTGGAAGGATGGCACCATCAAAAGCCCGCGCTCTTCCGCGAGGCTCATCGCCGTCTGCCGCGCCTCGTCGAAATCGCGGCCGCTTTCAATCAGCTCGGCGCCGAAAGCCCGCATGGCC
>Ga0116230_10001607_pt1 | contig 21614 bp, 16 predicted proteins | sample S1TSphfallax_3_FD_88678 | JGI IMG/M metagenome (GOLD analysis project Ga0116230, IMG submission 88678) | Host-associated microbial communities from peat moss isolated from Minnesota, USA - S1T2_Fd - Sphagnum fallax MG | ecosystem: Host-associated > Plants > Peat moss > Unclassified | place... | reverse complement strand
CTGCTTCAGGATCCGCACCGATTCCTGCTCGGCATCCCATTTTCCGTCTCCCTGCTGTCCATCCTGCTGGCCCACGAGTTCGGGCACTACTTTGCCTGCCGCGCGCACGGCATCCGCGCTACGCTGCCCTGGGTGCTTCCCGCGCCTACTCTCAGCGGGACTGTCGGCGCCGTCATCCAGATCCGCGGTCAAATCCCAAACCGTGGCGCGCTCATGGACGTGGGCGCCTACGGGCCGATCGCCGGATACCTGGCCTCGCTGCTGGTCCTGGCGAAAGGCTTCCAGCTTTCCCGATACGCCTCCGTGGATGCTCCCAGTACGCACCTGATCCGCTTCGGCCAGCCGCTCACGCTTCCGCTAATGCACCGGCTGCTCGCGAATTTCCACCCCGCAACACCGGCGTTCGAGCTCGCCAACCGCCATCCGTTGCTCATCGCCGGTTGGATCGGGCTGTTCATCACGGCCCTCAACCTGCTGCCAGCCGGCCAACTCGACGGCGGACACATCCTTTACGCCGTCTCGCCGCGCGTCCATCACAGCGTCACAGGCATCCTGCCTTATTTGCTCTTCTTGGCAGGGATGGTCTGCTGGCTGGGCTGGATCGTCTGGGGCGTTATCCTCCTCATTCCGGCCATGCGCCATCCCCGTGTGTCCATCGAGGAGCCGCTGCGCCGGCGGCACTATCTGCTCTTCGGGATCGCGCTGGGCATCTTCTTGCTCACCTTCGCGGCGCAGCCATTCCAAGACAACTCGGCGCTGCATTACCTGCATCTGGCGAACCGGCTATCGATTGCGAACTAGCCGCGTGAGCCCGGCCTCGGCGAGCGATCGACGACCGGCACTTCCTTCCAAATTTCTACTGGGCGGCCTTGGAAACATCGAGAACTTGCCCCCGAACCGGGACAGCTTTTTCCGCAGGCGTTGCCGCGAGCGGTCTCTCGATCAGTTCGGCCGCGACGGTATGCCGCACCTTCAGGAGATGTCCATTTTGCGCAAAACTCAATCCCCAATCCATTGCCTTCGCATGCGGCTCCGAATAATGCGTCACATCGACGAGATGCACTTCCGCTCCGCCCTGGCCGGAAACCGATAGCTTGGCCGGCATGAACAGCGGATACACCTCGTCCGCGGGAGTGGCAGGCACCAGCGCGGCCCGCACATGCCCGCCGGCCAGCGCCGTGTAGCAAAGGGAAAGCGTTAGCCAATCGGGGTCCACGCCCTTGCCGCCCTCGGCGACCATGTGGTTGAAGTCGTTCAACGTGAGAGCGTTCGAGGGTGCCGGAGTCCACAGCGAGTAAGAACGCCGCCGCACCGGGATCACCCGCACATGCCCGCCCGGAACCGTGCCGCGCGGAATGGCCACCGAGAAGAGCGACAAATCCCCCGCGCCATTGTCGCGGCTATAGTCGAGAATCAATTGGTTCGGGAAAACCGGGCAAACCGCCTGCTCATAGCCCCAGCCGGCGCCTTCGCGCGCCAGATGGAAGCCCTGCAACTCCGCTCGCCGAGCAATCTCTGGAGCGTTAGCCTCGGCCAGTGCCCGATCCGCCGCCGACATCCGCTCCGGAGCGAGAAACTGCAGCGCAGGCGCGGTCCCGGTATGAGCATCGATCGGAAATGGGGTCGGCGTCGGCAGAGGATGAATCTCCCGCACCAGATCGCCATTCTCATTTTGACCCCTGCCTGCGCTCTGGGCGCACAGATGTGTCCCAAACCCAAGCAAGGCCGCTCCAACTGCCAGCGAGATCCTTCGAATTTGCCGCAGATCGGTCCTCATATCTGACTTCCAGCTTACCATCCGCTCCAAACCGAAGGCCGAAAAAGCGCAAAAGGCACCCCTTGGGCAAGGGATGCCTTTCGACGGCTGCTTTTGACGTTTGGGGTTAGTTAGAAGACTTGTGCGCCGGAGAGGGCTTGCGCGCCACCGGCTTTTTCTTCTTCTTCGTCACCGTGATCTCGCCGTCGCGCATGGTAATCATCGCCGCTGGAGCCTGCGTGTACGAGTCGAAGGTGCCAATCAGCGCCTTGGTCTCCTCATCGTTGTCGATCGCCGTTTCCGAACCCACTGCCGGAATATCCTTATCCGCCAGCGGCGTCTTCAGATTCACGGTGAAGTCCGCCTTCTTGTCCGCCTTGGCGTCGTCGGTCACGGCAACCTGAATCTGCGTCGCCGTCGCGGCGATGATCGTACCCGGCAACTCGGTCACCTTATCCTTCAGGATCGCCCACAATTTCTCTGCATTGTCATGCGAGGCGTTCGCCAGAATGTATTCCTTGTCGGCCAGCGCCAGGGTCGAGAGGTCCGGAGTGCTAGCCACCACTCCATCGGCAATATCCTTGGGCGTGGGCGCTGGCGCAATCGTGAAGTCCGGCGGAGGAAAGATGCTTGTCGCCGACTTGGCCAGCACGGCGTCGTAACCGTCTTCTTTGCCGTGGTAGCGCTTGTACCAGTACTTCGCCAGCTTGTCGATTCCCGCCTTCGCCGTTGGATTCGGCGCAAAGTTCTCGGCGCGCGAGAGGAACCAAACGCCGTTGATGAGATCCTCCGGCTTGAGCGGAGCCGGAAGCTGCGTGTAAGACTGGCCGAGGAAGAACGTGTCGTTCCACCATGGCGAAACCTTCGTGGCGTCGGGGTTGTTCTTGGACAGGTACTCCAATTCCGTCCGGAATGCCGCGATTGCCGCGGGGAGATCCTTCTTGGCATAGAGCGCGTCGCGAGAAATGATGGAGTAGAAGATGGGGACGATCACCGCCTTCTGCTTGGCAAATTCCGCCTCTGGAACATCGGCAGGCCTGGTCGCCGCCATGCCCTTGGTGGCCATAGCCGCCGCATCGTCCATCAGCTGGGCCATCTGAGCCTGATTGGAAATAGCCTGCTGCTGCTTCATCGCCGCAATCCAATACATAGCCTTGAGGTTGTTCGGATCGACCTGAAGCAGCTTCTGGGCGGAGTCGATGATATTCGCCGGATCGGGAGGAGAACTTTGCGTGTAGGCATCCAGCAGCTCGCCAATCATCGCGTTCTTGACTACGCTCTGGGGATATTGCTTCAGAAACGCTTCGATCGCCGCCGCCTTGGCCTTGGGATCGGTCTGAGTCGTGGCGTTCTGGTAAGCGCTGAACTCCGCGGGATCCTGAATGCTGATCGTCTGCGCGGGAGCCTGAGCCAATAGGGTGGGTGCCGCAGCGAGGCTGAATCCTGCCAACACCAGATACGGCGCGGTCGCAAACACGGACGCGAGGACAAACTTCTTCATTCAATGCTCCTGGGATGTCGAGAAAATCGAAACAGTCGGAAAGACGCTTACCTGGGGGAATCGTTGCCACAGCCTGGTCGCCGTACTCGAACATGACCGTTCTGCCGGTCCTGTCTTCCCTGCGGTGATGTGGGGATTATAGAAACACTGTCGCGAAACGACAAGCGGCGAATCAAACTGGTCGATTTCGGGCGAAATCCAGCAGCCGCACCAATTCCTCCTGCTCCGCCAAGAAGGCATCGTGCCCATGATCGGAGGCCATCTCCCAGTACTCGGCCTGGACCCCGGCCGCCCGCGCCTCCTCCGCCAGACGCAGCACATCCTGGGCCGGGAAAAGCCAATCCGAGCGGATACCGACGAACGTCACCCGCGCCTCGATCCGCCGGTACGCCTCCCGCGCGTCGCGAAATCTCCGCGCCGGATCCCATGTATCCATCGTGCGCAAGATGGCCAGATAGGAGTTCGCGTCGAATCGCTCCAGAAATCGCTCGCCCTGGTAATCCAGAAATCCCGCCACATCGAAGCGTCCCCCTGTCAATCCGCCGCCATGGTCGGAAAGCGACCACGGATCTTCGCCATTGCGGTTGGGATTCCGCCCAAACCGCTCGGCGAACAGTTGCGGCGACTTGTAGCTGAGCATGGCAATCTGCCGCGCCTGCGCCAAGCCTCGCCGCGGCTGGCGTCCAGCCGGGTACCGGCCCTCGCGCCAATCCGGATCGCCCTGGATCGCCTGCCGCTGCAAGTGATTCAACGCCAGCCCCATCGCCCCCAGCGGAGCCATGGCAATCACTACCGCGCGCTCCACCCGGTCCGGATACAGAATTGCCCAATCCAGCGCCTGCATTCCGCCGATCGAGCCACCGATCGCCAGCCGAATCCGCGCGATGCCCAGCGAATCGAGCAGCCGCGCCTGCGCCCGGACATTGTCCCCAATCGAAACCAGCGGAAACTCCGGCCCAAAGACCTCGCCGGTCTCCGGGTCGGTCGAACCCGGTCCGGTCGATCCGTAGCACGATCCCAGCAGATTCACGCAAATCGCGCACTCCCGTTCCAAATTCACTATCCCGTCGAACAGACCCGGCCACCACGACCCCGCCAGCGCCGAACCCGAAAGCGCGTGGCACACCAGCACAGCATTGTCGCGCGCCGCATTCAACCGCCCATAGACGGCATAGCGCAGCACCGGTCGCGCCAGAGTCCGTCCGCACTCCAGCGGCAAGTCTCCTTCGACCACGAATTCCCCCTCGTACGTTGGCGAAAGCTCCGTCGCCAAGCGCGGCTCTGTCGTCGTGCTCCTCATCGCAGTCCTCAACTTAAGCTCAGGGTGCCCCGCCTTCAACGCGTTCTTCGCGTTCAAGGCGGGCTACCACTAAGGCCCTCTTTACCGATTGACCAACTCCCGCTTCCCCGAAGCAACCGCGATCGCCTGCTCCAAATCCGCCAGAATATCCCGAATATCCTCGATCCCCACCGAAAGCCTTACTAAGTCCGGTGTAACTCCCGTAGAGGCCTGCTCTTCCTCCGTCAACTGCTGATGCGTCGTCGAAGCTGGATGAATCACCAGCGATTTCACATCCCCAATATTCGCCACCAACGAAAACAGCTTGAGCGAGTTAATCAGCGACTTACCCGCCTCATAACCGCCCTTCAGTCCGAAAGTCACCAGCGCGCCCTGCCCGGCCGGCAGATACTTTTTCGCGCGCCGGTAGAACTTGCTCGACTCCAAACCCGGATAATTCACCCACGCCACATCCTCGTGCGCTTGCAGCCACTTCGCGACCGCCAGCGCATTCTGCGAGTGCCGCTCCAGCCGCAGGTGCAGCGTCTCAATGCCCTGCAGAAGCAGAAACGCCGAGTGCGGAGCCAGCGCCGCGCCCGTGTCCCGCAAACCCTGAATCCGCGCTTTTAGAATGAACGAAATCGGCCCGAATGCCTCCCAGTACGAGAGCCCATGATACGAGGGATCGGGCTGCGTAAACTCCCCGAACCGGCCCGATGCCGCCCAGTCGAACTTACCGGCGTCCACGATAACTCCGCCGATCGTCGTCCCATGCCCGCCGAGAAACTTAGTCGCCGAATTCACGACAATGTCCGCGCCCCACTCGATAGGCCGCGCCAGCGCCGCCGACGGAGTGGTGTTATCCACAACCAGCGGAAGCCCATGCTCGTGCGCAATCTCCGCCAGCGCCGCAATATCCACCACATCCAGCTTGGGATTGCCCAAAGTCTCGGTATAGATTGCCCGCGTCCGAGGAGTTATCGCCCCTCGCAGCCCATCGAAGTCGTCGGCGTCGACAAACTTGACCGCGATCCCCAGCCGGGGAAGCGTGTAATGGAACAAGTTATACGTTCCGCCATACAAGGAGGTAGTCGAAACAATCTCGTCTCCCGCCTGCGCCAGCGTGGTTAGAGCCAGCGCCTCCGCCGCCTGCCCGCTTGCCGTAGCCAGCCCAGCCACGCCGCCCTCCAGAGCCGCCACACGCTTCTCAAAGACATCCGTCGTCGGATTCATCAGCCGTGTGTAGATGTTGCCGAACTCCTTCAACCCAAACAGCCGCGCCGCATGGTCCGCGTCCTCGAAGACATACGAAGTCGTCTGATAAATGGGCACCGCCCGCGCGCCGGTCGTTGGGTCGGCTATCTGACCTGCGTGAACGGCTAAAGTTCCAAAATGCTGCTTCTCCCGGTCGGACATCGCACTCTCCTCAATTCGTAATGGTGTCGTTTGCCTTCCTACCGCTTCAACCGCAAAAAATGCGGCCCGAATCCTCTGAGAGGACCCGGGCCGCTTTGGCTGAAACTGGAAGGCGCTTATCGCACTCGTCGTCTCAAAGCCGCAGGCACGGGAACCCGGCGCATGCCCAGACAGCGGCACAAGACGCAGAAAGCGACCGGAATCAACACAACGCTTGGACTCAGAAACGACATCCACGCTAGTATTTCCCCTCAACGAACGAAAAGTCAAATCCGATTCCGGACAACTCTCGGTCGACGCTTCGTTTCCCGGCGCGAAAGTTTGTCCGGCACTTGCTCACAGACCCGGCAAAATCGGCGAGACCTTGAGTTTTTCGCCCCCGCGCCGCGAATTTGCTGGACATTTCCTCAACTGGCCGCGCTACACTGGCTTCCATCCGGTAAACAATATCCGGCAGACAAGCTCCAATTCAGTACGTTCAAGCCTGATTCCTTGCCTTGCCGTTTTCCCTTCGATCGTTTCACTCTGGAATGCATTCCGGGTTCCCTCCGAGCCTTTTCCCGTTTTGCATTTTCTGCCCAGTGCCGCGTCGCCGTTTGTTGTTGACAGCCATTCACCCGGTTGTCACAATCGCTTCGTAATCCCAATCGCAAACCGAGTTCCCGACCCTAGGAGAAACCGTGATTCGAAAGACTTGTCTCTCCATGCTCGCCATCGCAATGATCGTGTCTGCCGCGACGATTGCAAGTCAGGCTCAGTCCGTTTTGACGCATCATGTGCGGGAGTCCACCCTCGACGGCCGCGCTCAAGCACTTGGTCGCCTTCCCATCAATCGAATCATGCAACTGGATGTCGTTCTTCCCTTGCGCGACCGGTCCGCGCTTCAGTCCTTCCTCAATGAACAGTACGATCCCAGCAGTCCTGTGTACCGTCACTGGCTTACTCCAACCGAATTCACAGCCCGGTTCGGCCCTACCCAGGAAGACTACGACAAGGTCGTCGCCTACATGAAGGAGCACGGATTCGCCATCGTCGGCGGTTCGCGCGACGGCATGGAAGTGCAGATCAAGGGACCCGTTTCCGCCGTGGAAAGCGCCTTCCATGTCACCATGCACACCTACCAGCACCCGACGGAAGACCGCGTCTTCTACGGTCCGGATCGCGAACCCTCTACCGATCTGCCCTTCGCTCTCTGGCACGTCTCGGGACTCGACAATTTCTCCATTCCGCATCCTTTGTTTGTCAAGAGGAGCGATTACGCCGCGGCTCACGGCATCAAGCCTGAGGAGGTCGTGAAGCACGCCACCACCGGCTCCGGCCCTTCCGCTTCCTTCCTCGGCAGCGACATGCGCGCGGCCTACTATGGCGGCACCTCTCTCACCGGCGCCGGCCAAAACCTGGGGCTCTTCGAATACGAAGGCACCGACCTCGCCGACCTCGACACGTATTACAAGAATGTCGGACAGACCCTCCCGATCACCCCGGTTCTGCTCTCGACCGACGGCACCAGCACCTCCTGCCTCTACACGCGCAAAGGCGGCGACTGCGACGACACGGAGCAAACCCTGGATATGACGCAAATACTCGGTATGGCTCCAGGAATGTCCAGCCTGGTCGTCTACATCGGATCGACCGATACGGCCATCATCTCCGCGATGACCACTCACAGCCCTCTGCCCACCGCCATAGGCTGCTCCTGGGGATGGACGCCGGCCGACCCCACCACGCTCGACCCGTACTTCGAGAAAATGGCCTCCCAGGGGCAGAACTTTTTCGCCGCCTCGGGTGACAGCTCCACCTGGTCCTCCAGGAACGAAGCCTGGCCAGCCGACGACGCGAATGTCGTCTCCGTTGGCGGCACCGACCTGACTACAACGAAGGCGGCTGGACCGTGGGCCTCCGAAACCGCGTGGGTCGACTCCGGCGGCGGAATCTCCCCGGATAGGATCGCCATTCCCAGTTGGCAGAAGCTGACCGGCGTCATCAACTCCACCAACAAGGGATCGACCACCTACCGCAACGGCCCGGATGTCTCGGCCAACGCTAACTTCACTTTTTACACTTGCGCCGATCAGACGACTTGCCTGGCCAACGAGTACGGCGGAACCAGCTTCGCCGCTCCCATGTGGGCAGGCTACATCGCCCTCGTCAATCAGGAATTGGTGTCCCAGGGCAAACCCACCATCGGCTTCATCAACCCCACCATTTACGCCAAGAACATCACCTCGGCGTATGCCACAGACTTCCACGACATCACCAGCGGTAAATCCGGCAGCTACTCCGCCGTGACCGGTTATGATCTGGTAACCGGCTGGGGCAGCCCCAACGGGAGCGGCCTCATCAACGCTCTCGCCCCGTAGTTGGAGGTACACGAGTCAACCGACAGAAGGCCCGGTCTGTCTGCGAAGTCCGGGCCTTTTCGCGCTTTCGCACCGAATTTCGGACTAGACTAAACTTGGTCAGACCGAAAGGAGCACCGATGGCCACAACCGTGACCATCTACGATGCCAAAACCCAGCTTTCCAAACTCGTTGACACCGCAGCGCAAGGCGAAGACGTCATCATCGCCCGCAACGGCAAGCCTGTCGCCCGTATTACCGCGCTAAAGGTCGAAAAACGGCCAATCCGGTTCGGACTTCTGGAGGGCAAGGGCTGGATTGCCGACGACTTCGACGGGCCGTTGCCGGATGAGATTCTGGCGGCGTTTTAGGGCCGTGAATGAAGCTGCTGCTTGATACGCACATCTTTTATTGGACACTCTACGAAAAGAACCGCCAGCCGACTCTGGCGGTCAAGCTCATCCTTGATGCCGACGCGGTATTTGTCTCGGCTGCGAGCCTATGGGAAATTGCGATCAAGATTGGAATTGGAAAGCTTAGAGGAGACCTTGACGAAATGATCGCAAACCTCGAACCGGCCGGTCTCTTCGAGCTTCCGATTTCGAAGCACCATACAGCTCAGGTCGCCAAATTACCACTCCTCCACAGCGACCCTTTCGACCGCATGCTCGTTGCACAAGCGACAAGCGAACTGATGTATCTTCTGACCGTAGATGCTCGACTACCTCAATATTCGAACCTAGTGATTCGTGTTTGAAGCGGATCACAACACCCCAGCCAGCCACTTCCCAGTGTGCGAAGCAGGATTCGCGGCAATCTCCTCAGGAGTTCCCGCGGCCACAATCCGCCCGCCGCCGGAACCACCCTCCGGCCCCAGATCGATCACCCAGTCCGCCGACTTGATCACGTCCAGATTGTGCTCGATGACCACCAGCGACCCGCCGCCGTCGATGAGTTTGCGCAATGCCGTCAACAACTTAGAAACATCGTCGAAATGCAGCCCCGTCGTCGGCTCATCCAGAATGTAAAGCACACGGCTCGCGCCCGCCGTGCGGATGTTGGCGTTTGCCGCCCGCACCTGCGCCAGATGCGCCGCCAGCTTCACCCGCTGCGCCTCACCGCCGGAGAGCGTCGTCGCCGACTGGCCCAGCCGCAGATAGCCCAGGCCCACTTCATCCAGCACCGCCAGCCGGTCCAGCAATTTGGGAATGCCGACAAAGAAGCGCAGTGCCTCTTTGACCGTCAGATTCAGCACTTCGTGGATATTCTTGCCTTTGTACTGAACGCCGAGGATTTTGGCCTGAAAACGTGTGCCGTTGCAGTCTTCGCAGGGCAACTCCACGTCGGCCAGGAACTGCATTTCGACGGTCACCGTGCCGTCGCCCTCGCAGGTTTTGCAGCGGCCACCGGGAATATTGAAGCTGAAGTGGCCGGGTGTAAGCGAGAGCTTCTTTGCCTCCGGCTGGCTGGCAAACAGCTCACGAATCAGATCGAATGCCTTGATGTAAGTGACTGGATTGGAACGAGGTGTGCGCCCGATCGGCGTCTGATCGACCAGCACTACATCGTTCAACCGATCGGCCCCCTTGAGGTCGCGAAACAAACCAGAGGGGTCGGCACCATCCGCCTGGCCCAGCGCGCGGGCCACCGCGCGATAGAGCACGGCATGCACCAGCGAGGATTTCCCCGAACCGGAAACGCCCGTAATGGCCACCAGCATCCCAAGTGGGATTTCGATGTCGATGTTCTTCAGGTTGTTGGCGCGCGCGCCGCGCAACACCAGCTTTTCTTTGCCCAATTCCCGCCGCCGCGCCGGAACTGGGATGGTCAACTGGCCGGATAAATATCGCCCTGTCAATGAGTTGGGATTGGCCAGAATCTCTTCGACCGTCCCCTCAGCTAGCAGCTTTCCGCCAAACTCGCCGGCGCCCGGGCCGAGATCCAGCAGATGGTCGGCCGCCCGCAGTACATCCGGGTCGTGCTCGACGACCAGGATGGTATTCCCTAAGTCGCGCAGATTCTTCAGGATACGAATCAATCTGTCCGTATCTCTCGTATGCAAACCGATCGACGGCTCGTCCAGCACATAGAGCGCCCCGACCAGCCGCGAGCCGAGCGAAGTGGCAAGCTGAATGCGTTGCGCTTCTCCGCCGGAGAGTGTGCTGGCAAGCCGATCGAGGGTCAGATAGTCGAGCCCGACGGCGTCGAGAAAGCTGATGCGCTCGCGCACTTCTTCGAGGATCGGACCGGCGATCTCCTGCTGCATGGGGCTCAATTGCAGGGCGTCGAAGAAAGTTTTTGCTCCGGAAATGGTCAGCGCGGAAGCCTCGCAGATGTTCTTGCCGCCGATCCGCACCGAGCGTGACTCGGCGCGGAGCCGTGCGCCCCGGCACTCGGGGCAAACAGCGTAACCCCTGTATTTCGAGAGCATTACGCGGACGTGGAGTTTGTATTTTTTGCGCTCCATTTCGGCAAAAAAGCCGTAAACGCCAAGAAATCCCGTGCCAGCCGGACGTTTGTCCCCGTAAAGAAGGACTTCAATCTGCTCCGGCTCCAGATCCTGCCACGCAACGTCCATGGGGATGTTGAGCGCCTTGGCCTGACGCTTCAGATCCGCGAACCAGGTGCGGTATTTGGGCCGGTTCCAGGGATCGATCGCGCCGTCGTTGAGGGATAAGGACTTATCCGGGATGACCAGATTGATGTCGAAGTCGATGGTGTTTCCGAAGCCCTGGCAGCGTGGACACGCGCCGAAAGGATTGTTGAAAGAAAACAGCCGCGGCTCCGGCTCGCGGCCCGGCTTGTGGCAGGTGCGGCACTCGTAAGCGGTGGAGAATCTGTGCCTTACGCGCTCGGCAACTTCCTCGCGTGGAACCTCTTCATAGAGAATTTCGCCCCCTTCGCGATAGGCGATTTCCGCCGCATCGACGACGCGCGCGCGGCTATCCGCGTTGACTACGATGCGATCCACGAGAACGAAAACCGGAAGCGAAAAGTCGAGGTCGAGGAGGGATTCCGGGCTGGAGAACTCGAAAATTTGGCTATGCTGGTATAAACGATTGAATCCATTGGCCCTTAGCTCGACCAGACGGGACTTCATCGCTTCCGTCAGCGGCGACGGCGAGGCGGTTTCCTCGACCGGTTTGGCGGCTGGCTTGCGCCCGCGCTTCAGCGGCGCCGCGTCGCCTTGCCGCGTCGCATCTTCTTTCTGCTCAATGGCTTGCGTACGGACGGGGAAAATGGCGTGGAGGCGTGTGCCTTCCGGCAGCGCGAGGATGGCCGCGGCGATTTCATCGACCGAGTCGCGGCCCACCAAGCCGTCGCAGTGGATGCAGTGGACAGTGCCGCAGCGAGCGTAGAGAAGCCTCATGTAATCATAGATTTCCGTCGCCGTGGCCACGGTCGAGCGGGGGTTGCGCGTCGAGTTTTTCTGCTTGATGGCGATGGCCGGCGCGAGGCCGTCGATCAGGTCAACGTCTGGCTTTTCAATGCGTTCCAGGAATTGGCGGGCGTAGGCGCTCAGCGATTCGACGTAGCGGCGCTGGCCCTCGGCGTAGACGGTGTCGAAGGCGAGCGAACTTTTGCCTGAGCCGGAGACGCCGCTGACGACGGTGAGCATTCCGTGCGGGATGTCGCAGCTTATGTTCTTTAGATTGTGTGTCCGCGCGCCGCGGATCTGGATGGCATCGTTCAAAACTTGGGTTTCCCGAGGGTTGATTGCGTGGAATTATGAGGCGTTTCGCTAGGATCGTCTCAAAGATTGGCGCGCAGAAGGCCAATCCTGATTATAGGCCGAGGCACGGATTTGGCGTTTGGGAGCGGGCGCGCGATTCGCAATCCGTGTTGAGCGGAGCGCAATGCTTGCGGGACACTGCGCAATCTTTGGCGCGCACTGCGCAATTTTTTGCAGCGCGCTGCGCAATCGGTGCCCGCAATCCGCGCCAAGAGGGGGAGAAACGGAATGGACAAAGTGGACAAGAGGAGCGAGTATGGCGAATTCACGCAAAACCAGTTTCAGAAGGCGGCCGGTGCCGGAGCCTTCAACAAGGTCGTGGTGCGGGCACGCTGGCAGAGCTTCAGCATCTTTGGGCAGATGCGCGGCGGCGGCGAGGCAGCGCTGGTATCGACGCGGCAGAAGCTGGCACCGCGCGAATTTCGCAACCCGGCCGCGGCGCTGGCGCTGCTGCGGCAGATTGGCGTGACAGAGGCGCAGGTGGAGATGGAGCAATGGGATGTGGAAATGGCCGCTCTCGCAATGCGATTGCGGCCGGATGTAACGGCCAGGCGGGTTCGGGAGAAGCGGTTGATCGAGGCCGCGTACTATCCAAAGACTAAGGCTGAAAGCGGCGATATTGGTCGGGCAGGTGAATTGCGAATTTTGCAGGAGAAAAAATTGGGGCTGGCCAGGTTGCGTTCCTGAGTATGGCTCTGCGGAACTTTGTTCGAATGTGAGAAGACTCGGGCTCTCGACCGGGGCCACGATCTGGAGCAAAGTAAGTGCTGGAGGGGCTTGCCGTGGAATTCTTAACCAAGCCCTCTTGAAAGGCTGCACGGGATGCTTCGGATGGAGAGCAGCGGAAAACCCGGGAGGCAATTTTCGCTGCTCTGGATTCGGCTGGCGTCCCTGACGACTTCCTTGCAGATCGCGACACTAAGCCGGCGCAGAATCGAGATGGCTGGATTGCCTTTACTGTTGAGGCTCGCGATTGAGCTTGCCGGTATCGACTGACGTCAACTCGTAGAGAGCTGGGATTTGGTTGTGGCCGATGGCTTGCGCGCAGCTTGTTTTGTCGGTTGGGTTGGTGAGCAGGCCGCTTTGGTCGATTAGGGCGGACGAGTCGACCGTGCCCCAGAGATTCATGTCGTATTCGAGGCCGGGGCGTTCTCTGAGACAGCTTGCCGGGGTGTGCTGAAACCAGACTTCCAGTTTCTTGATTCCAGGGGGAACGGTGACGGGCGGGTCGGAGGCGGCTTGCTGGAAGCTCACGGCGCGCCCGCGGGCGATTTGGGCGGACGGGGTCAGCCGATTTTTTGCGTCTTTGGCGAAGCTGGCCCAGGCTGGGTCGGGATTGTTTGGGACGGGATTGTTTGGGACGGGATTGTCGTTTACGGGGCAGGTCGCGGCGAAGCAATTGTTGGCGGGGTGGGGATCGAGCAGCGTGACGTGGACGAAGCTGCCCGCCAGCAACGGGTCTTGCTTGGCTATATATTGGAGCGCCTGGGTGACGACGACCGCGCCGCGGCTGTGGCCGATGAAGTGCAGATCGACAACGTCGCCTGGGTGTCGATTGCGGATGGCCATCTTGCCGGCGACCTCGCCGGCAAGGCGGAGACCGGCCTGGATTGTCATATCCCGGCGCGGCGCGGCGCAGGTCTCGGTCCAGTTGAAGGCGATCACGTCGTCGTAGTTGTCGATGGTCTTGAGGCTGTGGACCATGGTGGTTTCCCAGGGGGGAAGCGCAACGAGGTTAACCGGGCTCCAGTTGTTGGCGAATGCCCACTTGTTGAAGCCGTGCGCGACGACGCCGATCAGGAACTTGCGGAAGTAGACGGTGCTCTTTTTGCCGCCGCTGGTTGCCACGACCACGACATAGGGAAGGGCGGTATTTGGCGGCAAGCCGGCGGCGGGCGTGAGGGAAATGCTATGTTCCCCGACGGTGAGGTCGGCCGGGTTGGCGTCGTCCGCGCTCAGGATTACGTTGGCCGTTGCGTCCGAAGTAGGTGAGCGGTAGAGGTCGAAATGGATGGAGTTGGCGCTGGCGCCGAGGACGGCATAGGTGACGACGACCGTTTTCGCATCGGGGGTGGTGGCTTTGGCCAGGGTGACTTTAGCGTGTTGCAGGAACGGAAAGGCGGACTGAGGAGCTTTTGCTTCCTGCGCCTGGGAGTGGCCAACCGGGCAAGTGAAGCAAAGCGGGAAGAGGAGGGCAGCGTGCCACAGGGACATCCGTATAGGCCCCTTACGACAAGCGAGCGGCGGCATTGGGAAGGATAACCTCGGTTGGAAGAGAGTACATTCGCTGGCGAGGCAGTGCAAGGGCGGAATTCAACCGACCGATTGCGCGTGGGAGAACGCATATATAAGAGCTACAGCAGATTCCCGGAGGGAATGACAGCAAGAAAAGCAAGTGCAACCGCAGACGAAGACCACTTCTTCTTGCGTAGGTCTGAGAACAGGCCGAGTTAGTTGATGGGCGTAAAGCCGAGCATGGTGGCTTCCGAGCCGAAGTGGCGGAAGTCTCTGAGTTCGAACTGGTTGAGGACGGCGGCGCGGCGCCCTTGCTGGGTTACCAGTTTGCCGGCTACGGGCATGAGGTAGTCGTGGTCGTTGATAACGACGTAATCGTAGTCGACGGCGATAGCGGCGGCGCGGATCGGGAATTTTTCGGGGATGTTATCGGCGGTGAGGGTGATGCGGCGGACGGTGCGAGTTGCGGTGTCGATGTAGGCCTGGCCGTGGAAGGCTACGGCGATCTGATCGCCGAGGGGCGAGGTGAGATGGAAGTCGGAATTGGCGAGGGCGACGCTATATTCGAGCACCTGAACGGTTCCGGTGCCAAGGGCGTCGGTTTCCTTCCACTGGAAGCTGGCCTTCGAGGAATCCTGGAAGACGGCCGCTAAGACGCCGCCGAATTCGCCGGTCGAGAAGGTGCCTTTGAGGTCTTCGAGGCCGGTTTTGACTTTTTCGCCGTCTTTTTCGAGGAGTCTGCGGTCTTCTTTATGGTCATGATACGAGAGCATCTGGACCAGAGTGTCTTTCTGCTTCCAGCGGGCGGCGCCGGAGGAGTCGGTGGCGCGCTTGGTGATTTCGAGGCAGATGAAGTTGGGTAGGTGATCGGCGTAGCGGACTGCGGATTGGCGGGCTTCGGCGACGATGGTGGCGAGTTCGGCCGGGGTGGGCGGCGGAACGGCTTTGTCGGGGACGGTTATCGCCAACTCGGCGGTATTGCGGGGCTCGGAATTTGAGCCGCCCGCATTGAGCTTGACGGCGTTGGCGGCGATGCTGGTGGTATCCGGACCGGAGGGGATGGCGTGCGAAGTTGCGGCTGGCTTGGCGGTTCCTGGCACGGTGAAGGCTATGTTGCCTTCGGCCTTTTGCGTGCCTTGGGTCATGACGGTCTTGATGTCGTAGAAGCCGGGCGAGAGGGCAGAGGTATCCAAGCTAGCCAGGTAGGGGATGGCGCCTGCCGTCTTGCCGGGATGGATAGGGAGGGTCTTGTGGCCGGCGGGGCTGCCGTCATGGAGAAGCTGCATTTCGAGCGAGGGCGGAGGTTCAGCCGCGTCGGGATGGAGGATGCAGAAGAGGGAGACGGTCTTGGAGCTGGGCAGGACCTGGCCGGAGAGATCGGGGGTGACTTTGCCGTTTTCGAAGCGTAGCGGCTCCGTGGCGTCGGAGTCGGCGCGGAAGTTGTCCATGTGGCCGACGAGGACGAGGTCGCTGAGCGAGGGTCCGGAGGAGGGTTCGGGTACGTTGAAGCGGATGCGCTGGGCCCCGGCGGTTTCGCTTTGGCGGTCGAGGACGGCTGCTTCGAGAAGATATTCGCCGGGAATGGCGACGAAGTGACGCTGGAGAGTGATGGATTCGGATTTGGCGGCATCGAGAGATTGAAGAGCCCCACGGCGGGGAATGTCTTCTCCGAAACGCTCGACGACGGTGCCGCTCTTGTCTTTGATCTGGGCCAGGACGGAGATGTGGGCGGCGTAGAGGTTGGTGCTGGGGTCTTCGTGGACCTCGAGTTCCGAGAGCGGGACGTCGATGACCAGGGAGCTGGTGTTGCCGTCGGGAAGATTGCCGAGGCGCAGGACCGAGGCACGGAACTTGAGGGCGGTGGGGAGATCGGTGTCGGAAAGTATCTTCTGGAGCGGGGCTTCAAAGGGTCGAATGCCCTCAACGCCGCCGGTTGGGACGGAGAAGTAGCCGGATTTGGCGCGGACGCGGAGATCGGCGCGCAGGGGCTTGACGGCGATGGCGCGGAAGGTGCCGTCGTACTCCTGAGCCGGGGGCGTGTAGGAGGCCTGGTAGTAGGTGGTCATGTCGCGGAGCATTTGAGCGAGGGGCTTGTTGACGCTGTCCTGACCGTCGATGTAGGCTCCGCCGGTGCTGGCGGCGAGCCGGACGAGTGGGCTGGAGTTGGCCTGGCCGTCGCCCCCGCCATCGCCTTCCATGGCCATGGTATTGGTTGCGATCATGGTTCCCGCACCTGGGCCGGCCGGGTCCTGGGTCTGGACTTTGGGCATCGTCATCTGTTGGACAGCGGAGAGACCGGCGGCGTGGGGGGAAATGGTTGGCGCGGTAGGATTGATGCCGGCCATGGGACCCATGGCGATCATGGACATGAGTTGGTCGTGCGTGCCAGCTCCGACGCCGGTCATATCGACGGTGTACATGCTGACGTCGGCGCGATTGGCCGCGCCAACGATGGTATGGACCATTGCGAGGGCGTCCGAGTCCATTTGGCCGTTGTAGGCGAAGTAGACGACGGTTTTGCGCTCTTTGAACTCTTGCTGAGAACGGGCGAGGGCAAGCAGGCCGGCGAGTGCGGGGCGGGTATGCTGATCCTGCACGATGCGCTGGGAGCCTTCGAGGGCGGCGAGAAGGGTTTTGGCCTGGGCGCGGGTGTGTACGTCGACCATGGCGCCGGTCGCGTCGATGCCGGTGGAGGTGACGGTCTGGAGGTTCTTCTCTGCGGTGGCGACGACTTGGGAGCGCTCGGTTTCGCCTTCGGCCGTGGCGATTTCGATGGCGCGACGCACGGCATCGGGGCTCGCGGTAAAGGGTTGGATGAGGCGCAGCCGGGTGCCGAGGCTGAGCACGGAGAGCTGGAAGCCGGCGGGCGGGAGCATCTTGACGAGCTTTCCGGCGATCGATTGCGCGTTTGCCGCCGCAGCGCCATCCATGGTGTCGAAAACGAGGGTGACGAGATGCGGGGAGCCGTTCTTTTCGGTTACCAGATGGAGATCGTGCAGGGTGACGGGGGTGCCGTTGTCGGTGACGGCGATGTCGGAAGGCTTGAGGTCGGCGATGAGTTTTTTCTTCTTGCTGAAGGCGACCAGGTTCAGCGAGACCTCGTCGGTGTTGACGACGAGCGTTGTTGAGGCCTTGGGTTGAGTGTCGGGCGCGGCCTGAGCAGCAGCGGGAAGGGGTGCGGCCGGCTGGGGCGCTTGGCCGTGGGCCGTGGGTATCGCGGAAAGCAGCAGAACGGCGGCGAATGAGGCGATGGGGCGTCGTTGCTTCAGCATATTTCTCTGCATGTTCCTGCGCATCCGTCCCGTTGCTGCGCTGCGTTGTCTCGGTTGCTTTGCTGTAACCGATTTCAGAGTGTTGCCGGCGACCGACTGCGGGACTTTTGTCGTTGAGGCGTGGCTTCCGATCGCAAAAGGATTCACCGGGATTGTAGCGGAAAGCTTATGCCTTGGAATACCGGAAATTCCGCGCCGGGGTTTTAGCAGTTGCCGGCGATCTCGCGGTCGAATGCGTCGATTTCTTTGGCGAAGAGTTTGGGATCGTTGGCGACGAGGACGTTCTTGATTTTGATGAAGCCTTCTTTGAAGCAGTAGCGGCCTTTGAGGCAAGCGTCTGGGCTGGCTTCGTCGCGGCAGTCGTCGATTTGGCCGAGTTCGCTTTTGTCGAGGGTCTGGGTGGCTTGGAGGTAGACGGCTTGTTTGGCTTTGACGGCGTTCGACCCGGCGGTTTGGAATTTGAGGGCCGCGTAGGAGTGGACGAGGCCGTCGGCGACGAGGAATTTCTGGAGCCAGGTGGCGTCGCCGGAGAGCACGAAAGCCTCGAAGATCGCCGCATTGGACTGGAAACAGCCGTAGTCTGTGGTGCCGTTGACGTGGCAGCGCTGGGCGATGGCGAAGATTTTGCTGGGCTTTAGGGGGTTCGCGGCGCGGCCGGTTGCGGCGGCAAGGAAAATCAAGGCTAGGGCGGCTACGATGGCGGAAAATTTGCGCATTTCAGAGGTATCTTAGCCGAATTCAGGCGGGGATGCTATCTGGAATGGGGCGAGTCTAAAGCAAGAGCGTGAGAGAAGCGGATTCCTGGTCGGTATGACGGCAAGAAAAGCAAGGGCAACGGCTTAGGCGCGCGTCGCGGTGTGCCGGTAGACTGAGGTGTGAGGTATTTTGTGCGTTTGCTGTGGGTTGCATTGGCGATCGGCGCGGCTTGCCCGCCCGTTGCGGGTTGGGGACAGGCGCCGGCGGCTGCGCCGGTTGCGGGTACGGCGGCGGTTTCGGCGGAAGTGGAAAAGGCCGAGGCGGCGATGCAGAAGGGCGATTGGAAGGCGGCGGAGCCGATTCTGGATTCCTGGCTGGCCGCGCATAGCGAGGATGGGCGGGCGCTGTTCGACGCGGCTTACATCGCGGATGCGGAGGGGCGAGACGCGGATGCGGCGGGGTTGTACCGGAAGACGCTGGCGGCCGATCCGAAGAGCTTTGAGGCGGAGGTTTCGCTGGGACTGCTGCTGGCGCGCACGGGCAAGGCGGCGGAGGCGCGGCCGGCGCTGTGGGCGGCTACGACGATGGAGCCGAGCGCGGACGGGGCATTCGATTTGAGGGCGGCCAAGGCCAAGGCGTGGCGGGCGCTGGCGCGGATCGATTCCGAAGGCTCGGAAGGCGATGGCGGAGTCAAGAAAGATCCGGCGCAGGCTTCGATCGATTTGCTGGAGGCGCTGAAGTTGTCCCCGGAGACGGACAGCGATACGCTGCTGGCGGCGAGCCTGGCGGAGGCGACCGGGGATGCGGCGGGAGCGGAGACGGCCTATCGGAAAGTGCTGGAGAACGATCCGGAGTCGCCTGTGGCGGCAAGCGGGCTGGCGCATGTGCTGATCGAGCGGAAGAAGTATCCTGAGGCGGAGGAGTTGCTGGCTGGGGCGCTCAAGAAGGAGCCGGACAACGCGGCGATGACGGCGCAACTGGCGGCGGTGTATGTGGCCGAGGACAAGGCGGATGCGCTGCCGCTGCTCGAAGGCTGGCGGGCGAAGCATCCCAAAGACGAAGTAATGGAGCGAATGCTTGCCGGCGTGGAGGCGGATGCCGGCGAGTACGAGAAGTCCGACGCGCTCTATGTGGAACTGCTGGCGGCGAGTCCCAAGGACGGGGAGTTGCTGACCGGTCACGGGCAGAATTTGATCCGGCTGCATCGCTATGCGGAGGCGGTGCAGGTGTTTGAAGCGGCGACAAATGTGGATGAGACCAATGGAGATGCGTGGAATGGGCTGGCGTTTTCGGCGTTTCAGACGCATCAGCCGCAGATCACGATTCACGCGCTTACCGTGCGGCGAAAATATTTGCCGGAGAGTGCAATAATTTACTTTCTTTGGGCGACGGCATACGATACGCTTCACGACAAGAAGCAGGCCGTCGCCTACTACCGACGTTTTTTGGACTCCTCGGCGGGCAAGATGCCGGATCAGGAATGGCAGGCGCGGCAACGAATGACACTGTTGGAGAAGACTCCGTAACGGTCGAAGAACCCGGTAATCCCCTTCCCGGAGGTTCGCTCATGCGCCGCACTGTCTTGTTTGCCGCCGTTTCGCTCTTGTTGTCAGCCGCATTGGCGACCCCCGCTCACGCGGGAATCGACGAAAAGCTACCGGATGCGCAGAGCATTGCGGCGCTGGAGTTGAAGGCCAGTCAGGCGCAGCCGAAAGAGCAATGCTTCCTATATGCGGAGCTGGTTCACCAGATGATTGAATACTCTTCGGCGCAATATGCGGCTGGGGAGGTGGACAAGGCAGCCGATACCTTAAAGAAAGTCCACACCTTCGCGCAGAAGATTCACATGATGATGGCGAACGATGAGAAGCGCCTCAAGAATGCGCAAATTCTTCTGCGGCACACGGCTTTCCGGCTGTCGGAACTGCTGCATGTCTCGAACATCGAGGATCGTCCACTGGTGGAAGATACGCTGGCGCAGGTGAACGCGATCCAGACGGAGACGATGATGCAAGTGTTTAAGAAGTAGTGTGAAGCAGGGAGCGTGAAAAGCTCCTGGGCAGAGACTATTCAGAAAAAGATCTCCGGAGAGACTCCGAAGTGTGTGCTTAGACGGCGAATTTGCTCGTAATTCAACTTGCGCTTGCCGCTGAGAACCTCCGAGACGATGCTGGCTGTTCCGAAAATTGGCGCGATATCCTTCTGCTTCATCCGGTGTTGATCCATCAGAAATCGAATTGCGGCCTGGGGGCCCGCTTTGGACAGGCCATAGGCGTTCTCCTCAAAATCCTCGATGAGCAGAGTTAGAAGCTTTGCGAATCTCTTCTCGGATTCAGTCAGAGATGGCTCGCGACGCAGGAGTTCCGCGAGCCGTTGGATGTAAGCTTCGTTTTGTTCTTCGGATTGGATGACGGAGGGAAGCACATCATTGATCAGGCGGGCATATTCTGCCTGCTTGTCCATGGGGTCGGCTACGGTTTCGATCATTTCCATCCTTCTTTGCTGTACTCCGCGTGCGTCAGGATGCTGCGCACTAGAATGACTCCCGAATCGTAGAAGACCTCAGCGATCAGCCGGTACGCATTTCCCTTGATGTTGAAGACGGTGTACTTGCCGAAGCCGTCTGTGGCGGGCATCTGTTGCCGGAGTTCCGTTAGGTTCTTCCATGCCGCTTTCTTGGCGATTCGAAACCACATATCGAGCGGGTCGATCAGGTCGATGTGGAGAATCCCCGCTTCGAGGAGCCGTTTACGGCTAATGATATGCACGTCAGGCTACCCACCTTATACTATTCGCACATTGCGAATTTTTCAAGAACTTCGCTTGACTACGCCCCAAGCGTGATTCAATGATGGCAATCGAGGGGATGCTGTGCGAGCGTTTACGAACCGGAAGGGCTGCTTCCTTAGTCTGCCGATCGTTGCCCTGGTCTTGGCTGGCACGCCTTTGTGCGCGCAGAAGATGCGGCATGGGACGCTGACGGAAACCGAAGTGGAGCAGGTGCGGGAAGCAGCGATCTTTCCCGACGAGCGGGTGGCTCTTTACACCAAATTTATCGAGGTGCGGGCGGCGAAGATCAAGAGCCTGATGGGGCGGCCGAAGTCCGGCGACCGGGTGCTGGAGTTGGATGGGCTCTTGCAAGACTTTACGGCGCTTATGGATGAGGAGGATGGAAATCTCGACCAGTATTCGGATCGCCATGCGGATATTCGCAAGTCGCTGAAGACGCTGACGGAAACGGTGCCACGGTGGTTGCAGATTCTTAGGGGGCTGCCGGGCGAGTCCGGATTCGACTTAAGCCGTAAGGAAGCGATCGAGAGCGGCGAAGAGTTGGCCGATGCGGCGAAACGGCTGCTTGCGGAGCAGGAGGATTACTTCAAGACGCAT
>Ga0116230_10001606_pt1 | contig 21625 bp, 16 predicted proteins | sample S1TSphfallax_3_FD_88678 | JGI IMG/M metagenome (GOLD analysis project Ga0116230, IMG submission 88678) | Host-associated microbial communities from peat moss isolated from Minnesota, USA - S1T2_Fd - Sphagnum fallax MG | ecosystem: Host-associated > Plants > Peat moss > Unclassified | place... | reverse complement strand
TCTCTCAAATAGTTGATGTTGCATTGAATTTCACTCAACACAATTGCATCAATAGAATGGAATATTTTGCAACCCAAATAACTATGTAAAAAACATCAAACCTCACAATCAATTTCATTCAAGCAAATGTATTTAACTTGACATGAACAAGCACTCAACAAAATTCAAGTAGTTACATTCAACTTCATATAAACATGTATTAAGTTTCACAATTCACACAAACATGTTACTAGCTTTAGCTATCTTTAGTAATTATTGCACACTCTTTTACGGAATGAAAAATGGTGTAATATTTCTTCTCTCTTTCATGTGAATGTTGAAATTAAATTAATGTAGGCAACATACTAACAATTTGTAGAACAAATCACAGGAAAAAACATCTCTAACATCCAATTTTCCACTATGTGCCATAGAATTAGCCATTCCACATTTCTACCAAGCAGCATTGATGATTAGGAAATTGACAACAATCAACTTAAATATACTTCAAAATTAGCAATTAGTTCATCTAGAAACTTGAAAATTCCTATCTTTCATGAAAAATGTTGACCATGATGAAAACAACAATGATAGACAATAGTTGGTTGGAAGATATAGGTTGAATGAATGTGATCAGGTTTTGTTTAAAATACCATATGTCACCTTGTGAATATATGTTAATGCTTAAGTTCAATCAACAAGGTATTTGTGGTCAAACATGAAATGGAATACCAATCAAAAATCTCAAAATGAAATTTCAATTATGAGGTGGGTCCTTCTACAATTTAAACATGAATGGATTTTTTTATAATTTCGCATATATTTTCATGTCTTTGGGAAGTATCTTCTTTCTTTTTTGTGTCATGAACATTATGAGCAAAAAATGAAAAGTACAAGTGATTTCTTGTATGGCATGTCTTAGTTAGAAAACCAAGCAAATTAAATGATGTTAGTGTCCATCTTGGCTAAACCTCAATGATTTCATGGCCTTCATTCTATTCTTATCTCACTTAAATGTTCACTATCCTTGCATTTCATCTAATTTCAAGGAATTTTTTTTTCAAATATTATTTTAATTTTTTAATGTCTACGATCTAACCTCTATAGGTAGAAGGAGGAATCAAATGTTTGCATTGCATCTAAAAGTTATTCCCATATTCTATTCTTGTCCATAATGACATTCCTTTCTTCACAAGAACTTCCTTGAATTATGTTTGGATGGATTATGGAATTTAAATCTTATCACTTTGTTAGGTTGCACCATTTTTGTTGATTAATTGGTTGATAATTGTTGCAGAATATTGTGAAACATACGTCAAGGTTGAGATATACTCGTGTGCAACTTCTTTTCAACAACAATTATTCACCGTTTGGTTTGGTTTCTTTTCCAAAAGAAAAAAACAAAGAGAAACTCATAGATTTATGACTTTCATTATTATGTAAATCTTGTTGCCAAGGTTCTTATACAATTTGAAAGATACATATTTTTATTTTTATTTTGAAATTGTAAAGATTTAATAATGGAGCATGACATAATAAAATGGAAAACAACAACAATCGTGCTCTTATAATTAAGTCTTGTCATTTGCTTGTAAATTGGACTTGACCCACATACTCTTTGATTAATTCCACATTTAAAGCATGATTTGAATTGTAATTTGAAATAACTTAAACACTTGAATTGCTTAAACCTCTTACATAATGTTGAACTTAATAAAGAACGACAATTAGGTTTTTCTATCTATTTTAATTTGATATTGTGTATCTCTTTTATGAACGTATTAAGGGTCAATAAAATAAAAATTGTTCTTGAGTTTCTATTGAATATATACATGACAACAATCTAAAAACATGATGTGTGTAGAAAATTATGTCAATATCTCAATGTGGTTTTTCATTCATTTTCAAAAAAAGTAAAATCATTGTCACTTTTCTCACATTTATTGACCAAATTGAATTTATGGAAATGACTTGCATTGATATGTGAATTATATAGTTGCAACAATTAGTTGGTATCCTTTTACACTCTATTTTTTGGTGAACAAGATGTCAAGCATTAGACCTAAAGTTTATGTACAATGAATGTGTTGCATTGTCTTTTTCAAAGTTTTTCAAAAATTAAACCAAAGGTTTGATTTTATTTTGTGTGTGTTTTTCTTTTGTATTCATCATTTATCCTAGTTTTTTTGGGACACATGGTTGAATTGTTCTGTTACTACTAGTCTTTTGACATAAATTCAATATGTTGGTTAATGCTTCACATGAAATTCCATGCAGTGTTGGGAGCTTATGCAAGTCATTGGGGATGTTGTGGGTAGTCAATATAATACATTTTACTATTGAATGTCCTTAATCATGGGTCCAACTATAGTTGGTAAATCCAAATTCCTAGTTTTGTTTTTGGTTTTGTTTTCTCATTTATTTGGGGTTCTTTTTCTTCTTTTTTGTGTTTCTTATTTGTCAAATGTAAAACATCCAGAACCTTATTGTTAGGTGATCATTCAATTATTTTTAGGTTGATTTAAGTTGTAGAAATGAAGGGATATTTCGTACTCATAAAAAGGATGATAGTTTAATCATCTTGACAAAGTTTATTTTGTTGCCTTGGACATCATCATGAAACATTCATTTCGAACAAGTTTTTAAGGTAATAGAGATCATTCTTACACCTATCAAGAAAAATCATCTCTTGGCATTTTTTCCCACTACTTTATTTAGGGTGAAAAAATGGTTAGATGGTTCAAAAGTGACATTTGAAGTCCATAATCTAACACTAGTGATTTTTTTTACAATTTTAACAATTATCAAACCATAAATCCTATAATTATCCCTTATGCTTTTAATCATAAATATTAATAAGCCAACCTATGAATATCCCTAAACGTGTGATTGATCAAAAAATTCATGCAAAAAATTAAAATTTCTAATGTCAAATGAACTCTCAAGGATAAAAAATTACAACAATCATGTCATTTAAAACTTTTAAAAATTACAAAATACATATTAAGAAAGTTTCAATGCACTTCACTATTAAATTCTTCATTTAATGATGCTTTATTTATTAGTATTTTTTGACACTACTTTGACATAGTTTTTGAGGCCACATTTGTTTTTTTAATGTAACAAATGTAGCATTGTCAATTCTAAAGTCTATTACAAGTCCATAATCTTCTTAGAATTCATCCAATTTTTTTGTGATGTTGCCCATTGAAGTCTATAATAACATGAATAATTAAAAAACTAACAATGTTAATTTTGAATATGTCTTTAAATTTTACATTTGTATGTAATCCAAAAAAATTACAAGTGTGACAGTCCAAACCATCCACCTATTCATGTTTTTACCCTTTAGGACTAATATACTTAAGTGCAACAATAAAAAAATTAAATGTTTTTAGGTTATAACATCAACCTATTAACCTATGGTATAGGTTAGTATTTGCTTGTAACACCATAATGTTTGCATGTTTATCTTAAGCATGACAATCAACCCAACTTTATTATAAGTCACCAAGTCAACTTGTTGTTGAAGGTTCCATTTAATATGAAATGATATTGCCAAAATATGACAAAAGTAGATGTGCAAATTCTAAAGTGTAAGTATGCATCATTTTGTGGAGATATCTTTGCATTTTCATAGATATCTAATAAATGTGTGCAATGACCTTAGGTGCATAAGGATGATCTATTTTACTTTATGTTTTGAATCTTGCTTCTTTGGATATGTAGAGACAAGAAAAATGTGATTCAAAATCCTTCATGTGATTTAAAATGTTTATAAAACTATGCCTTAATCTTGATTGTGCAACCCACTTTTATTAAGTTAAAAGGAAGTGAAAATAGAAGAAAAGAAATATAAGTTGCATTATCCCATGTATACAAGAATTGAGATTTCTTGGTAGATAATGGACCTAAACTTCCCATTTATTAAGGTGATTAAAGTGGAGCTAATAAGGGGTTCTAAAAACATAGGTTGGTTAAAAGAATGGGTCAATAGTGGAATTAACCTTATACAAAATGGATATGGTAGAATTGGGAGAGGATATTTTGTCATTTACCATTTTTTTGCTTAGGTGTGGCCAGTTCTTTTGAAACAACGTGCACCATCTTCATGGGTTCATATCAATGTCAGGCAAATGATGGTTTTTTCCATACCCCACAATCTAAAAATATTGAATTATGATTGGTTTGAGAATGATTTATTTTTTGTTGACGTCTTTTGGTTTTATTTGTAGGTGTTTTGATCTTTCATACAATAAAGGCCATGACACAAGAAATTAAACCCAAAAGATTGTTAATTTTTTTGCAAGTTGTTCAAAGTTGGATTGGAAATGAAGATAAAAATGTGGATGTTGAATCCATACAATTAAACAACTAAAAATTAATTGTCCCATATGTTGGAAAAACTTAACCATAAGGATGTATATCGTGTGTACATTCAATTTAATATTGAATAAAACAATTTATTTTCATTTTAAGTGTGCAAAACATTTTTACATGTGGGGGCATTCTCAATGAATTATTTTTCTTCCACTTGCTTGGTGGCTAGTTTGTTGAGAAAAGAAAAAAAATTGACTTTGGAATGGGGTGTTGGCAAGGTAAAGTAGATAGTCATTACTTTGTCACAAAAAAAAACTAAGCATAACAAGTTTTGATGTATTGAAAATAGAATTATTTATTTATTTAATGATTAGAATGAGGATACTTTTTCATTTTATCACAATGATGCTGAATAATCACATATTTAATATGCATTCAAATATATATATTTAAAATAATTATAATCTTTTCCTATTTTTTAAGTTGTCCAACCTTTACAAGTAGGTGAAAGTAGATGAATTATTGAATATTCTCCATTTTCAACAAGACACCTTTAAAATGTATTTGTAAGTTTTTACAATTTAAATATTATAGTAAAATACATCAAAATTTTAATGGAAAATGATGTTTAAACTCAATTTCACTAGTCATTTTCAAACATACTTGTTATCTACTTTTATTGTGCTAAAGTTTCTCATTTTTTGTAATCACCTCACTATAAATTCAAAGAAAAGCGCCATGCTTTTATTCTGTTATTTTTATTAATTATTTTCAATCTACTTTCTTCTACTTATATAAAAAAACTAAACCATTTTTTTACTACCTTTTCTTGACTACTTGTTTATATATATTTTACCATGTTTTCACCCAATGTTCAAATTGATCATGTTAAGGGATTCAATATTCTCAAGAGGTGTTGTGTTTTATACTAGCTAGATGTTCAAATGTGCAATTTGAAACAAATTAACAACGATCATCATCCATTGGCAAAAACAATTATGGACTATGCATGTCACTTTTTAGCATTTACCCAATTAGAAGTTAATGAGCACTTATTGAATGGCCATCTTAAGAGCCATAAAAGATTATTTGCAAAAGAATGAACAATAGCCTTGGACAATTGTAATAATAGCCTTTGATGGGGTTGTAATACATGTGGTGGAAGGCTTAAAGTATGACTATCAAGTGCATTATGGTCACTAATGACAATTAGCAAATTGTAACATCTATGGTAGATGAAGGTTGTCATTTTCTTTTCATAGTACTCTAAATGGCATGTATTTCTTGGAGTATGTTTTGTTCCCTTACTCATTCTTTTGCTTGTAAATCAAATTTTGCTTAATCACTAAAAAAACAATAATACCCAATGATGTCAAATAATGTTCATGGTCTTGGCCATTAAAGTAGGATTTATTTCTAAAACTTCATACTTCATAAATAACTACTTACAATGGTAACTTCCTTTTGATCTAATCTCATGACTTTATTATTCTCATAGGCAAATAACCTATGTTCTTTTTCTTTGATTTGGCATGTGGGCATCATGGATGCAATGGAAGAAGTATTGTTATTTATTGGAGATTGCCAACATACAGTAAATTGTGTTAATTGTGTTGCATTTTGAAATAAAGGTCCCAATATAAAAGCTAGGTTATCAAACAAACTTTTCTCCCCTTGAAATGAACTTGAATTTAAATTGATGTAGTTGAATTGTGGCACAAATTTACATTGAAAAAAAGGTCTTATCTACAAAAGTTGTGTTGTTTATTTAAAGAGAAACAATTATGGCGTATCTAGCCACCCAAATTGTAGATCCATCTATGTTAATGTCTAGTTGGTACCACCCATCTTTTATTCGACAAACAAGTCATAACTTCAAGAATTTTCATGTATTAACAAATTACATATCATTCCATGAACTATGTTTATTGTTATGTGATCATGAACATAGTATGGGGAAAATGAGTTAGTGTTTTAACATCAATGGTTTTTTTTTTTCTCTATCTTGGAAGGCACATGATGAATTCACAATTTTTTCAATTCATTATCTGGTTTTGGTTATGGTTGCATGGTGCAATGAATTTTTGTTGGAAGAAAAAAAAAGGCTTCATCACAAAAATGGGTTGAACCCAAATGGTCAATGTGATTCAACCATCAACCAATGCAACAATATTTGGATGTACTTCCAAAGTCAATGGGGTCCAACCACACTATGAGGAGCCACACGTGCCCCCTTACACCACTACTTTTTTGTTCTAAAAAATATATATATAGAATTTCTTTAATAAATATTTTTAAAAATTAACTAAATTTTTTTTCTTGATAAAATTATGTTAAGGTTCATATTAGAAAATATCATAAAAAATATTTTCAAATTGTGCTTTTAGTGCAAACTATTTTTAAGCAATGGTATTGTGGTTCCAAGTCCTATAAAATGTAAATTATGTATTTTTTACTCATTAAATTGATTCCCAATTTTTATGATATGTATTCAATATAATTATTTTATATAAATGATTATACTTATTTTCTACAATCCAAAATTCAAAAAATTAAGTAGCAGTTATAATTACTAATGATACACGTTAATATGATTGCACCCAATGACAAGTCTTCTTCATGCATGTATATCAAGCAAAAGGATTCTAACTTGATGGGTATATTGTGTATTGTACGAATTATCTACTACCTTTGGAGACTTGGTCACAAATTTAGTGATCCCCCTTCATTTGTTTTTTTCTAGTTTTTACTGGTTTGTAAAAGGTGTTTAATGATGTGGTGTAGGTGTCCTTCTTGAACTTGTAAAACTTGTTCCATAAAATCAAGGAACACTTGCAAGATCTATGGTAGTTAAATTTGAAGGCATGTTTTTTCCATACAATTTTTATTTCTCTTTATATAGGGATTTGGATATTAGGAATTTTCCTAACCTTGCTATGAGGTCATAGTTTGTTTTCTTATTGACGATTTTAAGGTTGTTATGATCACATTTGGACTTACGATTTTTGGTTTGATTGGAATTGATACAATAATTACCTTCAAAATGTTAATGTAATTTTTTTATGCACTCCCATACTTGAATTATGGGAGTTCAACTTGAACTTGTATCCTTATTACATCTGGGAAACATGAATTCTTTTTGTGAAAAGGGAATAAAAGACAATTTGCAAGGGAACCTCTATAAGGAGAACAATATTGACATCAACAAATTGAAAACAAAAGCTAGAGTGTAACATTTTTTTTCAAACATTCAAGAAATCTATATTGTGATAAATTGGTCTTATATGTTGTTGGAAGTGTGATGCTGCAAATTTTTCTTTTGCTAATGCCACAAACATTTGTTGATCAATTTGTTTTCATTTGAGGACACGAACAATGCACAAACATGTTGGGTTAATTCACTACAAGAATGTATTATTATCTCAAATATTTGAAACATGTATATTTTGCATGTTAAGGACTACCCAATGAAATAAATGATTATGTTATTCATTGACGATGAACCAAGCGAGGCCCTTCAAAATTTAAAGTGTAGTAGTCTTTTCATTGAGTCCTTTTAAAGACATAAGTTGTCCAAAAATAAGGTCCAATGGTTGGCCTTGCAACTTGCTTGTGGTGAACGTTGATTTGATTATTGTTGGCCAAGACAATTGGTGTCCATTATGAAATCACTATCAAATATTCAAAGCCTTATTTGAATTCTTCTTCACCAAATTATTCTTGGTTCATGCAATACATGAAAAATGATAATAATGATATTGACATTATTGAATTTCCTTCAAGTATGAACTTTTTATCTTAAACTTGAGATGAATTGATCTTATATGTTTACATGGTTCACCTTTGAATAATGTTTTCTTATTGAAGTAAATTATTGAATTTTTCTTGCAATTGGTTCATATTATTATTTGTAAATTGTGCGACAATGTTTGTAACTTTGAAAGGTAGAAAGTGATGTTCTCTATTCAAGTTTCTACTTCAAGAGGGTGCATATGTAGTTGTCAATATAATGTTAGAAAATCACAAATATCTTAACTAGGTATTAGTAATAATATGGTAGCAATTGATGAATTTGTTGGGCTTTCAAACTTCTAATCCAAATTTCTTAGTTTTCTAATTGAAATCACACAATGTAATGCATTATGTATATAATAAATTATATTTTAAATCATGGATCTTCCATGCTTGCTCTTTTACTTTGAAAATGTTTTAAATTCTTCAAATCCTTTTTGGACTAGATTTTTTCAAATTTTCATTTTTCAATATTCATCACCTTATGACCACCATGTATTAATTCAATTTGATTTGTTGCTTATGTGATTTACATGATATTAAAATTAACCTTCTCTGATGTGATTTGTATGGCCACTACCAATAAAGTTTTGCATTTAGCTTGTTGATCATTTAGTTCAAATTGTAATTTCAAAACTTGTTTAACTATCCAAATTGCTTTAAATTATTTTTAGAATTTAATAATTCACAATTAATTAATTAAATGTTTTATGGTTTTATTGAAAAATATATTAGTTGCATATTCTAGGTGCATATTGGGTGGCTGTTGCTTCACCTCATTGCTCAAGAGTTGAATTCCCTTCTTAACTTTGTTCATCAACATTTTTTGCCCTTAAGCTTTCATAAAAGCTTGGGTATTTATTCTGATTCATACAAATTAGTTTAATTAGTTATGGTGCATTTCAAAAACAATTTGGGGGTAATGGCCCATCACCAAAACAAAATTTGAAACTTTGGGACTGTTTTGTTCATTGGCACCCATGTTAAAAACATTTGAACAAACTTTTTCTTTTTTCAAAAAACTTTCAAGAAATTTGCACTTATTTACACAATGGGTAAGTGTAAATCATTTACAACTACTTTTACATGGTTTTATGTGACTTACAATAGATTTACACGAATTTAAACTTACACAAAAGGTATGTTTAAAATCATATACACACCCAATATTGGTTTAGCCATGAAATGACTCAACAACTTTTATTTTTATTTTTTCATAAAAATGTTTCAATATATCCAAATACGTAAGGTGTATTGGAACATGTTCCATTTTTCTCTTAATATATTGTTCAAAATGGTGTTTTTTATAGTTGTATATGGGAATTCTTAACTTCTTGAAAACACCAAAATTTAGTATGAACATGGAATTAAAAATTCTCCAACCAAGGTTGTGTTCATGCATGCCAATGACACTTTGAACTATTTGTTATTTCAAACTTTAAACTATTTACATAGAATACAAAAAATCAAAATACAATTAAAAGCTATTTGAGCCTAGTAACCATAATGTAGGATCATGTGATTTGTGTGGGTCATATACCCAAAATAATACATAAACATGAAACACTCCTTTCTTAAGTAACTTATTTTATGCATGTGGCATGTCATTTACCTTTTTATATAAATGATGCCAATTCAAAAGAGGGTATTTGTTTACTACTTTGGAAGTAAAATTGATAAAAAAAAATCCAAAAAAAATTATACTAGTGAAACATCCTTAACATAATTATTTTAAAAAAAATTTGAAAACATTATTAAAAAAATTATGTTATACATAACTATAATATTTATGAATGCATTGTCAAAACTTACTTTGCTTATTGATAGGTAAGGGTAAATTTTGACATTCATTGCATATATTGTAATATCTAGGTGGCTTTGACACAAATTCAATTATTTTTCATTTTGTCGAATTATATATATATATGTCAAGAAATTTGAATATTCTATCAAGGCAACCGAACTTGAACCCATGCCTTGTTTAACAAAGTATCATTAACTTTGATCAATTAAATAAAAAATACAACAAAGAAGATTAGGAAAAGTTTAATGAATTTATTTTATTTACTTTTTATATGTCAAAATTTTCAAAATAAGAAACTCAAGTGTCAAATTAGACTATTCAAATTATATTAATTATTTAGCACATTAGTGCCAAAGCCACCAAGGTATTACAATATATGTATGTAAGTAGCAAAATAATGCCTTCCAAATACAAGGGGTGCCCAATAAATACAAAAATGACCTCTTCACCAAACTTTCATACCACTATCCATTCCAAAAAAATCTTTGGGGTTTTTTCTCCTCATGTTTAATTAATGTGATTTTTTTTTCCATCTCAATTTCTAACATGTGCATTTTTTTGCAACAACAAAGTGTGATGTTAAACAAGGGTGATGAAACCTTAACTTGATGATACAATATCATCAATAATCAAAAATCACTATTACAATTCATGGTTTTTTAAGAGGTTCAAATTGACTAACTTTTCATTTTGATTAATGGACATGTACATTTTGATTAAAGACCAAGGGTTTGAATGACACATGTATTTATTAACTGATCAATTTGACTATAATGGTTCATTTGACTAAATACACACAATTTAGTTATACAACTTTAATCAAAATGGCCAATGGTCTTTGATCAAATTGAACATTTAATCAAAATGGCCAATGATTTTTTAATAAAAGTGACCAATGGTCTTTAATCAATTTGAACATTGAATCAAGATGGCCAATGTTTTTTAGTTAAATATGACATGGTTTACTATTCGATGAATTTACCTCCAACCTACCCATCCACCTATTTATTTAATTAGTTACTTACCTACCTATTACCCACTCAGCCACCCACCTTTTATTTACCCACCTACCTACATATTTACTTATATTTTTCACTTTCATACAACTTACCTATTTATTTACCCACCTACCAACATATTATTTACTTCCCTATCCACCCACTTACCTACTTAATTTTAGTAGTTAAGTGTAACCATTAGGTTTAGCCATTATGTTTAACCATTAAATTTAGCCATTATGTTTAGCCCAATTTTAGCCATTAAATTTAACCATTAAATTTGACGTTAAATTTAGTCTAAGTTGAACCATTAAATTTTGCTAATAGGTATAGCCTAAATTTAACCACTAAGTATAGCCACTAAGCATAGCCTAGGTTTATCCAATATGTTTAACCACTAAAGTTACCCATTAGGTTTAATTAAGGTAGTCATTATGTTTAGCCACTAGGTTTAGCTTAAATTTAGACATTATGTTTAACCAGGTTTAGTCATTATGTTTTGCCATTAGATTTTGTCATAAGGTTTAACCTAGGTTTAGCCATGAAATATGTTTAACCATTAGGTTTATTGACTAAATTGAATCACTATATTTACCCATGAAATTTAGCCACTAGGTTTATTTACTAAGTTTAACCACTATGTTTAGCCATTAATTTTAATCATTAAGTTTAGTCACTAGGTTTAGCCATTAGTTTAAGTCATTAAATTTAGTCACTAGGTTTAACCATTAGTTTAAATCATTGAATTTAGTCACTAGGTTTAACCATTAGTTTAAATAATTGAATTTAGTCATTAGGTTTAACCATTAATTTAAGTAATTGGGTTTAGAGTTCAATATGATAAAATCATGTTAGTTGTAACTAGTTTATCTAATTGAAATTTCGCTCTATCAAACTGTTTTTAATTGTAGTATAATTCTATCAAACAATTTTTAATTGTAATATAGTTCTATTAGACATTTTTTAGTTACATCGGACAAGTTACAATGGACACAATTTTTTCATAGTGAATGGCAAATGTTGATCTTTTGTGTTTGTTATTATTCATTTGGACATAGTTTCTATTTGGTGAGAGCTACAATTGCATTGTTCGTTTGAAGGATGTTAATTAAAAAGGAGGAACAACTTCACCATATAGAAAAGACATGCGGATGATTCAGGGAGATAGAACTAAGTACCTTTTATTTGTTTTCTTTCGTTAGAGATCGTTTGTTTGGTGGGTGTTGTAAATTAGGATTGTAGTGTTTTGTTGATGGGGAAGAATGCCCCTTTGTGAAAAACTTGATTTTTTTGTGAAGTTATATAATTTTGATGCATTATGAGCTTCAATGGAAGGAATACATGTTTAGAAGGAAAATTTAGGGGTCATGATTAAGGAGATAATGAAAAGCCCTAGGGGTTTCGAGAGTAGTCATAATGGCAAGTCATTTGTGATGTATTTGGGTGGTTTTGTTACTCAATTATAAAAGGTTGGTTATGTTGCCAAGAAGGGAGTACCCACATGATTGGGAGTTTCAATGTGAGGTCTTGTTCTTGAGAAAAAAAATTGTAGAGAGTTCTAGTGATGAGTTGTTTAAACATTGTATTATCTTTGTCAAACTTCTTGAGTCAACTTAGATAAAGACATGTCTTTAGCTTAACTTTGTCAAGAAATACATCATCTATGTTGGGAGGATTATATTGTGAGGTGTATGTGAAATCATTGAACTTCCCATAGTATATAACCTTATGAGTTGCAATATAAGGGATATATTTTGTGTTGTCTCTATGGAAGACAAATTCGTAAGTGTTGAAAGATACATGTTAAATATGAAACTACCATAGAATGACTAGTTAAACTCCATGAGAGTGAAATTACAATGATTTGATCCTTAACAACCCATAGATTAGATTGTGTTGGATAGACAAAAAGTGTTTAGACAATTTGGTAGGGATACTTACATTATTTAAGTGATTCATTGTTTTTGCAATTTGTAAGAATTTAGTCATGATAATTGACTTGTGTAATTGGGGATATATGAAGTCCCTCTCTTTTTCATTACAAAAGTTGTTGAATTCCATCATGAACTTGACATGAGCCTTAGAGGAAAGACACACATAGGATATGATTTTGATATTTGAGCAAGGGATTGAAGCTTCCATACTTAATTTGACAATCATTGCGAAGAAGAAAAGAAAGCAAACTTATGTATATAATAAAAAAACTCTTGAATATTTCATTGATTTTTCACTACAAATTAGTCACTATTAAATATTCAGTAACCGAGGATGAAATTAAGATCCAAACTAAGGACCACTTTAAGGATAAGTCTGATACCCTAATACCTTAAGAGATTCAACTAATACTAATTATATTTTCAGTAAAAAAAGTTGAAATTTTCCAAACAAAACATTTGTTTCAAAGAACATTGACATTTTGTGACGGAAAATATATTTTTCTGTTACGCCAAGTAACATGTTTAGGTAGTTGCTTCTATTTGCTTTCTAGTAGCTTAACTGTGAGCTTGCCATGAAGTCTTAATGTTGTGACCAATTTCAAGAATGTGCTTTGCGTTTCTAAATTCTCACTTGTAGCAATTGAAGTGGAATGTTGAATCTGCACTTGGAACCAGAAATAGCAATGCAGAAGCTTTAAATTCTGACAAGCATGCAGGTTGTCTTGTGCTGATCTGTTGCACGCAATTGGAAGCATGAGAAGAGTCAGGGGCATGAGGATTATGGGTTGTTAGTAAGTCAAGCTGCAAAGAAATAAGGTATTGTAGTGGACATTCCCAAGGAGCTTGATCTCAAGTGTGGAACAGCAGTGCTTCAGTATGATATGTAGTGTTTGCAGCATGGACTGGAATGTGGACTATGGCATTATTACATAAGAAAACCAGAGTATCTATGTTCATTGCTACTGACAATCATGTTAATGTCTGCAGGTGTATGACTTTATTTGTTGCAATTGAACCTCTCTTTGGAATTTTTATCACCCATGATGCAGTTTCTCACAAGCTGAAAAGCATTTCAGTGTCTTGCAGATGCTGATCTGGGATTGTGGGATGTGACAATTGAAGGAGGCAGGCTGGAAAGCAATGACTTAAACAATGACGCTCCCTACTCTGCCATGTTTTGGCCATGACAAGTGCGGGTTCACTAACATATTAGTTCATTTCATCTTTCGTCTCAAGAATCCCAAGACTGGGAAGTATGTTGAGCATCATTTCAAGAACCCTCCCAAGCCATTCAATGACAAGCTCTCTCATGTCTACACTGCAATCATCTAACCTGACAACATGCTGAAGCTTTTGTTTGATGGTGATGAGAACCAGACAGCTGACTTGTTCTCTCCAGTGACTTTGAGTCTACAGTTGTCCCCTCCAGAGACTATTCTGGATCTGGAGGACGAGAAACCTCAAGACTGGTATGCTCATGCCAAGATTCCAGATCCTTGAGCTTCCACGCCTGATGACCGGGATGAGGAAGCACCCAGAGAATTGAAGATGAGGAAGCAGAGAAGCCAGAGGTAGTGCTCCAACTTTTGTTGTAGCCAAGTTTCTCTCTGCATTTTAGTTGTCATTCTTTCTAAATCCATGTATAACGGTGTCACCTAATAGGTTGTGTTACCTTCAAACTGTTGTCATCGAGATTTCTCTGCAATCTCATCGATATGTTATTCTTTCTAAATCCACGTATTGTGTGTGACAAGGCTTGTTGACATTTGTGCCAAGGTGTTTTTCTTCGGAGGTTGTTAGTGGTTTAGATGTTTGTTTGGGGTTAATGCAGAAATTTCATGGATACTGACTTGGTTGCAGTCACCGTCATAGCTTCACACATTGTATGTTGCTGAATTGCAGAACTGGCTAGATGATGAACCGTATGAAGTTGATGACCTAGATGCTGTCAAGCCAGAGGATTGGGATGATGAAGAGGATGGTGAGTGGGAGCCACCCAAGATCTTCAACCCCAAGTGGGAAGAGGCTCCTGGTTGTTGTGAATTGGCACATCTCACCAAGAAGAACCCAGCTTACAAGGGCAAGTGGAAGGTTCTAATGATTGACAACCCTGCCTACCATGGTGTGTGGGCACCCAGGCAGATCCCTAACCTTGAGTTCTTTGTGTTGGAGAAGCCCAACCTGGAGCCCATTATTGCCATTGGCATTGCTATCTGGACCATGCAAGATGGCATTTTGTTTGATAATATTTTGGTGACTCGCAATGAAGGTGTTGCCTCTCAACACAGAGACACAACATGGAAACCTAAGTTTCACATGGAGAAGAAAAAGGAAAAGCTGGTGTGGGATAGGTCAAATATTATCTCAGCTGTGGGTGGTATCAAGGTATGTCACAATTGGAGTATTTCAGAGTCTTGCTAGGTCTGATCAAATTGTTTCCTTGAAGTGAATGAAGAGCATCATATGCAAGTTCCTATGCAGCAGGGAGGATTGACTATCAAGGAGAGCTTGGGAAAGACAATTTGCTTCTCAGTTTGATTGGTACATGTTCACAATGTGTAGAGCTCATGAGCTGCTAAGTAATGTCCTTGCTGATGAGTTGTTATTTTCTGGAGCTGGATTGAGTAGAAATCAGTACCATAGACGCATTCTGGAAGAATTGGAGGTCATGATATGAAAATGATATATCTTGGGGGTAATGCTGTACAACTGCTTTGGCCCCCAGTAGTTTGGCTGAATTGATTGCTGGAATAATTGACCTTCCACTAAATATGACAGTGGGTGTTACATTTTTGTTTGTCTTGAGAGAAGGTGTTTGAGTTTTTGCACAAGGTTGCTGATGGACCATTTCTTGCAAGTATAAGTTAGAAATAGATGTAAGCATGTTTCCACCATCTTGCAGACCAAAATGTTTATATTGTGCAGTAGCAACATGAGCCTTGATTGCTGTTGTATGTGTGAAGTGGAAAGGTTATGACCACACTCATTCTTGTCATGTTAGTTTTTATTTTGCTGGGACTCACAGAATGCTTTCCTTCGAAGTGTTGTTTTGGAGTTTTTTCTGCAATTTCATATATATGATTAGAGTTGGATGGAAAATGTAGCAGGAATTTATTGCAAAGGGTGGGCAACAGTGACATTTAGCATTCTTGCAACCAATCCAGTTAATCCTTCTTCCCTTGTTCTGCAACCTCTTGTGTGGAAAGAAGAAATCAGCACCTGCAGTGGGCCCTTGTCATTTTCATTGTCTGTAGATTTAGTTACTTTGAGAATGTTTTGTTCTGGATTCATGTGTAACCTCTTGTCATTTGGGTGATTGTTGTCTTCAATGTCCAATGCAAAGAAACCACAGCTATAGTTATCAGTCCCTTGCACTTGTGTACACATCAAATGTGTCTAAAGGTTCAGTGGGGTTGTTTGTAGATGAGTTTCTGAGAGCTGGTACTATTCCAGGTAACTGTGCCCAAGCTCAAGGAGGAGGACATTGTAGTGCCTGTTGATGCAGTCATCGGTAATGAGGAGGCTGGAGTTGAGGAAGATATTATAGAGCCAGCAGTGGAGACTGAGGGAGGAGAGGCATCTACTGCTCATTGCAGGACAAGAAGAGATACTTACGTAGACTATACTCGAGCTACTCTGATAAGTTATATGATTCACTGGGAAGCATGTTTCAGTTTTGTCAAATTATGGCAATGAGGTTGATTCAATAACTGTGAACCTCATTTTGATCATTATGCATACTGATGCAGCATATGATGGACCAAAAGGTCTCCCTCATGGATTTCATTGTTATGAAGAGAAGTTCATACCATTAACCAATCCTTTAATGGTAGTTGGTCACTACCATATATTTTGCTGTTGATCATCACTGAACATGCAAGAGACTGTTTCTGTTGTTCACACTACTTTTTGCATTCTGTTCTGCTCTTCTTAATTTGGAGTTCTCTCCTCTTCCACCTGCTGTTTGCTGTTACTTTCTTTGTCAATTGGTCTGGAATCTCATGAACCTTAGTGTGAGGTACTTGCATTTTCTATTTGGGTGTATGAAAATTGTAGGTATTGATGGTTCTTAGTATTTATGAGAATATGTAGTCATTTGGGTCAGTCAATAAGTCACCAGTGCTGATGCTCAAAAACTTTTTATAAGAGTTCTTTTTTCACATTTTGGTTAGTTTCTGTATATGCGACATGCTCAAGCAACATTTGGGTTCTTCTGTTGCTGACTTTGGAGTTAATTGGTGTAACTTTTCCTCCCATTGTTTGCAAGATTTCTTGTTATTCTATTTAGATGTTATCCAGCTGCAGCCTTGTTTCAGGAGCAAGGCCACCATGTTGTCTCTGCTGAGATTTCTACCTAGTTTTGAGGAACACAATTGTTTAGCCACAGGGCATTGCTGCTGGACACTCCTTGACTTGAGCTGCAACATATGGACATATATGGTCTTTCTAAAGTGAGGTGAGGAATCAGAGGAATCAAAGCTGGTGTGACTATGTAAAGAGCCCTTTTCCCACTGAAGATTTGGTTTCTAGACACAGCAAACCAATGTGTGGGCATGGTGATGCATATGTTGGTAGAAAATGTCCACAGTGCTCCAAAACTCTGAAGATAAATCCACATCTGGGTTTCCACGTTCTTCTGAGAAAGGGATTAACAGTTGGAGTTCCAACAATGCTCCAAAACTCTGAAGATAAATCCACATCCAGGATCCCATTTTCTTCAGAGAAAGGATGAACAGTTGGAGTACAAATGGGGGGATTTGTCCACATTCACCATGGATAATGGGAAGAACACATGGATCTGCAACAATTTTGGTAGTCTGATATGGACTAGACTCCAGAGTGTGTAAGAGCAGAATGTGTGCAACAACACATGGATGTGCAACAACTCTGGTGATTTGATATGGGCTAGACTCCAAAGTGTGTACCAGCAGAATGTATGCATTTGATTCAGAATTTTCAATTTACAAATCCCTCTTCCATGTTCAGTCCCCTAAACAATACCAGGGTCTTCTGAGGCAAAGATAGAGATAATGGGGTATCTATTTCACCTGTTCCAACCAGAAACAGTTCTGTGAGGTGCAGAAGGAGCAGCTGCAGCAGCCCATGGTCGTGGTGAAACATAGCCCATTTACAAGGAAAGCTTACTGATGCTTTTGTACTCAAAGCTACAGGTTTCTAGGCACACTCGTGCAATGTACACTATGGATTATTGTCTTGCAATAGAAAATTGTAGTTCAAATTATGGTAGAAAAATCTGTGCAAAGACAGCAAGTGCAAAGAGTCCACTTTTGAAAATGTCCACTGTTTCAGTGTTTCCAATCCTTACAGCTGCTATTGTTCAGATGTCAGTAGCCCTGGAAACCCCTTCTTTGGATCCCAAAAATTTGAGAACACTACTAACAGTGGTGGTACAGCAATTTGAGCAGCCAAAGAACCATTTTTCTTTGGTCTTATTTTGTCATTTCTCTCAAGTAGCTAGGGCAAACCAACTTGTTGGAAAACACCCATAATACTTGGCAATATGCCCAATAAATTATTTCAATTTCCTGATCACTGCACAGCAAACCTGAACAAAATATCTAATAGGCTAATGTTCTGTTTCAGTGTTCGTCAACCCTAAACTTTTATTGTGGCCAATGCAACAGAGAGTGTGAGTTGTCTGACTGAAAAAAACACCAAAATTGTGTACACCCAACTGACAATACATATTACCACAAATCACCAAACCTCCTATTCTCACAACTGAATTATTTTTACTTGCTGTTGATAAACCACACACCAAGACATTAGTCCCTTTCTGTTTTCCTTTCCATTTCTTTTCCTTATTGGGTGTTTTGTTGCAATCAAGTTTGGTGAAGGTGTGTTTCTGCTTTTTTTTTCCTTCTATTTCTTCTCTTCTTGTTGTGTAATTTTCTGCAAAAAAATTCAAAATATAGAGCATAGATTCCCTTTCTAATTTCCCTTTCCATCTCTTCCTTCTTGTTGCGTTTTATAGCAATAAAATATAGGATAGTTCCCTTTCTAATTTCTCTTTCCATTTCTTCCTTCTTATTGTGTTTTCTAGGGATGAAACATGGCATAGTTTCCTTTCTATTCCTTTCAATTTCTTCCTTCTCTGGCGTTTTCTGGCGAAAATTCAAAATATAGAGTGTAGATCATGGATTCCCTTTCTATTTTCCCTTTCAATTCCTTCCTTCATGATGTGTTTCCTTACAATAAATTATGGCATAGTTCTCTTTCTATTTCTGTTTCCATTTCTTCCTTTTCTTGTTGTGCTTTCTTGCAATAAAATATAGCATAGTTCCCTTTCTATTTCCTATGCATCTCTCCCTCGTGCTTTGTTTTCTTGCAATAAAATATAACATAGTTTGCATTCCATACTCCTCTTCCAATTTGTTCCTTCTTGTTGCCTTAACTAACAGTAAAATATAACAGAGTAACTTCGTTATATTTCCTTTGCGTTTTCTTTCTTCTTGTTATGTTTGCATGCACCTAATAACCATGCATTTAGGGGCAGTACAAAACCTAGCTGATTGTTAAACTGTTAGACAACTTCTTGTGACATTCTGTGTAGGGCAAAGCCCAAGGCTGTGGGCATTAATGGAATAAGGGCTCGTGCAAGGTGAGCCCAATTCTGGGAATGCTAGTGGCCAAAGGGTTGTTACACAGTGTACAAATCAAAGATTTTTTTGAAAAAAATTCCCATGATACTTGGTGGGTATCATGCAGGTACCTATGAGGTATCATGAAAACAAATTAAAATGGCATGGGGCATTTTGCAAAATGCAATGTTTGCAAGTGTGAGTGTTTCAGAAAAGCGGGTGTTTCATTTTTCAAAATGCTTCATGATTTCTTATGCTTTTTAAGTATTCCTCCAAATACACTAGGAATTTAGGCAAAGTTACAGCAACGTCACTGGCACCTTATACAATACATTTTGAATTGGTTTGGAGCCCCAAAATGGCTTTGGGGTACCATTCGTGCACAAGACGAGGCGCTTGCAAAAAGCCCTACATAATATAATTATTATTTTTGATTGGTCAAATAGAATTTTTATTGCAAGTAAGTTTTATTTAAATTATTTGTCACCTTTTGCTATCCCAGTTTTCATGTTTATAAGTGACAATTTGACAAACAACAAATGATGAAATCATCTTGAATGTGAGAAATGTTATTGAAGGCTCCAGAGTCCAAAATCGGGTGATGGGTGAAGTCGATCTAGGAAAGAGCAGCTGATAATAAGGAAGAAGAAGATTATGTACCTTTCAGAAATGAATTCTCATCTTTACTGGCTCCTGGATCCATGGCTCGCGCTAAGAGACAGACAAGAGGCAGGCAGGCAGGCAAGCATTTCGGAATCCCTGGTCCTCCGTCCCTCCACTGGGTAGCACCAGCCAGCCCAGTCTCTTCTCTCTCTCTCTCTCTCTCTCCTTTTTTCCCACGGTCATGTACAGCATATAATTGATTTTCTCCTACCGTCGGTTCGCGCTTTTCGTTGTTGGTACAGAGAAGCATGGGATTTGATTCGCGGCGCAACTTGACAGCCACTTGTTTTTAATGCAGCAAGCAAGCTGAAGGAAATAAATAAAAGGTCACTGAAAAGCGGGCCCCAGGAAATGAAATGAAGGAAAAGGGCATGGGGGGGGGGTGCTGTGTGTGCGTAAGTAATAAGATCAACATGTCGCATCCATGTGATGCCCCCGCGCTTTCGCCGCGCGTTTGTAGGATTGGATCTCGTGATCACCACGTGTGGCTTGACCCGCTTCAATCGCTTTGCGCGTAAAGTACTAGAGATACTCATGGACCATGCTGTTGCTGCTTCTTCTTCTCACTGCCGCTGCTCCTCTTGCTCCTGCTCCTCCTGCTGCTGCCAAATGGACCCCACTCTCACAGACTTTTGCAGAGCTTGAACCAACAAGCTCGGCAAAGCCGCAGACTAGGAAGGAGGGAGGGACCGGCCTGGGAGACCAGACCCGCCGCCCAACCACTCGCCACGTAGCGCGGCCGCGGTCTTGCAAAGCGACAGGCGGGACCCCGGCATCGCCGCCCACGGCGGTTGCCGAGTGCTGCCACGCGTTCCCTTCCTGAGCTCTTCGCACGCTTTACGTGGCGTGACGTACCTGCCTCCCTGCCCCTCCCTGCCTGCCTTAACGCCACCACCTACCTAGGGACCAGGGTAGGTATGTAGATACCTAGGTCCTACCCAATTTAGGTAGGTACTGGGTGGGTACTCCCAAAATTAGAGACAGGCCAAATTTGGCAATTATTAATTCCTTGGATCTCCGTCTTTTATTATGGGCTTTTGGGAATCAGGGAGGGAAAGAAAGAAAGAAAGAAAAAGGGGGTGGTGGTGAGGGGGTTTACTAAAAACTTGAGGGGGGGGAGGGGGGGGGTGGGAGCCGGTGGTCCTATAGCAAGGACTGGATCGTGTTGGATGGAGGCCCCACCATTAACAAGGAGTCAAGTTTCTCAAGTTTTTATACGTAAGTATCTCAAAGTTTCGATATTAATAGCACTAGTCACTACGCACGCTCTTTATTATTATGAAGGGCCCATTGATTAGTCATTAGGGCAAAAAAGTGGTGCTCAACTTATTAGGTACTCAGAAATTCTAGGTCTCCAACGTGTGGTGAGTCCAAATTCCAATGTGGTGAGCTAATAAGGTGAAAATATCTTTTCAGGGGGGGCAGAGACTTCTTGGGGGGGGGGGGGGGTGGGTGGGGGGGGTGGCAAGAGGGGGGACCCAAGAGGTTTTAATTTCCCCCCTTCGTTCCCCATTTTGGTCCTTCCTCTTT